>Ga0247831_1000621_pt1 | contig 76487 bp, 79 predicted proteins | sample LaCruzMarch2015__9_FD_192406 | JGI IMG/M metagenome (GOLD analysis project Ga0247831, IMG submission 192406) | Freshwater microbial communities from meromictic Lake La Cruz, Castile-La Mancha, Spain - LaCruzMarch2015_1m | ecosystem: Environmental > Aquatic > Freshwater > Lake | place: Spain...
ATTCCAAGGGTGGTGAATCCTGTCTTGTTTACAAAGAAATCGCTATCGGTAAAGGTGTAAGTAAAAGTTGGTGTGTTATCAATTGAGATTTCGAGAGTTTGTGGCGATGACAAAGCCTTCCAAAATGCTGATGGATTTCCCTTGACAATCGCCTGTCTTCCATCCTTCGATAGAAGACGATCGTTTTTATAGAGTTTTAGTGAGTAAGTTTTACCTCTTGGTACTCCTAGCCATTGGTTGGCATCAATACCATTTGGTGTTGCAAGTTCAATATCTTCATTTGTGTCAGTCTTAGCGAAGAAAGCAACATAAGTACCATGATTAACAGTACGAGCTGACCAATTCAAATCCTTATTCGAGTTAACGCTAGCAACTACCTCATACGCAGAAGCATTGCCGATTTCAGTAAACCCAGCATCAAACGTATGCTCAGTAACGATACCTGCTACAGAGAAAGCCTGCTTGCTACCAGCCACCAAGGTAAATGGTGCAGCAATAGAAGTGACCAGGAATGCCTTAGCCACGGGGCGATTGACAAGCTCAAAGTCAGTCTCGCCACCAATTGCATCATCTACGATCACTTCGATCGGGACGCCCTGAGAACTTTCCTCATAACCACTACCATCATCAACGTACAGTACGCTTGGGCTCTCATCAATACCGCGTACAAAGCTGGCTGATACTACCTTGCTGTTTTCGTCTGGCGCTACTGCCCCGATGGGTGCTGTGACAAGAGCTAGTACGGTGCCCTTGGACTTGCTATTACGGACCGCTGCAATACGCTCGGAGTACTCTTCATCATCCTCGGTCTTGTTACCATTGGTAAAGGGAAGTGGATTAACCACCGTGGCACCAGTAAATGGTACGCTGGCAAATTGACGAATGGATGTAGCGGGTACATTGCCCACCAAACCCGATACCTGTGCCACTACTGGTACATTATATACAAATACCTCACCATCTGGAATAGTGGCCGTGTATATAGTGGTGAAACGTACTGCATCACGAGCATTGCCCGGTGGGGTCTGTACGATGGTCCCTGATCCTATAATTCGATTTCCACCTTGTGCAAGTACCACAGTCTCGTTTTGATTATGGAATCGAAGAGATGGGTTAACCAGCGTCAAGGTCCAGTTGGTACCATTATCAGTAACGGCACTATAGGCAAGGGGACCTTCATAATTGGTGGTGCTCCGACCAATATAGATATTGCCAGAAGCTGGAAACTGTGATCCATCCACAATGTCGATCGCTACGCTGCCAGCGATAGGTGCTGGTGAAGCCTGCGAGATGCTTGTGGAAATCTTGGTGAAGTTCTGATCACCAATGTCTACCAGACCACTGGATGGCGATTCTAGTTGACGTGGTACATTCTCGTCTGCTCCAATACGATCCAAAGCAACACCCTTGGCACGCTTCAGGGAATTGGAATTGAGAAGGGAGAAAGTGTCTTGACTATTTCTCATGTCCGACTGTGCGGCAGCTTCCAGGATGGAAAGTACTGCAGAGCCCTTCTTCATGCTGCGAATACCATAACGCGACAGAAAGCTGTCCGCTAGTTGGCCCAGGACTTCTGGAAATGCGCGTGGTGTAGGTGTCGTCGCCATTTAATACTTGCTCCTTAGATTGGGTGTGATATAGTAGAGATTGGGGTGAATACCATGGATTACCAAGTCTCAAGTCTCTTCAATACCAGAATACTCTTCTGTGATAGCAACGGAAAATATGTGGAGTTATGCCCCACTGGACAGTATCGGTGGGAACCTGGACAGGTGTTGTGTAAATCATTACAAAAGATAACTGTATACAATCATAAGACACGTAACGACGATGTGGTAGGGTATGTGGCTCATATGAATGGTTGGTGGACATCTATTGCGTGGTCCCTGTCTGGTCATAACGCCCAAATAGGCAAGAAAGAACGTAGTCGTGATGTCGCCATTGCGGTTATCCTTGACTATGTAAAATCAAATGGATAAATCGGGCATTTTTAATGATATTAGACGTATCCTTGGGCTTCCGTGTATTTCACGAAAGAAATGATGCAACTGATTGACGAGCTATACGAAGTCAAGAAGAAAGCACGGACATCCTATTGTTTTTACTGTGTAGGTAGAAAGACCACTATCCCTCCATATGTAGATGGTAATGGTGTCGGGCACGCTGCTAATTGTGGCAATACGAATTGCATGGACAAAGATGCACGAATGGTGGTAAACCAAATGCAATCAAAGGAACAACATCAATGACAGCTTATTTTGACAAGAAACACGAGCAGCTACGAAAGCTAGCGGCTCAATTCCGGGAACATGATGATTTTGGTGCGATTGGTGAAGCCATTGAGATGGAAGAAGAGATGCTGTTTGAGGTCAATCTGGTGTGTACTTTTCCAGATTTTCCGCAAGACATTGCTGATGGTATTCAACTTACTATTGCTGCCTACGCTACAGAACCTCTGGGCTTTAACTTTCATAATGAAGATGATCATGCTATTTTCGCTCGGCTGGACCGTTTGGTCTTTGACCTACACGCCTTAACATCTCCAGTCACATACTTGGAAATGTCAAGTGGAATCATCAGATCAGCAGCCTTGCGTTCACGTTAATCTAGTCCATAAGAATCTCGAATACTCAGACAGTCCGAAATCTTGTTTGTGGGCAAGGTCTAATACAACAGAAGAACGACGGATATTTCTAATGAGACAGAATCCTAAGCATGCCAAATATATGGCTGAATACGATGCGTGCCTCGCTAAAATAGAAGCACAACTTAAGGAGCCATAGATGGAACTATCGCACGAAGCGTGGACAGTTATATTGATACTGTGGACGGTGGCATGGCTAATGATGCTGCTTGTTAGTGATTGTTGCGCTGTTAACCATAGATATAGTGATCTTGATGATTATTTTCCAAATTGATGGACTAAACGACATCATGCAATTATCACGCTATTCTTTCCGGGGACGTACCTACTATCAGTGCCATACTGGCTATTTATAGGACTACGCATCATATGTCAGCGTGTCCGCAAACTATGGATTTTGGCAACCACAATTAAGGAGTGAGGATGACTATTAATGAGCAAGTACAAGAAACCATTGCCAACACCGTCGAGGCTTTGGTTAAAGAGGCGGTAATTGCTGTAGTGAGTAAACCGCTGCTAGAGAAATTGATCAAAGAGAAGATCACGAAGGTTATTACAGACTTGGTGATTGCTTGCTGCCCAAATCATGACGATATCAGGACTGCGTTCACTAACGAGCTGAAGCCTATTGTCCGTGAACAAGCGCAGTTGGCTGCTGCTAAGCTCAAAGCAATTGTACCAGAACGCATCCAGTCTGCTATTGACAAGACGGCATCCTGGGAAATCGAGAATATGGCCAAGGAAGCCGTGGTACATATCATGCGCCAACAGATTGGTGTCATGATTGGTAAGAAAGTGGCCCTGTTGTCGGAGCTATTCGAGAAGGCCATCAATACCACACCTATGGCAGAGAATTCGGACCCATTCAAACTTCACGACAAGGGCTAGCTATGCGGCCACCACGTCAGGACGAGATAGACCTATGGAATTCTTTTGGACCAAGAAAGAAGCATAGATGCCCACGAGAAGCCATCGAAGAGATGGGTATGAATTGGAAACGTGCCAGTTATCTACTACTTAAGTGGGCTAACCAAGGTCGGTATGACTATGGCGTCAGTCTGTCTTTGGGATGGAAGGTTGAATCTGGTACGGTCGCCATTGCCATGCGTAAAGTCTCGTAACTACTCAGAACAAAACTCTTGCATTGTCTGTCCAGGTCAAGTATTCTCTGATTCATGGGCATAAAACTTATACGCCGTAAATATTACGTCGAATTCCCCGACGCTGCTATTATAGGTTCTGATACATTTGGAATACTTGTGGGTTGGGAGCAAGATGCCAACGATCCCGGATATTTTCATATCCAACGTTCCGTGTCATACAAATACATTCACTCGCGACCAACAGATGGGCACTGTATAGATTGCCTATCCAATACAGGTAAATGTCTTGGTTGGACTCGCGGTCCATGTGATTGTGTATTTATTATGATGATAACAGAGACAAGAAAACATCTGTGTATCAGTTATGAGGGTGTACAAGAGCTAGATTTGATAGCATCAAACGGTCGTGTTGTGAAAAACGCTAAGATTGATTTGTTGGACTCTCGAAAGAGAGAGCTTGACAGTGCGCACGATACTATTGTTAAGATGCGGGAAGAGGATGCGAAACTGAGGGCCGAAATCACACGCCTAACGCAAATTATCGAAAATATTGGCAAGTCACCAAAGACTGACACAGCATGTTTTGGTCTACTGGAGATTGATTAATGTTGTATCTGAAAATTCACCCGGACTCGCAATTTGCAGAACTTCTAAAGCGGCTGATAGTTAACCCAACTATTAGAACACAAGAGGTTATATCTAGCTGGCAGCACAAAGCTAGAGGTGGTGGTACCACGGACATCTCTGGTACTAGGGCAGCTTTCCTGTTAGACCTGATTGGTGAGGCGGTTACAGGTAGTTGGATTGATAAAGCCACCAAAGGTGTCATTACCATCGATGTTAAAGATGCACTTCTAGCTGATGCCCCGGTTAATGCAACCACAGTCACAGTATCACCAGCACCAGCCGATGACAGTATGGTTAAAGCACTTGAGAAGCGCATCCAGGAGCTTGAGAAGGAGCTTAAAGCGGCCAGTGGTGTCACCACCAAGGTGACACCACAAACTGCCCCAGCAGTCAAAGCAGAACCATTGGTGACACCCACCATATTCCCTTCGGTGCCTGTTAATCGTGCTAGCTTGGGTGCCAAGTTCATTGCGCCTAGTTGGTACAGTATTATGTGTGATGCACTTACATCTGGGCGTCATGTATCCATTGCTGGGCCTCCTGGTCCTGGCAAGAGTACAGCACCCGAAGAGTACTTCATAGATAAGGGCCAGCCATACATCATAGTCAATGGTGATGGTGGGCTACGGCGTAGGGATTTGGAGGGCACCAAGGAAATTGGTGGTGGTTCGTCATTCTTTCAGGTTGCAGAATTTGCAGCAGCAGCTATTATGGGATGGGGGGCGATACTAAATGAAGTCAATGCTGCTGAGCCTGATGCTCTTTTACTTATTAATGGAATTATCGAAACTCCAAGATGCGTTACCGTAAATGGTAAGACCTATCCGGTGCATAAAGACTTCCGATTGGTGGTCACGTACAATCCTGGTCTTGCTGGTACCAAGCCATTGCCACCAGCTTTCAAGGATAGGTTCTTCCCTATCAAGCTCGGGTTTGTAAGCAAGTCTTTTTTGAAGAAAATGTTGGTGGTGCATGGCATGCCAGATAATGCGCCATACAGTGATTTACTGATTGACTTTGCACAAGAGCTATGGAAGACTCAGGAGTCTGGTAGTATGAGGTATCAGATATCGCCCCGACGTTTGTTTGATGCTGTATTTTTGATTGAGAAAGTCAAGAGGTCGCCCAAGCAAGCTGTCCAGCAGGCCGTGGTGGACGCTATTGACAGCCATAGCGATTGTGCTGTAATTAATGCCATTATCGACAAGATGTTTTAGGAGTTTTTATTATGAAAATGACAGTATGGAAAATTACTGATTCATCTAATTACACAACAGCATATCACCATATGGAACTTATACACGAATTGCAATGGGGACCGATGGTGACTCACACAGCCGCTGGTCCAGACTTGGAATTATGTACAAATGGCGCTATTCACGCCTATTTGCACCCTATGTTAGCGGCACTTCTTAACCCATTGCATAGGCTATGGATAGCAGAAGCTGATATTGATGGTGGTATTGTACCGCCAAACTGGCAGACTGATTGTTCTAAAATTGGTGTTCGTACTTTAACCACCATCAAAACAGTCGATTTTCCCCAAATTATGGTTGGGGATATTATGAAACTGATTGACGCTGCTGGCATATCTCCCGAAGACCTCAATCATCAAAATTATGGGTTTTTTAGATACTGGAACAAGCATTTTCGACACAAACAGATCGCCTGTAATTATCGAGCGGCATCTTTCATGGCGGAGCTGATTCAGCTATGTCCGAATATCTTGCATATTCTCAATGAGAATTGGCCCGTCAACCAGGATGGTGTTGTATGAGACTATGGAAGCTGACTACTCAGGATAATCGTACGTGGGCACCAAGAGGTAGCCACTGTCTACTTTGGGGTGAGAATATCACTCATATCGCTGAGGGGCCAGCACTAGAGCTGTGTACTAGCGGTGTCATTCATGCTTATGTACATCCCGTACTAGCCATACTCTTGAATCCAATTCATGGAAACTATGAAGATCCTAAGCTATGGTTAGCTGAGGGTAATATGGCTGGTACTGATAAACAAGGACCAGTGGATTACAACAACACTAAGGTCGGCGTCAAAACACTGACCACTATCAAGCAGATACCATATCCCAAAATTACCAAGCGTCAATTGGTCGAAGCTGCATTGATGTTTGATGAAATTGAAGACCTACAAAAGTCTGGGAGCAACATACCTAAACTCCTCGTTCATGACTGTTGGAAATTTAATTGTGCTCCCGAGGAGCACTATGCTAGAGCTGTAAGTTGGGTCAATTTGATGAGTAGTGATTCTATTCACCAGTACCATCGTTTAGGACCAGGGCGACCTTATACACATGCCATGGATGTATTTAACAAAATCTGGCCTGTAGATCCACTATCTACTGGACCACGGTTTGAGCTATGAGCGACCAAACAGAACAGACTAGAAAAGTTAATGCTCAATGGATTAAAAAGCGTGACAATTATCAGAAACGATTGATCGATGAAGCATCACGCTCTGCCAATAAAGAAGCTGATTTTCTATCTGAATTCGCTCTCTCTTTGAGGCGAAAGGAAAGGATTGGTCTGGCTGATGGTGCCTGGATTGAAGAACCTGACCGGCTGTATAGCGATGGGTGTGTATTTGGTGAAGAAGCGAAGTCTGTACAGCTTAAACTACAAATAGCCTTGTGTATTGACGTGTCTGCAAGCACGTACAATAACAATGTGGCGCATATGATTGGCCAAGCCGTTATCGGGCTTGACATGGCTATCAGAAGGGCAGCTATGGACCTGCCAGAAGGCGCTATCACCTACCAAGTCTTCGCCTTTAACAGAAACACCTATCGTGTCAGCCAAGCAGATGTCAAGAACTTTGCCGTGACCGAAGATGGGTGTTTCAAGTGGGGATATTTTACCACCACCATCCAGGGTCGAAGATACGAGCATCAAACAAGTCAAGCCCTAAATACTTTGATCCTTAAATCAAAGCTAACCAAACTGCCCCACATCGAGTACGAAGATGATTGGATGGAGACTTACCTTTTCCCTCTATTCTTAGAGATAAAGAAGTGGGAAGGTGAAAACGATGCAAATATCAAATTAGATATTATCTTAACAGATGGCCAGTTTGATGATGCTGATGATATACATAAAGCTGATATGGTGCAGGACAGGCGTGATGGTAAAATCACTACCATTGTGCTTAACTTCCTAAAGAGGGATGAGTGGAAGACATCTACTCTACCTAATAGGTGTCTCCAGTATGAAGCTAACGGGGATAATTTAGGGAATCAAATCAAGCAGATTCTAAGTAGACAGCTTACTGCTCTTACGTAGTCGTATCAAGTTTCGGATAGAAATTAGACTCCACACCGTAGAACCAATCGCCCATATCTGAAGTCCATATCGAATATTGAAAACTACATAACCTAGTTGTGCTGCTAGCCAGACATATTCTTTACGGATTGGATTGGGAATCAGCAAAGAGACGGTACTACCAGCTAGCAGCACAAACTGGCCAATATTTTTAACCAAATCAATATTGGCCATATCCATCTAGTTAGCCTTCTTCTTGTCGAATGGTGGCTGGTCGCCATTCATATTCACAACCTTGATCTTCAGAGACTTCGGGGCTGTCTTCAAGCTATTCAGTAAATCCATAACTTTTGGGAGGCGTGATGTAGCAGTAACGCTGTCATCCTTAAGGAGACTCACAAGCTCTGTCAAAACCTTCTCGTGCTGCGCATTAGTAGTATCACTAATCTTAGATGCTTTGGGCTTGGCGGTGGCTACATCCAATAGCTTGATCAATTCATCCATAGCTGCCACTTCCTTTGGAGTGTATCGAGTCTTTGGGATGTTCAAAACATCCTTCGGGACGGTCTGTTGGGCCTCAGTGCTATTCTGGGCAACAGTAGCCTTCATGCTGTCGATATGCTTCATGCAATCATTGTATAGACTGGTAGGCTTGTCGCTGGTTGAACGTGCGGTGCAGTTAGGGCAAGCGAGGCCGTGTAGCTTGTCTGCCACCTTCTGTACTCGCTGGTCTGCATCACGCAGCTCTTGGGCCAGGACAGTGATGATGTTGTTAAAACCAGGCTGCGTGCTGTTGTGGACATCCTGGTAAGCTGCCTGGATGGCGTCAGGCAATGCCTTGATCTTAAGAGTACTGACCGCACGACCAACCACGGCACTAAGAGCGGTGGCGTAAGCTGCCTCATTATCGCTACTCATCGCAGTGTCAGCGGTAGAGAACATCACAGCCAGGGCACCAGTTAACTCAGAGCTGGTCAGCACGGGGCTGTCGTCACGGATCTGGTCAGACGCGATACAGTACACAGCCTTAATTGATGCTGGGTCGTCAAGTGGCTCTGGGACGTTGGCAGTAGTCGATGCCATAAGGTGCAGGTAGTACGAGTACAGGGAATTTGGGCGCTTCTTAGTCTCGGTCTTCTTCTTGGTAGTCATAGCCGTATCCTTTGGGTAGAAGTTCGTTACCCAAATTCTATAGCGTACTTTTTAGAGAGCGTGGGCAGTCAACACTTACGGGGATGTATTGAGAAATACCACGAACACCGACAGACATAGCTATGGATGCGACTGGACCAGCCTTAGAAATAGCCACCGAGGACACGCCAGTAAAGGTAGAATCACCCTCAAAGAGATCACGGGCTGCTGCAGCCAATTCTTTCACATCGAGATCAGCAGTACTAACACCCACAGGAATATCCAAACCGAATTCTGGATGGTGCAGCAAAGAGCCCTTAGGTGTAGAGAGGGCAATGCGTGTGTACTGCACAATATTCCCCAAGCCCTGTGCAGTTGGTGTATCACCCTCTGGGGTCACTACCAGATCACCAGATGGCGAGAGTAACAGATCCATTCCAGCCACTGCCAAGAGTGAGTCAAATTCATGCAGATCGGGGATGCTCTTGGTCTTATAATCATCCTCAGATGGTTCTGTATCGGATGGGATATAGATGACCTGACGGCAATTGACTGTATCGGGTAGATAGGCATGGATGAATGATTTGTCTGCCAGCTTAAAGCCCGAAACATTCTGGTCCATGGTGATAATGGTCATACCGGGCGATACCACATCTATCCTTACAACCACACACTTCAAGCGAGGTCTTCGGTCGGACATTAGGGTAACTGTCTGGCCTACACGAAGTTTAAGGGGCGATGAAACCGTAACCCGATTATCCACACCATTTGTAATCAGGTCGATATTGTACCCAAACTCATCTATAAACGGACTTCGTAGACCGTTGAGGGCTGCTATCTCCCCCCACCTATCAGGGTCGCCCAGATAGCGTTGCGCAAGCCTTTCCAGGGTGATCCCGTAGGGGAATGGGATGGCAAATTTGGATTTGGGAATCTGGAAAGCGATACCCGACCGTGAAGCTAGACCTGCAATGTACTCCATGGAGGATACTGTAAACCTCTCCACTGCACTGGCAGCAAGGTGGTCAAGCTCGATCAGTGATTGATTGATCGAGTAGAGAACATCAAAGTCATCATCGTTTGCTTGTCTTTGTGCGCTACCTTGTTTGCGATTGTAGATTTTGTCATAGACCGCATTGCCTACATTGAGTGCATCAGCGAATACATCGGACACCGCCTTGAGTGAATCTCTCGCCTGTTCAAAATCGGGACGTGTTAACCTCTGCACTCTTTGACGCTCACGAACAAGTGCATTGATAGTGCTTACATCGAGATTCAAATCTCCTGGCTTGATAACGGAAAACAGGTCGTAATGATTCTCGGGCTCAGTGAAAATCTTATTGGCTGGATGTGACTCCAGTATTCTCAATATCTGAATGTCACCAGCTTTGGTATCCGACTTGGAAAGCTGAGAACCGAGGTCACGTAGTAGTTCCACGTCCTTCTGGTATTGGGCACTGGTTGCGGCCAGTGTTGCTCCTGCAGCTTGAAAGGTGTTCTTTACCGAGAACAGCTCAAGGATTGCTGTCCTAGCACCCAGGATGATTTGGCGTGGAAAGTCAGCAATCGACACAACGGCTCCTACACCATCTTTGAGGAATAAGCAAACTTCTCGTAGAGGTCGTAGAACAGCATCAGTCAAGTCACCAGTAAAGGCACGCATTGTATTGACAGAGTTATGCAGTACACGCCTAGAGTCGTTTAGAGCCTTCAGCGCCTTGGACATCTTGTCTGGGGTACTCGTAATTGGCTCTAGGTGAAGTTCAGTGTTGGCATAGGGTATCTTGTTAGACCCAGCACCTTGAGTCAAAGCAACACGTCTCCAAGCCTTAAGGGAGAGTGAATATTGATACTCCCATACCTTGGGTACTGCTCTGCGTACGGAAAACTCTTGTGGAGTGACTAAGTAAACAGCCTCTTCTTTCCATACAGCAAAAGCTAGCCGGTAATTCTTATTAACATCATGCTTCTTGAATTCGACATATCGCTCCAGAAACTGCTGTAATAGGCGTAGCTGATAATAGCCGCTGGTGCGTCCTACTTCAGTAGTATCATTAAAAGCACTCTTCTCGATCAGTACAGATGGTTGGTTCTGTGTTACGAAGTTATTGGCAGTATCAGTTGCTGCTGTAGCCACGTTACTGGCCTGTTGTAGAGTACCAGCAAAGATGGTGTCTGTTACAGTGAATGGGGTAAGAGCTGGGGCCGAGCCACGCAATGGGAGCACTCCCATACTGCCTGAGATATTAATCATGCGTATAGGAGCACCTGAGTGCTGTTCTACTACACCGCCTTGAGTCAGTGCCAAATCAATAGCAAATGGCATACTGACAGTCATTGCTTGTGGTGGTATAGGTAGTGTAAAGCTCCACTTCTGGTCTGGTACGTAAGTACCATCAGCCATTTGCTGGACTACAAGCAATTGATAAGGAAATTGCTTGTTCCAGTTGGCAGCATTTATCTGCTTTGTCTGATACCAGAATGGAGTGGATTGAGCTGGAGAGATATTACCAAAGGCAGCTAGTGATGCTGCCCCTTGGTTATTTGGAAGAGATGGTGCTTGGTATGCCACACACTAGAGATTAATCCTAGAAGTCGTTAGCATCAAAACGGTGGCGGATATAGTTGATTGGGATAATCGGGTTGGGGTTAGCACCCGAGTTAACAACCACACCAAACGTCTTAGGACGGATGGTGGTAGCGGTCAAATCCTGTTCCTTAAGAATGACCTTTTGGCCGTTAGCGAATCGGACCGAGACGCGATACACATTGCCCTTCTTGGAGATCTGGAACTGGTTGGGATGATTACCTGTAGTGGAAACCAGCGCATTGCCACCAACACTGAATGGAACAGGCTGTACGTTACCCTCTTGGTATACAGCAGTGGAGGACATCGCAGTATAATCCACTGCAAGGAAGCATGCTAGATACGCCTCGTTATCCCATCCACCAGGAGCGGCTACATCCTCATTGGCCATGAAGATTAGACAGGTAATATCGGGGGCTACAGCATTCAGACGGTTAACACCAAACGACATACCAACAGTCATCGTCCAGTTTTCTGGCACAGTATCCGAGATCAGCTTGCCAGCAATACCACCAAAATCAGTAATGTCATTGCCGGGCTGAATGCAAAGGGCTGATGGATTGCCTGCGGTTCCGAGCTGGTATCGGTATACGGGGCCAGACTCATTGGCAAACTCTGAGAGCACAGCCTCAGTCCAGGTGACGGTATGGGCACTGGCTACATGGGAAAACAGTTTCCACTTAGGGTCAAGCACAGTCCCATCAAATTCGTCGTCATCTGGGCCAAGGGTCTGGGGTGGGGCTTCTGGGGAGTAGAAGCTGTTAAAGTTAGCTGCAGGGGCAAGGGAAGCTAGATAATCTCCAATCTTAGGTTTGACACAGAGGTCAGTAGGCTGGAAACCTACCGTGGTGCGCCAAATGGCAAAAAGTGGGTCGCCGAAAAAACGGTTCAAAAGATCAATATGGTTTACTGGTAGTGTATCTGACATACCAATTAGATTATTCTCAATAGTTCCAGGATAGATGAAAAATTTGCACAGTACCAATTACATTGGAACAGCTAATATACAAATCATATAAACCGTCACTTGGTATAGCTATGTTTGCTACAGTGCGTAACTGTGGAGAACCTTGTGCTTGGCCAAGCTGTACTATTTGCAAATTATCAGAGTGCCTTTTAATATCCAAATAGGATGTGTCTAATGGATCATCACAACCAAGCACCAGACGCATAATACTGATAGTGCCAGCAGAAAGTAGGATGCTACCTATCAATTTCTGAGCATTACCAATTGAAGATTGCGCCATCGGTATATTGCCGCTTTTGGTGCCATCTAACATACCAGAACGTAGTGTCGAAAGGACGGTTGACAAAAATGCGCTTTTAATCATCTCCTTGTAAGGTGAAGTAATTGGGGCATCATATCCAGTCATCTTAAGGATTGTGCCAGCACCATCAGTCAAGGCTTGCTCTAAGATGATATTAGCCTTATTGATTGCTTCTTGCTCGATTTGGGTGATGTCCATTTAGTCGTTCTCGTTATTAGAGGAGAGGTAGCTTCCATTCTCAAACACCCTAATGGCTTGTATGGTAAGTTTAATGAGCTGGGTGACTCCGGTTAGCTGTACTGAGATAGCGGCGAAAGATGGTGCTGCCAATGTACCGCCTACTACTGGAACAGCTATTAGTCCTGATGCGGTCTTGAGCTGGGTGGCCATCGTTTCGTTTAATGTAGACAGAAACGTCAAAATATTGACCATGGTATTGTGCATGCTGGATTCTGACCGACGGTAATCACTAAACAGTGGGAACTTGTTTGTTGCTCTACCTACTTTAATGCCATTATCAGCCTTCAATTCCACAGTCTTATTTGGTTGATTGATGGCTATGGTTTGGTTGTCGGTATTGGCAGTGACAGAACCATTAGAGGAAAAAGAAAGTGTTGACTTTTTCTCAGTATTGGTGTGCTTGCCATCTATACCAGTAGGCCCCGTCCTAGACAAAGTGATCTCGCCCTTGGCATTTATGGATAAAATCACACCATTAAGTTCAGACTGGAAAACGATGTTATTGTCAAGGAAATTCTGGTCGCCACTGTCCTTTTCATCTCTAAGACCACCCAGGATAATAGCTTGGTTGTGCTCACTGTTCACACAAAGCAATAAAACCTTAGAGCCCATACCCAAGCCTTCACTGTCCCTTTTGTTGTCAGCTCGTAGCTGCATAAAGCTACGATCCGCTAGGCCAGCTAATGGATTGATTAAAACGCAGTTGGAGTATTCCCTAGAGGTTCCGGTACGTGTTTCGGGATCTAGATACTGAGCTTGCACTCTATACTCTACAAACAGCTTAGACAAACTACTGGCGCTAGAAGGCAATATCACTTCTACCACTTCACCAACCTTTAGAGTGGTATCACTAAAAGCCCCATCATTCTTAGGCGTGTGTAGCTCTAAGTAATGTGGTAGTATTGATTCTGGGGATAGGCTACCACCTGTATATGATGTAGGGCGTGATATCATAATTAAAAGGTTGTTATCGACGGGTCGTCGATATCCTGGGACCACTGCTTGACCGAATCAATATCATTGATTTTATCCCTAAACCCTTCATTGGTTAAACCAGGGTCCATATCTCTTTGATCTTTTTGATTGATTCCAGAGTATAGATAAGAATCATCATCAATGCGACCTTCTTGATAAACTTCATCGGTATCAGTCCTCATTCCATGTGTAATAGTGATAGTGGTTGTAAAACTGCTAGTAGGGCGTTCAGTATGGTATGACCTACTGCAGTTATGTGTTACTGATTCGATATGACCAATAATACCATCCCATTCTATGTTATCGCCGTGGATAATAGGTGACTGGACACCAAGCATAACGATACTGCCATTCATGGTCATGTTTTGGCCCATGAGCCAGTCGCTAGCTATTTCCATCCACTTACGTGGTCCTCGTGCAGAATCCTCCAGTGAACATGCCACCATGGTCATATATGGTCTTAGACCGTTTCGCTGGATATCGAGATCATCCCTAATGGGTGGATTGCGGACAAGCTGATAAGTCAGGTTATTGTTCTTCTTGGGTGGTGGGGATGACTGACCATAGATATGGATAAAGTTGAATCTAGCAGCATCCGATCTGCCTAGCTGGTCCTCATATACCAATGACGGATGTATTACCCACCTTGGTATCTCTAGGTATGGAGTCAAGACAATATTGCTCTTTTCCATATTCTTCGTGGTCACTTCAGTGGAAAATGGCATTTGACGTACCACTACTGTGGGTACTACGTCGCCAATTTCATTTACCCTCAAAGCTGTATACATCTCATTGATGGTTGGGTTAAGCCATTGTTGAAGGACGGTCCATAAGGGTTTGTTGCTAAAATCTGGAATGGTGGGCACAAATTGGCCAAGCATTCCTTTGCCAGTCCTCTTATGAGGCTTCACATAATTACCACCTGGAACAGCCTCTATGTTCTGGGCAATGCCATCTGGAACGAATACAGACCATGGTGCCACATCCCCTGGCTGTGTACCTGCTACACCGGAAAAGCGCTGTACACCAGTCAATAGCTCCATGATGTCGGCAAAAGCCAAAATCTCAGTCTTGGATCTGGAAGTCTTACCAAGTAACTGCCCTACTTCACTTGGTACTAGATAGGCGTATGGTGCCTCTACGCTATCGCCTTGAACACCACCAGTCACAATTCGTAGGTGTGAGTCCTGGCCTGGATTGGCATATCTTTGTGGAATACCATCGCCTAGAATCAGGTCTACAAAGAATGGGATTACTTCATTAATATCTATAGCTGCTGTGGAAGCAAAGTCATTGGATGGTGTATTGAGTAATTGTGAAATACTCTTACCTAATTTAGCCAACCAAGATCCCATCAGCTTGTTACTCTCGGCCAAATGTGGATCATAGAAAATCATGGTATCCAATTCTTGGAAACCTACTGCGGACAAGGCGTAGTGTACTGTGGTAGTTCCACCACCTCGATCCCTCTGTCGCATTCTGCGCACATCATGGACACGACCAATAAACTTCAAACCATCATCAAACTTATTGACTTTTTCTAAATTGCGAATTCTCTTGACAATATCCTTGCACTTATCTTGTGATTGCGTCATCCATGCCATCACCCAATCTCCTGGGAGAATCGCGGACATATAATTATTTTCAGAACCTAGTAGCTGTGCTGATAAAGATGATGTATGCTGTGATTTGGATGAAGTCACCATCATTTCTACGCAGTCATCAGTAATGACCAGTACTGGACCTCTAGTGTGTACACCATCAGCAGGGTTCTTAGAGATACTTACAGTGTCGCCAGGAGATGATGCCAGGAGCTTGTTTCGGTCTAGTGATACAGGTCGTGATAGCCGAATGACCGCTATAACCCAGGACGCTGAGACACTTATCTCCTCAGCGGCAGTCTCTCTTTCCTTATTGGTCTTGGGGCGATTGAGTAGAAAGTCATCCACCAAGTGGTATCGGGGAGCAAGCGAGCCGGTACGTTCTAACATATAAGCAAGATTGGAGTGTGTTTGATGAAATTTACATACGGCGGCATTAGTATTGATGACGATACATGGGCTAGTGCATCACCATTTCCATGCGATAACCAGGATGGGTCTTATATTAAAGTGGAGTTTAATGGATCACCTCCTGTATGTCTAACTGAGAAATTCTTGATTCACGCTCTGGGATTACTCAAATTTGATGCCAACTACAAGAAATACACAGAATGTGTAGATCGTATCAATAAGTCTATGGAGTTATCTAAGTAATGCTCTCTTATAGAGATACTAGACAAGCAATCCTTTGTCGTCTTAATTTCGATAGGGCACAAGGTGTCAGTGAGAAGGATTTGCAAGCACTTACTGGTCTAAACGCACAAGAGGTAGATACAGTACTGTCGGACCTGGAAAACGAAGGTGTTATCCGATGGTCCAGACTTATCAAAGAATGGATTATCGTTTAGGTGTGGCTTGGCGACTGGAAGGCAGACCTCTGATACGACGCTCTGCAGTTTGGATAGCGTCGGTTAGACCGTTAAGTGCCGCTGCTACTTGGTCTGCTGCCATACCAACCGATTGACCTACTCGGTTCAGGCTTTCCATGCTTTGCCTACGCTCTGAGATCATACCCTGGATATGGCCAGTACTTTGCTCGATCCACTTCTCATTGTCACCTTCAAATTCCGATGTCTTAGCTAACTGCTTAAGCTGATCGGAGCCTTGTGCTGGGTCGCCTACACCACGTCCAGAAACTCTCTTGCCATTAACATAGCTGCCATTGGTGCCTAGACCACCCTGGATACGAGCTAGTGACTGACCAGCCATATCAGAGTTTGCCCAGCCGATATCTTGGTAAAACGCCCCCTGATTAACAAAGGCACGATCCTGGAATGCTTTGGCGTCTTTACCTGATAAACCTAAGCGCTGTGGTGCATCTTGTAGGAACTTCTTGAAGTTGCCACCATATTGCTCAGTAACTATCTTGGCTTGTTTTTGGACATCGTTTAGGCCAGCTTGTTCTGGACTGGCTCCAATATTGCGATCATACGCTCTAGCAAAAGTCTTCTTGGCGAACTGCTCTACTGATTCAGAAGTAATACCTCTAGCTTTCAATTCTGCTGGTACACGACCTGTGGCTAGTACTTCGGCAATGGTGGCCGGATCTAGTGTAGCTAGATACTCTTGGGACATTACACTACCACCGGGTAGAGCCTGGATAGCATTGAGTAGGTTGGAACCTGACTGGTAAGCGTCGATCTTACCACCAGTCACATTGCCCATCGCACCCAAGCCTTGCGGCATGAAGTTCTGTAGGAGCATGTCCTGGGCACCATTCGCACCACGACCATACTGATACATGGCACCAAGCATGCCCTGACCGGACGTGATCGGATTGCCACCCATAAGGGCACCAGAAAGCGTCCCAGCCATTCTGGAAGCTGCCCCCCTATCCATGCCCCCATTGCCACCAATCGCGCCTGTAAACTGATCCCAGAGTCCTGGGTTGCCTACTAGGGCTGCAGTGCCCGCCATCAGTCCGGCGTTAGGTAGATGGCCACCGAGGTTTCCATAAATGGCTCGATGCCGGTATTGTTGCCCAGCTTGATAGCCCGCTACACCAGCAACAGCATGTTGCCCACCAATAACCTCTTCAGGGCTGATTGCATTGTTTTGGTAGCTACGCATAATACGACTTGCATAGTTACGCTTTTCAATTGGATCGCCACCCATAATGCTTGACAACCCCTGCATAATGGGATTGCCAGAAGTGGACCAGTTTTCTCTAAAGACCTTGGTACCTGCACCAAGACCACGCATATGACTAATAACACTGCCAGCATTCTCTTGGAAGTGACGGACACCAGCGAATTCAAGTGGATTGGCTTGCTCCATTTGCTGTGCGTACTGCAACATAGAACCAGCTTGCTCTACAGGGATATTGTCTTTGGTTCTTACAGCTTCATTGACTGCACCAAACGGGTCTAGGCCAAATACACCACGCTTAACTGCCCTACCCATAATGTCCCACATACGGGAGTTAGAACGGTTAAACTCAAAACCGCCATTTCGATTGGTGGTGCCACCACTTGGAGCCCAAGCACCAAAACCGTGGCCATACATCGCCCTGGAACCTTCGCCAAGTCTGCCAAAGTCCTCGGTAAAGTACTGGTTAGACCTCATCACCCCCATTGCATGCAGCAGTGTTAGATCGCCACCCCTGATGCCCATGGCTGCATTACCATAAGCACCGCCCTGCTTTACAGATCGAGCTATGAAGTCATGCGGGGACGCTTGTGCTTCTGCCTGGGTGGATCGAAGAGTGTTGACGATGGTTTTACCTACAATGTACCCAAAGACTGCTGCACCGCCAGCCTTCATCATTCCGTCAGATACACCGAGGCGGTTGACAATATCACGTACTCCACCGCCACCAGAACCAGGGGCACCAGCCATTGCCCCGCCACCAGCACCAGCTCCTCTACCACCACCATAGCCGTTAAGCTGTGCATATCTCTGTTGCAGCATCCCCTCACGGGATTGTGCAGAACCTAGTTCCTCGAATTTGTCAAGCATTTTCCCGCGTACTTCTTCGGGATTGCCGACATACAAACGCCCCGCACCCTTATATTTCTCCATATGTGCGTATTCGCGGTTAAGGTCTTCGATATCCTTCTTTAACCTACGTATGTCCTGCTGCTGTTTGCCTACCTCATCCTTTAGAGCACCCGACATTACACGTAGCGCATCCTTGGACGAAGAAGCTATGGTCTGAAATAACTGCTTGTTTTCCAGGATCTGTTTTGTTAGCATTCCACCAGCACCAGCCATGGAGCCGCTTTTGATGGCTTCATTAGCTGGGTTGAACTTGGTTGCTGACTGACCACTCATCTGGGCACCAGCACGACCATTGGTGCCACCCAACACACGATTCAGGTCTTGTGTGGTTTTCTGTGCTTCTCTGGCTAGTTCACGTAGCAGGTTCACACCCTTACGGACGCTAGCTTCATCCATGCCGAGTGTAAATTTTAGTTCCTTGTCTTGCGGTGTACCCATAAATGGAAGATTGCTTGACAGGCGCTATGAATTTGATACTATAAGTGGAGAGGAGTTGTAAACATGGAAAATGAACGATGGGAGCGGGACTTTGAAATTACTCTACGCTTTCTTCTAAACACCCAGAAGGATGGTGTTTGGATGATGGTGAATTACCAGACTGGTGAGTTTGAGAGGGCTGATGAATGGCTAGCTAAGAATGGCAAGACTAGCATGAACATTGACCTGCCCAGTATGTTTTCAGGGGCGGTTGGTGCGCGTGGGTTTTCGCTAAGCGACGACCAGAAACAAGAATACCGAAATAAGTATCACAATGTACGCTTGTGTGAGGTTATGGAGTTTGATGGCCTCAAGATTCTAGCGCCCAGGAATGAGCACAAGCTCATCACACTTTTTTTGACGAAGTGGAGTGGTGAGGAGTGGCTATACAAAGATGATTTTATTGAGGAAGTACAAAAATGGCCACAGCAGGCCTTTGTGCCCGTCCGTATTGACCTAGTACCAAATACAGGTATGCCAGTTATGGATGCCATGAAGAAGTTGTTTTTTGCAACCATTATGGAGGAATAGATGAAAGTATATGTACTGATTGAGGTAGATGTGGATGAAAACCACAAAGGCCGCTAACGGTAGGGATTATTTTCGGGACGGTGTTGAGGTTCTAAACGGAATCGCAGTGTCAGTTTCCAAGAAAGAGATGATTCTTAAGCATTTTCGTGAATGGAAATCCAAGTTTTTTGGTGAATGGCCGTCCCGTATTGTAGACACCACCTTTACTTCTCCGCCACGAGAAATACTCCTTCCACATTCTTACTAGGGAACCAAATGAGCGAACCAGCTATGGAAAAAGAGATGTTAAGTAAATCTATTCAAGAGGTTATCTGCAAGGAGGATGCTTCGGCATGTGTCCTGTTGGGGCGACTGTGCCTACAATTTGGCCAAGTTAATCGTATCACCAAACATCCAGATGGTGAGCTAGAGAGCGATACCGACCACACTTTCATGCTAACCACGCTGGCGTGTTCCTTCGCGTCTAAGTACCGTCCAGACCTGGACATTGGCCTGATTGCGCAGTATGCGACTGTACATGATTTTGTGGAAGTGTATGCAGGCGATACTGATACGCTGTCCTCATTTGATGCAAATCAGAAGCATGACAATGAGGAACAAGCACTACGCAAGCTAAAGTCGGGCTTCGATCATTCTTTGCCATGGGTTAGTAAGACTATTGAGGCATACAATCGACTAGATACACCAGAAGCGCGTTTTGTCAAGTTTATGGATAAGATTTTGCCCAAAATCACGCATTTGCTTAACGGCGGTGGTGTTATTTGGGAACATGGCATGTCGATCGACAGCATTAATAAACGAAATCAACAACAGCTTGCCACGATCTGTGCTACGTATGGTAAGGATTTTCCAGAAGTCAAAGAATTGTTTGAGAAGACGCACGGACTACTCATGGCTTTTCTAACTACCCACCAGGGTCATCCTCAAATTCCATCTGGATAACTGGCGGTAATTGCTCCATATCTGCCAGTTTCTGTTCTCCCCCCAAAGCATTTTTCATCTTATTGATCTTACCTGCTAAATTCAGGAGTTTTTGCTCCTGCTCTGCAGCGGCCTGGATTCCTGATGCCGGGTCTGATCTAAATGCTTTACCCTTCCACAATGCTTGCTGTTCTTGCTCGACCATGCGCTGTAGCTTATCCCCCTTGTGCTTGTCATCCTCATCCTTAGCCACTCTGACTTTGCGCTCTGCTTCAGTTTCGGACAGGATGTCCCTTTCTCTTGTCAAGAAGGGTCTTTGGTCCTGGTCCTTTTCATCGGGTTCTAGGTCTTCAAGTTCCTCATACTTGGCTTCAAAGTAGTTTTGAAGCACATCGTCTAGGGGTAGTGCGGATACTTCGTGTAGTGGTGTGCAAAAGTGTGTGCTATACCACCTAAAGATTCTTCTCAGCTCATATCCTGGATCGGAACCAGGAAACATGACACTGCTGAGCGCATTGATCCTATGAGCTGAGAAGATATCCATGGTTATGATGCCTGATCTTGTTCCTCATCCTTATGCTTTGCGTCACGTAGCTTGGCTTGGTTGGCTAGTGCTTTCTTGGCCACTGCATCAATCAAGTCCTGTTCTGGCTTGATAGCTTCGGGGTAGACCGCCTGGATAAAGGCTACGGACGGCTTGGGACCGCTCATCAGGCTTGTCCACAGGGGCGGGGAGGACACGATACGGGTGTTGATGGCTGCCAGCATGAAAGCCACCGCATAGGTGTTCTCGCTGGCGTTCTTGGGGTCGCCAGACAGGTACTCTCTGAGTAGCTTGTCTTGGCGGAACACATCTTCTGCACTGAGCTTGATCTTGAAAGTAAACTCTGCAGACAGCGTGTCGCCGTAAAGGTCTGTAATGCTTATCGTTACCGGTTTTGATTCATTTAGGAAGCTATTTGGAAAGCCCATGCGTCACCTTTCTTGTTGCGTCTCAAAATATTTAATGCTATATAGTAATAGTTACTGTTCCTCAAACCACTCAAGGAGATTGTCTATGAAGAAGCTGTCGATCCAAACGTATTTTAGTCGTGCATGCACCGAGTTTGCCGTGTCTCTGCTAGATAGCGCTCACAAGATTGTATCTGGACCTATTCCTGGTGTGATTGCAAGTGACATCGCTTTTGTCAATGGCAAAGCCATCAATGTTTTTGGCAAGATTACCGAGCTTGCCCAGAAGCAGGCAGAGCTGTACGCTAAAGACGACATCGAGAGCGATGCTAAGCGTGCTGCACTACAAGGTGTGGCCGCTCCGGTCGCTAAGCCCGTCCCGCGCCTTGTCCAGCCTCGCAAGATGAATGGTGTATCGTCCCGTAACGTATTAGCGCTTTGTCTTGGTGTCTCGAATGAGGAGATTCCAGAGAAGATTGTCAATCTTATCAATGATTTGAATGCAGCCAGTACTATGAATGATGATGTATATCTGAAGATTATCCAGCTCGGCAACGCCCTAGTGAATGACGGCACCATTGGTCGTAAGCCTGGCAAGCCTCGCAAGGCTGTAGCTACTCCTGCAGTTTAACTGTCAAAGGACAACCATGACTAAAAATCAAAAAATCCGTAGTATTGTAGAGCGATTGCTTGTACTTGCTAGTAACCCTAAGATGCTACGTCTAACCCTTAGAAGTAGTGTTCCGCAGGACCGATTTGCGGTAATTGTCAAGACACTTCGATGGATGCCACGTAGTGTACGCAAAACACAGCAGCTTAATAGCTGGTCGGATATTGACAGCCTTCTGAGTGCTCGTGAAGTGTTGGCAATGTTGATGGGGACGTGTGATTGTGAACTACCTATCAGTGTCCTGAAGTCTTTGGGCGACCTGTCCATGGTCAAAGCTAGTGGCGTTCCTGATGCGCTCAAGCGGCTAGCGGAAGTACTCGCCAACATGGATAAGCAGGAGCAGCACTATCGTGTAGAAGCTGGTCCAGACGGTCTTCTCTTCTTTCCTATTCGCTAAATCCTCGTATTTCCTGCCTTTACACTTCGCAGTGAAGTCTGGTATATTCTTTTCATAGGAGATCATCCCAATGAAAACCAGACCCAATCAAGCTATCCGAAACACTGTTACTCAGATTATCCGCCGGGATGGGTGCTAGAGGCTGGACGATCTGCAGTGGTGGCAGATGATAAGAAGAAAGCGCAGCGTCGGGAAATTGTTAATAAACAACGGCGGGCACGCACCAGCGCCATGCAATCTCTTGGTATAGTTAAGTCATCCGAGGTTTATTGAGTCTGCCCCGGTTGGCTAATCTATCCGCTAGCTCATTCTCTGGATGACCTGAATGGCCTTTGATATGGCTAAAGGTCACATGTCCTGGAAATTGATTGCGTTTATATATCTCATGCCTAATTCTTGCCACTAACTCATGATTCGACTTGATTTTCCACGAGAAGTCAGAAGCGCACCCGATTGCATACATAGAGTCAGGTCGGATCATGATAGTTGCAGACAAACATGGGATGGCATAAAACACTCTCATTACCGCTGATAGCTCGGCATGGTTATTGGTCCCATTACCGCACGATTCCGCAATTTCCGTTTTAGAGAATACATTGCCAGATACGTCCTGCTCTATAATCACCACACCTATACCTGATGGCTTATCAGGACTGGTACCACTACCATCTGTGTAGGCGGTGTATGACCGTGATGGCTGTTGAATGCTTATTCCATTAAAGGTGCGGATACTGGCTAGTGTGTTTTCGATTGGGTAGTGCCGATAAAACGCGAAGTGTCTGTTGGTGCCTGGGCGACCAGTATAGATACCGATATCACTTACACTAAATGAATCTAGGTTGTGCTCGATAAGAGCTGAGTGGATGTCAAGTAAAAGGCGACGGGGCCAGCCGAGTTTTAATGCCTCGCTGGCGTGTGATCTATCTAGTCCAGACATATTAGTGCTTGTGGTTACAGTGTTTGTGGTTTCGGCTATGCCAATAGCGATCAGCCACCAGGATTACTGCAGAAGTAAGAACACCTAGCCCGAGATACAGAGGCAAGTTTTCCTTGTGGTCATGGCTAGCCACAGCACCAACACCCAGGATGGATGCAATCAGGCTCAAGTGTGCAGGGCACAGCAAGCAGAACAGAAGCGGAGTACATACAGCGGCAATTTTAGCTTTCATTGGTTTACCTTATCGAATGGTTTAGATCTAGATGCTCGATCAACATACGCATGAACATCTCGCCCTGTTCAATAGCGTCATCAATGCCGACATGAGTGTGTGGACGCTCAGCAGAGAACCACCGTGGTGGCATCTCTCTTTTACCTACACGGTGATATGGTGTCTTCAGTACAGCAGCGGCGTAGGTCTTTGAGTCTAGTGCGCTGAAGCCAAGTGGGCTGTACTTAAAGAAACGAATTAGGTACCAGTAGGCCCACATGAAATCGAATCCTGCGGGATACCCAACAAAGACAGGCCGAATTTTGCGGTCAGTGGCGCTCTGTTGTGTAGAGACTACTTTCTCGATCCAGGCAGCAAAGTTACGCATACCAGCAACAGGCGCTTCTGTGTTTTGCCTAGTAGCTGTGTAGGCGTCTGGATGCTTAGCCCAAAATTCCATAGTATCGGGGCATTCAGTGGCATCGGATAATGTCTCTAAGTTGACGCTGAAAGTTGAGAGTAATACGAAGGTGTTATTACTATTCAGCCGATACGCTGCCGATCCCAGACTAAGCATCGAGAATAGGCCTGGAATTGGACCGTTAGTCTCAACATCAGTACTGAAGTAAATCTCATTAAAATGTGGGTCGGTCATTACTTGCGCTCCATAATCTTGCGGACTGAACCAGCAGACACCAAGGTTAACGTACTAGCGTCCACACAATTATTCACTCTGAATGGCTTATTTCTTCTAATGGTCGGAGTGACGCTCTCAATCCAAACCCTATCACTGTCCTTATAGGACGTAGTGACTAGGTATACACCATCCTTATCTTTCACTTTGTCGCCTCGATAGAACTTCATCTGATTTGGCTCCGCTATGACTGAATTATGGAATCTATAGTAGCACCAACGATCCAGAAACGTCAACGTAAAAATTTAGGAAAAGTGAAAGCCTTGTTTGAAAAGGCTTCCGTGCCGCAGGAGGCGGCTGTATACATCGAGGGTGATGGTGAACACGCCATGCTTTGTGTCCGGGTGGTTCATTCAAGACAGGTGTATCGGCAACTTCTATCAGAAATTGCTCACTCTTTGGTTGAAAGGACGATTGTTCAGGATGTGGCGGCAAACCCTGTCAAGAAAAAAAGAAGGTTTTTTGCTAAGCGTGGACTTTTAAGGTAAGTGCCCGATATAATTGATAACAAAGTTATTGACTATTATCATGGTGGCAGGTAGGATGAGTTATCAAAGGCGGTGATTTTATGTTTAGACTTGGCGACAAAGTTCGAGTAATTGGTAATCCTGCATGGAAAGCTGATGTAATGGCTAGCATTGTAGGTATGGTGGGTGAATACTAGATGCCAAAGGATGCGATATTTCCTCGCTTGAAAATATCGACGTTACAAGCACTTCCATCCTTATGGAAGATGCGGACGGCATGGAATGGGCGTGGAAACCGAATTGTCTGGAGCTTGCTTATGAGAGCAGCGAATCGAAAATTGACCGATTAGTCAATGATGTTCTCTCATTAATCAAGAGTCGCGAGGCTGAAGGCGAGACTGACTTGGAAATTAAGGTTTTGCCGAATGGTTGCGTACCATTGATCTCAAGACTGGTGCGGTCGAGCATCAATGGAGTGAGTCGCAAGAAAATTGCATCAAATGTGGCGACCACTGGTTTATGTCTAGTCTTACATGTCTGGGTGATATCAGGAAAGACCAATGCCTAGTAATACTACCGATTGCATTATTTCGATACTAGATGCACTAACTGCTATTATCTTACTAGTTGCCCTCTTTAAGACCAGGAGTCGATAATGCCTATCCGTTTTCAGAAGATGATCTATCGCAAGGATTTGCGATCCAATCCTAACACCCTGTATGTGTTTGGCGATAATTTGAAGCGTCAGGGAATGGGTGGGCAAGCTGCAGAAATGCGGTACGAGCCTAATGCTTGTGGTGTGGCGACTAAGAAGTCACCTGGAACTAGCCCTGCCGATTACTTTCGCGATAATGAATATATAAAGAATTTAGAGATTTTCCATAACGATTTAGATCGTGTAGAAAATCATCTTAAGGTTGGTGGTGAAGTCGTATTTCCTACCAATGGTTTGGGTACTGGCCTGTCTAGGTTGACGCAAACAGCGCCGCAATCGTATCAGGCATTGACAGACATTATTGCTGAATTTGTAAAAAAATATGGTATGGTTGATATGAGTGAGCCGGAATATTAACCATGCGAAGATCTGCTCAATCATTTTGCAGGAGCTTTTTTATTGATGACTCTTACGAGTGCTAAGCCCGAATCACACCAACCCACTCCAGTAATGGAAGGCTTCCACCAGGATTCACGGACGTATGGCCAGTGTGGCGATTGTGAACTTACATTCTGGGAAGACGAGCTTGAGTCTGATGGACATCTTCATTTTCCCAGACGTTTATGTAAAGATTGCTTAGGGCGGGATAGGTATTAGACTAGATATAGTACATTTCCTTACGGAAGGGACGTGCTATCATTTGGTTCGTGGTTATCAGTGGACTCATCATCGACGATAATGCCAATATAGGGCATCGACATCTGCGTTAATTGACGTGCCGCAAAAGATGAGTTATAACCCAACGGACGCACATCCCGAATGGTCGCGACCGACACAAGCGATTGACGATCCACAATACCGATCTGGATATACTCGTGATTGAGCAGATCTTTGATATTAGGTACCCGACCTTCGATATGTGCTCCATGGTTAACTACACGCCAACCCGATGCAGTGCAGTTGACCGGCTCAACCGAGGTATAGTCGATTGAGGCAGCAGTGAACCGACCCAGGATAAATGCTGGCGTAGCATCATACTGGAGCCCGTAAGAAAAGTTATCGTAAATTCCGACTACTAGGACTTGCTTTGTATTGGGGTCTACCATGCCAACTTTGGCTCTGGCACCCGACATAATTTTTGGGGGCATTGTTACTCCTTATCCACTAGCCGATGAACTTACTTGAGAGATTTTCAAATTGATTGGTACAAAGTAGATTAGACCAGCTAATTTACTCTCGACATTCACGATAGCCGCAGTACCCTTAATTTCGACTCTGGCATTCTTATAGCCGCCCGGTGCGTCATCTGATGGGGCGGTCAGCTTAAGGCGTAAACACTCGCCCATGATCGACTTGAGGACGTTTAGAGCCTGTGCTGCGGTGATGTCTGCCTGCGACTCTCCTACCAAAGCGTCTTCCAGGTCGCGGGATAGCTTGAGTGCAATCTGGTCGCCAACATACACAGCCTGAACACTGTTCCAGTAGAAATTAGCGTCCTTGGTGTAGGTGGTCTGATCAGAAGCCCATACGAAATTGTCGCTATCATCCGTCTTGATCGGAAGTAGACCAGCAAGCAGCGCTCTCTCTACATCTGCCAGATCCGATGGGTCATAACTACCATCACGCATAACAACACCATTCTGATTAGGTGTGCGATGCACAATTCCCTTATAGAAGCCTGCAGCTTGCATACCTGCAGCGATTACTGCCGACATCCAAGGCTGATACTGCACAATGCCCTGGCCCACAGAAGGACGGATAAAGTCAAGGAAGCTGAGTGATACTCGCCCATGCGCGAGCTGATTAGCTGCATTCTGGTCATTCGTGAATGAATCCAGGAGCGACAGAAACGCTTGGCGATGCCGTTTACGTCGCATAGTGGACATATTGATAACGTGGGTACGTACCAGTGCGTTGATATTGGCAATCGTATAGGTAGAGCTGCTGTCCGTTTCACCATCAGCGATATCTGCAGAAGCGTCACGAGACATCAGAGGAACCACGAAGTTAACTCGCAGCTTCTCTAGTGCGGTAATTGCTGCCTCAATACCAGCTTCGGTAGTTCCACCCTTAGTACCACCACTCAGATACGTAGTAGCGCTCACAACTGCTGGGAGTCCAGAAACCGCTGGGATATTCGTAGCAGTCGTAGTGCCTAGCTGCAGAGCAGACGACAGAGTTTGAACATTGGTGAAGAAGGTAACTGCATCAACCTTCAGACGACCAGTTTTATTTCCGAAGTCACTGCAAATACCAAGTGCAGAAACCTCATCCAGCATGGTAGGAGCCTTCTGGCCCAGCAGTGTGGTAGTTACACTGCAAGTATACCCAGGCTGTGCATTGATGAAGGTACACAGATCCGAGATGGTTGGGTACTTAGAGAAGGTAAGGTTTAGATTTGAGCCAGCGCCACCAGTGACGGTGGTTGATAGGCCCGTGGCAGTCACAGTCAGGGTAGCGGTGGTTCCTTTATAGCCGATTGACATAGCAATCTGGCCACCAGCGGTAATGGCTTCTACCACATTGTCAAGCGAACGTGCTACATTCAGAGTGACTGAATACTCAGAAGCACTGGTCAACAGCTTAGGAGTAGTAGACTTGCTGATCCAAGTAACCTTCGTGGTGTTTAGGCTGTAGCACAGATCGGTAAATCGACCAGTGCTGGAAGTCAGCTCGTTAACCTCAAGATTCTTGCCAGCACCATCAATTGGTAGTGCAGTCTCAAGAGTCACGGTCAGAGGAGAATAAGCCTCCACATCCGTAACAGCCACCGCAGCGGTCGCTGCGACACTTTCTGGAGCGGTGAGGGCACCAGCACCACCCGAGTCATCCAAGAGCTTTGTAGCAACAACCACGGTGTTTGTGACTGAGGTTACGACATATGAGCCACGGTTCTTGTTGGTTGCGCCCTGGATAACAGACCCGGAAGGAATGTACAGCGTGTCACCCACAACAGGGTTAACAGCCCACGCAATACTACGGGTGATGGCTACAGAGTTACCAGTTGCAGCCAAAGCTAGTGTACCAGCCACAGTCAAAATGGCTCGGTTTACACCACCAGTACAAGCAATGCCGCTCAGTGCATCTAGCTGGGCCTGGATTGTATCAGGCGTGTCCAGTGCGGTTAGCTGGGTAGAAACTGCAGTACCACCATTCGCTCTAAACGTGATATCTGTTGCGTTGTTTGGCACCAGCAGAGTAAACAGACCAGTGGTCGGAATTATCTCTGGGGTCTTCTGAGCGATGGTAAAGGAATACAGATTCCCATTCTCGCCATAGTTACGATCGGCAAGAGTGTGATACGTGCCACCAGCGAGATTCAGAATGACCTTAGAAGCCTTGTCGCTGACATTGGTTTTGACCAGATAGATGCGGGTCGGAGCACCAACCAGCTTCACATCAGCACTAGGAGTGACTGCCGCCACAAAAGCGTCAACCAGTCGTCCCGTACCATATTTAGCTCGTACATCACCATCCTGGGTGGGGCTAAACCAATTCTGTGATAGTGCAGTCTCTTGACTATATGCAGGGCCTGCATCGGACTCGCCCATCAATACCATGACGCCGCTTACGGGTAGTCCGCTAGCGGAAGCCTCAACTTCAATATTCGGGTACGCTCCTGGTACAATGAGAGTCCCCTGCGGGGTTTGATATGCCTGTGCCATTTGTTACCATTACCTTTCTAATGAAGATTATTACTTTGTTTTAACGGGTGGAGCCACAGCGGAAGTCCTAGATCCAAAAATCCCACTACGGATACGTGCCAATACAGATCCGGCAGCTTGTGGTTTAGGGATAAGTGGATTAGCGCCAGTAGGACCATCAGCGGGCTTTACTGAGCTTTGCGTAGTAGACGCAGGCACCCCATTGGGACGATTGAAGTCAAGGCTCTGTGCAGGCTTCACACTGGAGCTGATCGGAATTGAACGAAAATTGCCCGCTGGACCCTTAACGCCCGGAAGTGTTTTATTTGGTGCGTTGGCTGGCAGTTCGGTATTCTTTGGCAGTAGACCGAGTAGGGCCTTGAATAGTTCCTCTACAGGTGCATCTTTGGAATAACCCTTATAACCAGTAAACTCAAACTTAACCAGCTTCTCTGCTTTCTTCTCAGTCTCAGCGCTAGGACCGGTCCAGGATGCGTTATTGCCCATTAGACGCTCATACATAATAAGCATGTTTGCGTGCTGACTGGCTGAAACCTCATCCTTGTAGCTAATAGACTTGTTTAGACCATTAAGGTGATGTGCAGCACCACTAAGCAATTCAGCCTTGGACATCGAAGCGGGCATATGCTTAATGCGGAGTGCTTCAAACTGTTTCTCGGTTTCATTCTTCATTACCGAAGTTGATACACTGACACGGGAAGTAGTAGAGGTGGATGCTGCTTTAGGTGGCTTAGCGGTAAGCACCTTAGACTTGGCAGAGAGCTTGGGTGAACCACCAGCGCCCGGTGGCTTAGCTGCAGGCACTTCAGCCTTTGTGGTTTTGTCTGGTTGCTTCTGTTGCTCTAGTGGCTTTACTTCTTTATGCTCTTGTGGTAGTGCGGCAATGGGCTGCTGCATCATACCGATACCCAGACCGGTTACGAATGAGCCTACACTCTTCTTAACAGGCTTGCCCGTACCCTTACACATCTTGCAAAGAGAACTTGACTTTCCTTTGCAACCAGAGCAGGTTTCGGTAAGTGCCATCTCGTCCTTGCCGAGCTTAGGCTTTCCACCACCAGAACCATCGCCGTTATCTACAGACTTCCCAGCCTTGGGCATACTTTTCAGCCCTTGTCCACCGATATTTTTATAACGATTCTTATCGGAATCATTTGCGTTATTCAGATTAATCAGGTCTTCGGACTTGAGAATATTAGTCAAACTCTTCTCAAGTCTTGAAAGTTGCTTTTCGATGTTTGTGTAATCCATAAACACAAGATTAATTCGGTTTATGGTGGTTGCGGTAGTCCATATATATCTATGTCATCATCCTCATCACCAACAATAGGTGCATCATTGTCTGGCTGACTTAAGAACTTACCACCACCAATTACTTTAGGGCGAGCTAGCGTGTTATTGATTCTGTCATCCTCAGACTCCACCCACCACTGGAGTATGGCACCGCTGATAGAAATGAATCGGGTAAAAATGGGTTGTGCTTCCACACCTTCAAAGTATCGAGCTAAGCCAAAGTCACCAGAGTCTAATGCTGTAACCTCAAAGCCTCGGCCTTCTATTAATGCTTTACGGTTTCTGAGCAGCACGAAAGTTAGAATGGAATGTAGGTATGTGAGATGTATAGCTTCTGACTGGACATGGGTACCTATTGCGTAAGTCTCCTGGAACCGAGCATTACCAAACATCAATAGCTTTGGTGGAAATGCTCCTCTAAACACTGACCCATTAAACTCATCGTTAATGTTGGTGTCTAAAACGATGGTGTTAGGATTGTCTTTGCTACGTGATATAACTTCTAGTATCTTGTACTGATTACCATTGCGAGTGACCAGTATTTGGCCAGCGGTTAACAGAAGCTGCTTGGATATCGCTTCTGGAATTACCATAATACCTGTTGATCGGTTGTAAGAAAGTGGATTGAATGAATCAGAGATATTGTTCCATCCAGTTAACTGTGACGCCTCTCTCTTTTCATAGTTAACATCTGCTAGCGTGTTATTGCTTTCACTGGACTTCATAATGGCAATAGTGATACAGGGGAATTGGACCTCACCGAGTCTCCGATTAATTACCACTGCGACATCAGTTGACAGAAACCAGCGCTTGGCTTCAGCAATTTCCTTTTCACCATAACGATTTTTGGTAAGGTCGTCTTTGGCAAGACTAGCAAAGCAAAAGTCAAGCAAATAAGGCTTCAACCTCATTTCGTGTAGACCTGCCATAATAGCGGTTCTAATGATGATGTCCGACTGGAAAATACCAAGAGCTTTTGTTTCGACCATACAGAAGAGATTAAAGTCTAGCCTCTATATATTTTACAAGTGACGGAGCAATGAGGTTATCCCACTGTTGTTGCGCCCAATCAGAAGCCTCATTCATAAAGTTCATAGGGGCAGTACCTGGATGGTCCCATTTATCAGCAGACTCTACATGCTTAGATGAAGCTATACGAAATGTCATAATAGATCTTTGCACATGGTCATTACCTTTTTTATCCTTGACCTTGTGCTGATATATCTTGGCACCTTTCAAGATTGGAAAGTTCTGTAATGGTGATGGAAAGTTAATGGAATGGAGCATGCCGAGTTTGGGCTGTCCAGTTTCCTTATCCTTCTCTATTTTTCCAAACGGTATACGCGACTTCTTTAGTTCCTGCTTGATAGTGGCCACAATATTGGCTTGTGCTGGTGTAGCCACACTTGGTCCTACATTATGCTTAAACGGTATAGCAAGATACTTAGAACCATCCTTAGCTGTTTTGGCTTTAGGTGATGCTAAAAGATCTAGCAGCATATTGTGCTCTGATACACCTTCCTCAATCCATCTAGCTTCACCATCTAGTGTGATAAGAAATGTGTGTTCATTGACCTGGGAGTGATGCAACGCCTCAATATACATCTCTCTTCTGGAGTGTAGTTTTTGGGCAGCCTGTTCTACTATTCGGGCATGCGTCATGATAGTAAGCTGCTGCCCAGTCTTTTCAATTTCGCTCTTGATAGCGTCAGGCAGACTTAGCATCTTATCTAGCGGAGTTAAATCTAGGTTAACAAAGAACATGAATCACCTAATGGTCATACTTGCTAATCGGATGGCCGAAGCGAGCTGGTGGGATGTCCATAGTCAGCAGCCGCTGTTTCTGGTTGCTTAGACATAATTAAACCGGTCCTACCCTCTTTCCATCTCTCACCAGTAGGCGTCAACACCTTAAATCGACCAGAAGACTCAATTACAGTGCCTACTGGCAGCTTAATACGTGGTTTCTTTGGTGCATGTGGCATGGGTAAGCCAGCCTTCTCTAAATGGCTTGCGTATGCTGCTTTTAGCTTCTTTATCAATTCTGGATCTTTGGCATTAGGGGATAACTCATCCTTTAAGGTGTAGCCATACCCACCAAACTTCTCATCATACGGTCCTTCTGGTTTATCTACTGCTTTATCGCCAGACAGTACCTTAACTCCACTATGGAAAGCATGTGTCATTAAAGACTCATACATGGCAGAGCCCAGGCCCATCTTGCGATGCTCTGGATGAACCTCTGAATGTGCAATCTTTAGTATACCGTTATTAATAAGACCATTACAAAAACCTATATGCTTGCCATCTTTAATAACATTTGCCTCGACTTCCTTACGATTAATCCATCCTGGGACCGAGGACTCGTGTACTACTAGGTTGTATCCAGGACTCGCCATGTGTGAATAGTCGTAGCTCTTATTGTCCTTTCCAGCTAGCTGACTAACCAATGGGTCTAGTGCCCCAACAGGAGCATCCACGGTATCGTCGTTCTCCTCGTTATCCAGAGTAGATGCAAATCTATGACCATTAGCAAAGCTATCTGTATACGACGTAGAATTAGGATGTGACACTGTAATGTGTTTATGGTTGAGATCGCCAGTGACATGAGCACTATATCCATATGGCAAGCTATACTGTTTTCCACCATTAGCTGTACCAGTCAGTGTAGGCGTGATTAACTTTCCCACCTGATTGTTGGCTAAAGCCATTTTCGTTAATGGCTCAGACTTAGCTGTCGGCTCCAATTCATCCTTCAAGGTGTAATTATATGGTTGAAACTTGTTGTCGTACGGACCAGTTGGAACCTCATCAGCTCCTGGATATTTTTGTGGTCGGTACTTCATTCCATGCTTACGTGCCAATGCGGCATGGGTAGCACTAGCCAAAGAGGAGTGAGTGCTACCAATAACTCTTTTATAGCCATTATGATAAGCGTGAGTCATCAACGCTTCATACATAGCAGAACCTAGACCTTTTTGGCGGTGTTTGGCATCTATACGTGCATAATCAATGGTTAGTGCTCTTTTCTTGTAATGTGGATAAGGCCCCATTTCTACGTTAGCCATTCCGCCTTCACAAAAACCCACATAATTACCGTTATGCAGGATATGTGCGGTTACTTTTTTTCCAGTATGATTGACTATCATCTTATACTCTTTGCCATTAGGTGGCAATAGGTGTGAATAGTCATAAGCATGACTTTGTTCCAATAGAGGAATGCCGGTGTGCTTACTCACTAAATCATCAACCATAGCAGATACGACATTACCCATATTACTCATATGAGCATCACGACCCATTTCCATAGATGACGATTCGCCGCTATACGCAATGTGTTTAAGTGGATAGATATTCTTGTCTTTGAGGGTGGTGTTGTATTCGTGGTCTGTGGGGCTTTGTCCTGGAGCATGCACTAGGGCGTTAACAAATTTACTACCACTACTTTTGGGTGCAATACTCACAGTGTGGCCGGTAGGTAACTGATAGTTTTTACCACCATCACTAGAATCTGGTAGTGGTTTGGGCTCAATCGGTTTGCCCGGTGTATTGTCTGCCAAAGCCATCTTTGCTAGTGGCTCTGATTTAAGGGCATAGCTGTATGGGCCAAACCTTTCATCGTATGGACCAGGAACGGACTCGCCATTTGGATTTACCTTGGGCTTGTAATTCATCCCATGTTGCTCAGCTAGTCTTTTGTGTACTGACGACGCCATAGAAGAATGTACATCGCCTTCAACATTCTTGTATCCATTATGAAAAGCATGTGTCATTAATGCTTCATACAATGCTTTACCGAGCCCTTGTCCTCGATGATTGGGATTTAACTTGGAATGTCCAATATGCAAAGAACCATTAGTGAGGAATCCGGCACAAAAGCCGACATGCTCACCATTGCGAAGAATATGCGCTTGTATCTTAATAGGTGATAATTTAGAAAATGAATTAGATTGATGATTTAGTAAAAGAGTATATGATTTATCTGGCAGTAGATGTGAGTAGTTGTAACTGGCACGATTTAGATCTTCCGTCTTCATGCCAGTCAACGACTCCACTATGCCATGTACGGCTGTATGCAATGGACTGCTGGTGGTATTATCACTATCCATGATATTACCCTTACTGTCCTTAAAATACTTTTGGGTGAACACGTTTCCTTTCACTCTATGACGAACCAGGGCGGTAGCAACATGACTAGTACTTTCATCATGTATTTTCACTTCAGCAGTGTGATTATCTGGAAGTTGAAAGTGTTGAATATTTGCGCTTGGGGAACCATCATTGGCTAATTCTGATAAATGCGGATATTGCTCCTCAAACTTCTTCGGGACAACCACTTGACCAGTCTTATTATCAGCCAATGCCATTTTGGACAGGTCTTCTGACTTGGCTAGATCAGGCTTATTGACTTCGGGCGATAAGCTACGAGCCATATCAATGACGTTTTGGGTCAAACCAATAAGGATTTGATATACCTCTGGTGACTTCTCTCTAAGCTGCTCTAACTCTGGAGCCTTCATTCTCATAGCCTGAAGGACTTGGGCTATCTTCTGTTTGAGCTGATTGGATTCCTGAATAACTCTTTCAGTTTGCTCGGCATCCACCATATCTTGTTTCTGTGCATACTCGTGTAGAGCACTTTCAAAAGTGGGCGATGGGGATGGTTCTGATTTGTCAAGCTCCTTTAGCTCATTTTTCATGGATGGAGAATAGATCAGTACTCGGCCACCACCACGACCCTCTGCAGTCCTGCATGCAATTTCTGCATCAGCCAATGAACTACCTACACCAACAGACATAGGTGTACTAATAACTTGCTGGTATGCTTCTACACGCTCTATTAGTTCGTGTAGATGATTAGCTGGTAGTGTTGCTCTACCACCCATACTGTCAATAATGGTAATGCGACCCCCTACAGCTTCCAGCCAAGCCTTCCAGGTATTCTTAGCAGTCTCCATGGATTGACTAGCGTTGTTCAAACCTTCGGTATCTTCACGCATAGCCATACCAGTCAGCTTCTTAGGAATTTGGTCGTTTGACCATGAAATATAAAGTTGCATAAATTGAAGATTGCTTTCTCGCGGTATTTAATAGCAGGAGGACCGACGATGCAGACACCAAAGTTTGAGACAAAGGATTCTGGAAGTAAGGATAAGACGGCCACGGGCGCTAAACGCGATTCAGAGGCTGGCAAGGGTCGCCCTGACCTACTGCCATGGGAGTGGATCGAAAAGCTGTCTCAAGCAATGGAGAACGCAGATCCAGACGCTTTAGAAGGGCTGAAGCTGGTACCTGTAAGCTGGCTGATTCGGCTGGCTAGTTTGTACGGGCGTGGTGCTAAGAAGTACGGTGCCAATAATTGGAGGAAAGGTTTTCCACTAAGCCGGACATTTTCATCTATGATGCGGCACGCAATGAAATGGGCTCAGGGCTGGAATGATGAGGACCACCTGATCGCTGTCATTTGGAATGCCATCACTATTATTGAGACGGAATATATGATTGATGCCCCTGCGTCAGTTATTCCTAAAGAGTATGCAGATTTTGGTCCTAATAAACCCAGGCTGAAAGAGGATGTAGGAGAGTAAGAATGGATACCCCAATTAAGATCAAGAAACTGCGTGATAATGCTCAAATCCCTCAGTACCAGACCGCTGGTTCTGCTGGTGCCGATCTAGTGTTTGCACCAGAAAACCGCCATGCCGTTGCAATGCTAGATCCTATGGACCGATTTCTGCTAGAAACAGGTCTGTCAGTAGAGATTCCACCTGGATACGAAATCCAGATTCGACCGCGTAGTGGTCTAGCTAACAAGTATGGTATTACTGTCCTTAACTCTCCTGGCACTATTGATAGTGATTATCGGGGAGAAATCAAAGTATTGCTCGTTAACCTGGGCGATACACCAGCCATTATCAATCCTGGTGATAGAATTGCACAAATGGTGGTAGCTATGGTACCACGAGCTATGTTTGTTGAGACTGAACTAGAGGAGTCGGTAAGGGGCGCTGGGGGATTTGGTAGTACTGGTTAGACTCTCTTCAAATTCTTCACATTGATATGTCGATATGGATGCTTCTTTACGTACTCCTGATATTCAGAATCACCCTGGTATCCAGCCATCTGTTGTGGGCTATCGCGGCGTTCACTTACTGCGACGTGCCCCGCCCTGCCACACATATCACAGTCGCACTGTTGAACAGTCCAGGTTTTGCTTCCATCAGCGCCCTTAGCTTGGCCAGTAGAAGCCAGGAAATTGGGAGTTAGGCGTACTTTGGCACCCACAGCAATGGGTGCTGATTTGTCTTGACCTTTAGATAGCTTTACAACATCAACCAATAGCTTGGCTAGTGGTAGAATTTGATTAAGTTCGCTGCGGAGCAGTGGTAGTTGGTCGGCTGCATGTGCCATAAATTTCACCCTTTTCTGATTAATATCCGGTATTACTTGCTTGACTTCTGGTGGAACAGGTCCTGCCGGGTTATGTCCTAGAGCCCTCATATAAACATCATACATCATCTTGTGTTCTTTGGATGATGGGTCTGCAACTGCTGATGCTGCAGTAAAAGCCTTCCAGTGATGTGCTGCAGCTTCAATATAGTTCTTGACCCTGTACGATTTGTATGCCTTCTCTTCGGCGTCCTGGCGTGGCATGTTCTGCCCAAATTCAAGCTCAGCAGCATGGCGGTCTAGGTGTTCCGCATGTTTCGGGTCTAGTATATCCTTGCCTCTCCATTGGGTAAGCATTATCTTAGCTCCAAAGCAAGCATCATTAACGCTTCCGTGTCTTTGGGTGCTGTCAAGATAAATCCGTCTGTCGTAGGGGTTGTGGTTGCATGCTTAGCTAGTTCAGAGTAGCAGAAGCACCCCACAAACTTACCAGCCTTAAATCGGGTAGTCTTACATAGCTTACATTCCTGCATAGACTGACTCTTTGTTACCTTAACAGTCTTACCTGGAATAGCACCTTTCTTTGGTGTTTGGGTAGCTACACTCTTAGGGGCTACTGGTGCCATTGCGTTCGTGGCGTTTGCGGGTGGGTTAGCGTTTGTTGGCTTGGCAGTGGTGCCCTTGGGTTCTGCCTTACCGATCTGCAGTTTGTGGAGAGGGGACTTTTGCATGACACTACGCACTGCCGCACGATTCTCATTCTTGATTACTGTACCAATCATCTGATCAAGCGATTTGCCTAGCTTGACGATATCTTCTGATTTAGCCATCACGTCAGGAATTTCAGCTCCTAGACTGATCGAGACGTATGCACCAATCTCCATCGCCGACTTCTGGCTATACTCCAACACCTTGCCATTTAGAGTGGCTGAGCCCGTATATAGACCATTAGTCCTTTCAAACTTAATCATATTCTTGGTGCCGGGTACCAAGCCTTCATACCTTTCACCTACTGCACCGATCCATGACAGAATAGCTCTTGGCAGTAACACAGCACCAAGCTGGGAATGTTTCCTAACCACACTCTCTAGCGCTTCTGAACAATGTTTACCCAGCAAAGCCTCTAAAAATACATTCATGATAAACAATAGATTGACTTTCTGTGCTATACTTATTTCAATGATTGATATTATGATAGCTATGCCATCTATTGTATGGTTGGTGATTATACCAACCGCAATGGCTATATGCTGGTGGGTGGTGGTTAAAACGTCTTCTATGCTCGAAAGGAAATTTCATGCGACCAGAATGGAATAAGTATTTTATAGATATGGCAGTAGTGGTATCCAGTAGAGCAAGCTGTCCAAGACGTTCTGTTGGCTGTCTGATTGTAAGTGTTGATCATCGAATCCTGGGAAGCGGTTATAATGGCGCCCCAGCTCACCTACCACATTGCATTGATCTTGGGTGTGATTTGGTTGAGGGTCATTGTGTACGAGCCAATCATGCTGAAACTAATGCTATTTCACATGCAGCTAAATATGGCGTGTCCATTAATGGTGCTTCAGCCTATATTACTACATATCCGTGCTGGCCTTGTTTCAGACAATTGATCTCTGCGGGAATTAAGAAGGTGGTGTTTAAGGATATCTATAGACCAGATGAGCGTGTGGCTAATGCGGCTAGATTAGCTGGTGTGCATATTGAAATGCTAGCGTGAACCGAAGTCTAGTGTTTCTTTGGGCGGTCTTACCTGTCTAGCTTTGTTTGAGTTTGCTACAGCCAATTCATCGTTATCTTGATTTTCAAAGAAAAACTCTCTCTGAATCACTGCAAACTGCGGCATCTTGGTAACTTGCTTAGTGCCATTCAAATAGTCCTCTTCTGAGGAGCCTACGCGGATTTCATGTGGCAGATGGACAATATACCAATAAGGATGGTATGTGTAACGAATACTGTATACTGTGCCACGGTTTTCATCTGCAATGAATCTAGGCTGCCTAGAGCCCCAGCGTATACGACCATCCACAACAGAAAAGTCTACACCCTCTGCATACCTTTCCATGTCTGCATCAATCAGGTCGATAACTTTGCTAACTGGAAAATTCAGCTTATCAGTGCCGGACATACCAACTTCGGCAAGTTGCCAAAACGGGACTGTAATACCGTCCTCATCTAGATATAGGCGGTCAAATGGTGCCACCATAACCAGTTCCATGCTCTCATCATAATGTCTTGGAACAGTAATGCTGGCAGAGGCTGAGTTAATCAAGCCTGGGTCATCCGATCGAGACGACATAGAGTTACCAGTGAAAAGACAGGTGATGCGGCCTGCCATAGTGTAGAGATAGCCGTTAGAGCATCCAGAGTGGTCTGGGTGAGGTCTACGAATATCCTTTGGATCTACTAGGCCAACAGGGCATTTCATGGCTCTCCAATGTTTGAATTGGACACCATGATTTTTGATAGCAGCATCAAATGCCGCTACATCAAATCGCACTTCTTTCTCAGGTAAGTCTATTTGCCAAACAGGGTCTGCCATTGTCCTGGATACTCCCCTTGCAATTTCCTGGTAAGCACTCTAGCGTCTGGTAGGTATTCGGCCATCTCATGGATTGACAGCGAGTCTGATTTAAGTAGCTTATCCACCACCATATTGGGTTCAGCCTTTTCAGCCAAGAAACGTGCAATACCAATATGAGGACCAGCTCCAAGAGTGCGATAAGTGCCCTTGTCTTTCTGGACGGCGACTACCATGTGTAGTCCACCGCTGGTAGCTATATGAAAAACGTCGGCATCATCCAGATGTCCGATTCGCTGTTTGGTGGAGATATGCTTTTTTTCTAGGTTCATTTTGCAATCCTACGGTCTGTTATAAATGCCCTTGACAGATTGATATGGCGTATACCACCCTTTAGGTTTTGGGGCCGCTGCATGCTTGATTTGGTCATGTTTTGGGTCGTTATGCTTCCAGGAAAAGGAATCGGAATGGAATGTAATTTTCCCCTTGCATTCATGGCATGGAGATACATCACCATTACGTGGCTCTGCTTTGGATAGCTTCATCACGTCAAGTAATAGTCGGGCTAGTGGGAGTACTTCTTGTAATTGATTAGATACCATAAAAAAGAGATTGTTATGCGTAAAGCCGCTTCTGTCTTGATGTAATCTACAAAATCTACATTAACATAACAACTGAATCCTTCTAATCTCTTATAGATGAAGGGTCGCATTAACGGTCTGGTGCGTTATGTACCAGAAGCTCGGAAATGTAGCACACACGGTATCACAGCACATCTGTGCGATGTGATATGTCAGTGCGGCCACAAGTGTCGTAGTCATCGGCGTAATCATCCACGTCAATGCCTATTTTATGCTTTACCACATAAGTCGTGTAGATGTACGAGATTTATGGGTAAAATTATTTAACCCACAACATATTAATACTCAAATCCAGGTCTGCCAGTGGCAATAGCTTGACTGTTTTGATACGGTCAAGCACTTCATTAGGCTGTAGATGATACATGGTAATAGTTTTAGATACTTTGTCTGTATCTATCTGATTAATCCATTGGTATATCTCGGTGATTGCCATCTGGTTAGTGCGTGGCATTATCTTGGCCTTATCCTCTAAGGATAGGTTATTGAACTTAGACAACGCCCATGCACGTAGATAGAACGGGACGAATGAATACTTATCTCGTGCTGGATCAAAACCTTCTCTGAAAGTCGCCCCATGGTCGATAAGTGCCACTTTCTTTTCATGCGACACCATCATATTACGGCCATGTCTATCAGGATTAGCTAGTATCCAATCAAGAACAGCCCAACGATGTAGTGCCCCACTATCCAGGTATGGCTTTAGGGCAAGTCTTGATAGTCCTGGGTTGCTTTCCTCTTCATCTTCCAGCAGATGGAAAGTATTGTTAAGCATTTTGATAGCTGCCATTTTATTGACACCAATCTGGAGCCAATCAGCCTTTGGTATGTATTGACCTAGAGCTAATTCCTCTGCCACATAGTAAAAGGCGGCTTCTTTTTGTGCCTGTCCCGAGCTGTCGTCTGGCTTAAGAAAGAATGTGGTTTGTGTTTCTGGATCGGTACCAACCATAGCGCCAGTCGAGTGCTTGCCATGAAAGGACGCTGTAAAGACCTTATTGTCATTAAAGGCCCTGGTTAAGGCCTCTGCGGAATCCTTACCCTCCGGTACTACTGATAGAGCAGATATTGGCTCTACTTCTTGTTTGACTGATGCCTCTGGCACTCTATTAGAAATATTGATCCATGCAGCCACCGCCTTGACATTTTCGTCCGAAACGGGCTGTTTGTATGCTTGCAGTGCGGCCTTCTTACTATCACCATCCTCATCCCATAAGAATGCGCGCATTTCATCATTACTGATGGGCTTGCCATTAGTCATGAATCGCACTGCTTCAAAAGCCTTGTCTTTGTCTAATATCTCATTCTTTATCAATTCAGGCTCTACATCAGACAATAGGCCGTCATCCTCTTCAATATGAAGATCAAACATCTGCTGTGCTGAAACTATATGTAGCAAATCAATCAATGTTGTTTCGCTACCATATTGCGATAGCCATGGCATTTCAATCATTAGTTGATTGCGGATATCCTCCGATGTACCCTCTATCGGGGTGGATGTATCGAGATACACATTATGTAGGATTATTTTCATTTCTTGTTTTCCTGTTCATAGCGATCCAGCCACTGCATAAGTTGTCTTGGAGTTTGATGGTTAGTGAGGTTACTACTTTGATTTCTATTGGTAATCCTATACTTACCACCATATTCCTCATAATTGATATCATGCCCCTTAGCCTGCATACCCTCAATGCGTGTATGTAGAGCACGATACGTCACTCTGGGTAAAGCAGGGGCTGTCGGCGGTTTGACGATTTCTGGGTTCAGTGAATCGTGATACCATCTATCCCCAAAGTTCTCTACACCAAATTTACCAATATCATCAAGCATATCTGCGCGTTGATGAAAATTAGTGCGGATATGCTCTCTGATACGTTCATTCTTAATATGCCTTAATTGGTTATCCATCTCTGCTCTAACCTTAGAGCCGTTTTCTCCCCACCACTCAAATGCTGGACGATAGTTGTCCATTAGCTTCATTTTTTCGTCAGGACCCGATGGGTGTGGTGAATTAGTCGCTGTACTGCGACCGACGCTATATGGATCAACAGTGCTGATGGCTGTATCAAAATGGTAATTCGAGAAGTTGTCTTCTTTGTGTCGATCTTGTGCTACTTCAGTATCTGACGACCTGCTGTGGCGTTTAGCTCTGTGATACTGGAAGGATCGGGGATGGTCAATGGCAAGGATTTGTCCTTGATCGTTATACATCAAGTTTCCGCCATGCCGATCATGGTTGTTGGTTAAAAAATCCATGATAGCTATCTTACGGACATCAGCTCTTGATTGATCAGTGGTTGGTCTTTGTTTTTCCTGATTTAACATCATTACAGGCTTAAAACCATGGTCCATCTTAATAACTAGGGATGGTTCATTCTCGAATCCCGGCCCCATATTATGCTCTTGAACATGCACCTTTTGATGTAGATGGCCTATACCACCAGCATGGTAGAGTGCTTGGTTGGCCATTTCAGCCCATCCCTGAATGGGGTGTTTCTGGTATCTAATATTCCTCTCTAGGAGTTTTTCATGGTATGGTTTAACCATATATCTGGTATTGTTAGGCTCACCAGCGATTGGCTCAGTACCATACACCAACTTCCTAGAAATACCCATATCCCTTGAGGTTTCTTTAGCTTTGTGAGGCTTCACTACTCCTGGTGCATTCACAATATTGGTGTGGTAGTTGTCTACAAAATGTTGAATAGATGATGGGTGTGCATCCATCTGTCCTTTGTGGTCTACTACATCTCGTCCAGCAGTGTCAGTAGCGCGCACAATGGACTTGAAATGTCCGGGGTCCACACTTTTGGCTAGTGTCTCAGATTTCTGCACATCCGTCTTACCAGACATTGCCATATACGCTTGGTTCTGTTCTGGTGTGGCTACTCGTGACTTGATAGCTCTAGCAATCAAATCCAGGTCTGCACTAGCAATGGCATTGTCTACGTAAGATGAGTTAAGATCGGGTGATGGTGACTCAAAGACAGCAGCTCTGACATCTGGGTGTATGTCTCTCAAAGCATTGTCTAGATGCTTGGCAGTGACGTTATAGCCCGTAAGCGCGTTGCGGCGTACTTGTGCGTCAGAGTCAGGGTCAGCACTGGCAGTTTGGCCATGGGCTAGAATATCGTCAATCAGATCTGGCGGCAGGTCCGGGTTGGATGATGCAGCTAGTCTCAGACCAATCTGGTTGCTCTGTAGAGCGGCGCGGAGTGATTGTGGCGACACTGCCCCATGCTTCAAAGCGTCCACCGCCATAGAGCCTTGCAGGGGCGTTGCTGACGATAGGGCTGCGCTTACTACACCATCTAAAATATCGGGTGGGCAGACTGGATGCCGCACTACCAGATGTCTAATGTCTTCACACGAAGGATTGGACCACATATCTCTCAGCAGGGATCTGTTAAGTTGTGGGTGTGAGGCGATTGCTTGAAATACCGCGCGGTCCTGCACATCGCCTGGATTATGGCTTACCGTATCGTATAGAGCTGATAGATGGTCTGGTCCAATATCATCTCTGCTTAGTGCGTCTAGCTGAAGTGCATGTCGATTCTTAATACGCATCAACAGCATTAACAGGTCGCCCTTCATATCATTGTGATGCAGGGCGGCTTGCTGAAGTGTGGGGTCTTCACTGTATAGACCCTTAGCAATCTGTTGTGGAGATACACCATCCAGTTTCAAAGCCATTGAGCGTTCGTGTGGATTGGGATGATTCATTAAATCATCAATCTCGTTTTTCACCAGCAATGGTTGTGGCTTAGAATCAGTCAAAACAGGATTTTCAAACTCCTCAGTTAGAGACTTGACAATATCCAAAACCACAGGTGTGTTAGGTGAGTGACCGATAAACCCATCTTGGTCATGCCACTCGATATACATCGTACCTGGATAGTATGGATCAATACGCACCTTTGCTTTGATGTTCGACTTCCCACACCATTCAGCCTTATCCATGTGCTGAATAAAGGACGCTAGAAAAGCAGGCTCAAACTTCTCGATGGTTTCTTTCTGAAGACCAAGTAGCCGCAAGGTGATGTTTTTAGGTGCGTGTAAGTTGCTAGCCACCTTGTCTGGAAGTCCATTAGAGATATCAATCCACTCCCATGTCTCGACCTCATTGTCTGGGTCGTTTTCACTGGTTGGGGTTTGGTCAGTGACAGTGCGATAGGAGTGGATACGGTACTTGCCCGATGTACCTTCACCAAGTCTTGTAAGGTCATGCGCGTCAATTCCAGCCTCTTCCTTGGCTTCTCTACGCGCACCACCTTCTGGCGATTCATTCTCTTCCAGATGTCCACCAGGAGTGGTGTATTTACCAGAATCTCGCCTCTTACCCATCAGTATGGCTGTACCTTCGGTATTGAAAATAGCTATGCTGGCCACATCAATAGGGTCTTTGACTCTTTCGGACTTGCCCAATTTTCGGAATTTATTATACATTGCTAGAAAACACCTTGAGTCCTGATAGGTTTTTGATTTTTTTGATATACGCATCTCTTTCCTGGGAGAGCTTATTTACCAAAGTATCGTATACTTGTGGTCCTGGGCCAGATGTGGATTGCGACAATCCATCAATCCCTAAACTAGCTGAAGTAGCCAAACCTGCAGAAGCTGCTAGCATTGCTAGAATATCTATAGCAGCAACAATACCAATCAGATAGTTAAGGACACGGGGCAGCATTCCATCTTTATATCCACAAGTATACGAAATCTGCCAAAAAGCCGGTATCCAGTGCTTGTAGGACATGAATGAAAGAAACGCAGCACCACCACCAGCTTGGCTGTTTACCACAAGGCCGTTCATATCTGGGGTCGAAATGGTCATAGGAATAATGTTGATTTGCCCCCGGATAAGGTACGCAGTTTCAACCCACTCCAAAGGCACGGTAAATACATCAACGCCATTACTAGGCGTGACGGTTAGACTTTCAATGGACGATACAGGTCGATTCTTAGTCATCATATAACCAAACGACTCATATTGATTGCGGTCAAATGGATACTTCTCTTTGAAAGAGACTGGAAAGATAATGGTGCCAGTTAGCATTTCGACCTTGCTAACTGCAACTAAAATTAATCCCTTTATATCCTCATCCGTGATTTCACTTCTCTTCTTAGTGACTGGATGTGGTATCCAGCTTACAAGGGGAATGCCAAACAAATGCCGACGGCGTAAGGTAGCTGCATCAATAAGCGGTTCTAGTCGGTCCCAACCCGCAGTGTCAATTGCGTTTTGTGGATATATCTCACCAGCCTTGGAGCCAGTGGCATACTTGGATTTAGAGAAATCGGTCATTTAGACACCACTATCTGCAGCAGCAATTGCTGGTTGTAAAGTGCCGTAAAGCGTTTGTGACCCCTCTACTAGCTTCAAACGCATTTGGACTGTACCCCTAATTTTGTCGGTAGGCAGTAGGGTAATTTTCCAAATGCTGCTGTCTTGGTTAGGATATGGCAATGTAGCCATTCTGATAATGGTTTTGGCACTATCCAATGACTCAAAGGTGATTTGAAGTGTGGCTCCTACCGCAGCAGCGTATCGGCGATACGCTGGCTTGAAGCCTTCATCAGAAGTGTCTAGTGTAGTATCAATAAGCTGTAGGTAGAGGGGTGCTGTATCACCGACTGACATCTGCCAAACATCGGTGGTTCTATATCGGTTTACACTACATATATCTTTAAGTGGGCGGGCTGATAACGACATATCAGCAAGATTGGTACTTAATTGAGTAGTGCAGCTTTACGACGTGCTTCAGAGTCCAGAAGTTCTCCGATAAGACGGTCAGATAGGCGGCGATAATAACTGTCTGATGCTCTACACTTGTTTGAGCAGTACAGTTTAGTGGTGGTAGGGAACTTGGCATTAACCAGAATTCGGAAAGACTTATTGCATCGACCACTCATGCACTTAAATACACCAAACGATTTGACTGGAAGCCAGCCAACACTATTTCTGAGTATAGAAAGCTCAAAACGAAATGGCATCTTGTTAACGCGGATAACAGTTGTTGTGTCCCAATGTGGAGTAGGAAGATGTTTGAGAGCGATGCTGAAACCTTGTTTTTCGTTCATACAGCTTTATAGCGCAATGAATTTGGCTACGCTATTTGGAAGGTATGAAAACTCCTGAACAGAAGAAAAAGAAGAGAAAAATAGTAAATGTAAGATCTGTTTCTCTACAGAACCTAAAGGTTTTGGTAGATTTCATGTTGATCACGATCATCAAACGGGCAAAGTACGAGGTCTACTATGTAGTCATTGCAATGTGGGCTTAGGACACTTCAAAGAAAATGCCGCACTCTTGCGAGATGCGGCATCTTACGTAGAAACTGAAGGAGTGGACATGATCCACACCTATGTACCTGATTTAGCTGCCGAAAACAGCACCACGTAGGTTGTCGATCAGTACATTGCGTCTCGGCTGAAAGCACTTCAACGTGCAAAACCTAAAATGACATTCTGGCTGACTCAGATCGGTCACTGCCAGCTTCAGACGGGAGTACGGGGTAAGCTCCGCAATCTCCATCGTATCACCCTGCAGCAAGAAGCCAGTCACGAAACCCGGAACCTTATTGCCAAGGTCATCAAAAATGGTGGTGCCAGCGCCACCATCCAGAACCACTCGGCCAATGTAACGCGCCTTGCTGCCACCAGCCTCAGTACGATACACATTGAAGAACCGAGCCACACCGCTAACTGGATGCGTGATAGTGAGGCGAAGGACATCGCCAGCAGCAGCCACAGTGACAGTCACAGCCGCAGTACGTGGGCTCTCACCAATCTCATTGCCCGAGGTCACAAAGTACGTATACTTCTCAGCAGCCGCGAAGGCAGTAACAACATTGGCAACCGTAACAGAAGCCACAGCGAGGTTGGCAGGGGCAGCAGGACCGTTGGGACGGGGACGTGCTGGTGAGGTCTTGCCACTGAGGAAACGTGAAGCCTCGATAGCGATCTGCTCGCCTGAAGTCCACTGCTTACGAAGCGATGCGCCAGTTGCCTCCTGAGGAGAGCCAGCCAGCATAACACGCTGCATACCGTACACAATCTTGTTGTACGCACTGAGAACCTTCGGATCAACAACCAGCTTGTCAGCGCTACCCATGTTCATCGCAGAACGAACCTGAGCATCTTCGATATTCGCCTGGGTGAGCGTCCCGCCACCGGGGATCACAACCGACTCATCCGAGCCATATTCCGAGAACATCAGATCCTGGGTATTAGCCTGGGCATCCGACTGACGAATCTGGAGATCCAGACCACGCATGTTAGGCAGAGCTGGGATAGCACCAGGATGGCCATCGAAAACACCACCATTGCTAAAGTCTGCACAACCCCGGAACAAATCAAACTCAATGTCCCCTGCGATGCGCTTTGCCGCATCAGTTGCCATACGCTCCGAACCCTTAACACCATCAACAGTATCAACCATATCGGCAACAATCGTCACTCGACGCACTTCCGAATAGAAGCACATTGGGACCGTGATGCGGACAAAGTTGCTAGTCTCTTCATTACCAACGCCGCCTTCAAGCTGGGCGCTACCACCAAACTGGCCATAGCTTAGCTGACGAGTAAACTGCGCCAGATTCGACTTACACGACTTCACCTTCAGCATACGCTGCAGCTTAATGGCGCTATCATCGTAGGTCACGTTGTGCATGACGGGCGACAAGTCTTCAATCTGAATTGCACTGCCCTGCGTCAATGTCCCCGGCGCGGCATTGTACGAGCCCGCTTCAAGGGCTTTGATTAGATCCTGAATTTGATTCATTTCCATAGTAGATTTTTCCTTTACTTTACGAACAAGCCCGCGAGGCCAGTAATGGTTTGAAGGAGAGCTGGGTTCTGCTGTCCTCGGTTATAATAATCATTGATAAGATCACGCTCATGCTTACTCAGCTTCGACTGGTCTGGGTCACGACACAGAGCAACCAGCTTGGCATGCAGCTCTGCCTTGTTTAGTGGCTTGGCAGGAGCAGCCGCAGTACCTAGACGAGCAGCAGCGTTAGCACCGGTAACAGCCTTCTGACCAACACGGGGAGTAGGCTTACGCGAATCTTCCAGGGACTTCTTCAAATCAATGCAGACAGCTTTCAGATTGGCAATCTCACTCTTCATGGCTGCCATCTCTGGACCACCCTGTGGGGGCGGGGAAGCCTGTCCTTGACCCTGTGGCGGGCCACCAGCACCTGCAGCACCAGCCGCAGCTTGATATGCCTGCGTAGCCGCTTCCAGGTGCATCTTCAGCTCCTCTGGAGGCAACTGTGAATACTGCTGTACCAATTCCTCCATCGAAGGAGGTGCATCATCACCAGGAGCGCCACCGGGGGCACCTTGTTCAGCACCGGACTCTTCACCAGGAGCGGTACCAGGAGGGGCATCCGAAGCGCCTGGAGTCTCTGCAGCACCCTCAGAAGCTGGGGGAGCACCACCACCATCGGCAGCGCCGGGACCATCAGTGTCATCCTCTTCGCCAAGACCCTTCTTGAGCGAATTCACCTCATTAAGCAAAAGGCTGGAGAGAATCCCCTTAACCTCTTGGACTGTTTGATCTAGATTTTTCATATGGTCACTCCTATTACTGCTGAGCCGTCATCTTGTTGTATAGATCGGCCTCAATCACAGCGGTGATATTGGCGTCAATGAATTGGGCCGCAGAAGGTGCAGTGCCGTTGGTGGACTGATACAGACGGACCTTGGTGCCACGAACCGACAAAACAGAAACAATGGTCATAATGAGGTAGTCAACATTCAGAGCCACACCAGCCTCACGGACAAACTGAATCTCGTGAACCGAATACACGCGCTGGGGAAGACCAATAACATCAACAGGCAGCGGCCAATCAAGAGGCTTGACCTTAACCAGACCACCAGCCGCACCAATAACACCAGTACCGATCTTAATCAGTGGGTTCTGGTCGGTATCAAAACTCATTTCGGCAACCACTACCGGGGTAGGGATCTTCTGCAAACGCAGATTTAGCTCGTCCCGCAGAGCACGGGCAATTTCAGTCGCTTTCGTCGTTGTAGCCATATTTGGGAATCCTTTACGTTAAATGTTAACTAACAGCTAATTAACAGATTATGGCAATATTTATACAAAAAATTTGACACAATCTAAGGATTATGAAATGCAGAACTTGTTATTTAGATTTGGATGAATTGCAGTTTCATAACAATGGGGAGGGGTTCTCACCACAATGCAAGAAGTGTCGTTCTGACCTGTACTTCAGTAAGAAGTATGGTCAGTGCTCACAATGTTTAAGACATAGGAAGACGTACCAAAACAGTCTATGTAATGACTGTAATGAATCTTTGGGCGTTAGAGAGTGTAGGCAGTGTGGATTGTTGTTATGTGTAGCTTTCGCTTTTCATAACATCAGAAAGACCTGCATAGACTGTAGAAGAATTAGGAGGCGAGTGTAGCTGGTACTGATTGTTCTAGCTTATCAGTCAATTCGAGTAAAGTTGCTCGCTGCACTTCTGGAAGCTGTGGATGTGCAGCCTCTTGCCGGATTTCGTGTATGTATGTTTTAAGCTCCCATGGAGGGACATACCACATATATACTGATATTCCAGTTGAAAGTAGATGGGAGATTAAATACCGATACTCTACATTGTAATATCGTGTATTTTCTGGTCCTTTGACACCACAGAATTGGTAAGTAATATAACCATCGGTGCTTAGCGGGTCTTTTATTGCCGTTTTTAGATCGTCTAATAGAGATAGGAGTTGATCTCTATTGAGGACTGTCTGAATTACGCCTTGTCCCGATTCCGTCATATTAGGCTCCTACTTGATTTTAGTGATAATGAGCGTGGAATTTGCTGCCCCATCCCACTGTATAGCAATAGCCTTCTTCTCATTAGAAGGGTCTAGCTCGGGGTCCATACCCACGATAAACGATGATGCAGAATCCCTAGAATCAAACGCCTTGGGGCCAGAGTCCGCTGCTGGTAGTGCCATATCTGCATCAGTTGGCGTATCAGTTGGTTTGCAATATAGGATTTGGACACTTTTACCAAATACACCATTAGGTACACGGCAGAGATAGTAGCCGGGAGCTAGTGCGACTACTTGAGGTGCTGTGCCAGTTTTGTTAAGTGTGGCTATTCTGGTCTGGGACTGTGAAGTGACAATACCATATGAGGCTGTGCGGGAATCGAGTGGTAACATAATCCTTAGATTACTTGCCTACGAGACTATCACCCGCAACATAGACAGAATCAGACGCCTGCTCATTAGAATCTTTATATTTACCATGTTTAGCTATGACCATTGCCTGTCTAGCGGATTCCAAGGAATTTCCAATACCTGCGGACATGGTAATTTTGTACGAACCACCTACTGCGGGTAATTCTTTCTCACCCTCAATTAGCTGGCGTAGAAACAGAAAAGCATCCTCTTTGGAGTCCATAAAAAGCACAAAGCAATCGCCACCATCCCGAAAACTATCACCATGAGCTAACTTAGCTACCAAGCCACCAAACGCCACAATTGCTTCATCAGCCTCTTTCCAGCCAACTTCGTTAGCCTTATGGAAATCATTAAGGTCCAGGCTGATAACCACGTTGGTTGGCTTAGAGCGCTCTAGTGCCAGAAGGTTTCCAAAGGAAGGTATCATCATATCTCTAGTCAAGTCATCATCCTTTGGTTCTGGGGCTTTCTCTTCAGCTTTATGTAGTGCATCGGGTGGGCGATGGTATCTAAGTGTAGCCACACCTTTATGCACATTACTCAGAATAGTCGATGCTTCTGCTGGTGAAAGGGCATGACCATTTAGAATCAACACATCGCCTTGTGATTCAAGAATTTGTGGTTGTGACATGCCGACCTTCATATACTCAAATACAGAAGGTATTTCATTGGCCACATCTTTTGGCATTTCCTCTAGCTTCGCTTCTGGGATTTCTGAATCATCCTTGTCTTGCATGTATGAATCCCACGGACGTACCAAGATATACCTGGAATTCATCTGGTGAAGCAATGCGTTGCGGGCAGTTTCATTAAATGGACCATCTGGCATAGCCTGTCTAAGTCTATGACCATGATAGTCCTCAATCACTTTGGTCTTGCCATCACCCACCACCACCCGGCCCATACGGTTTTTAAGTAGTTGGCTGCCAGAAGTCTTTAGTCTGAAAAAGCTGTAAATTCCATTCATTATTTGCGCTCCGGCAATGCTGCTGTAAATACCTGTTTACGTGTCGGTTGTCCATGTCCGCGAATTGCACCTTGCACACTACGCAGTCTGTGTCCCGCTTCTGCAGCCAAATCGGCATCTACACCATTCTTGATGAGGCTGGCTTCTAGGTGTTTACTGTCTAGCTTGTTAGCCCACTCTATGGCTGCTGGGTGTATTGGGTTTGGTCCAGTATCCACGTTACCCTTGTCGCTTAATTCCCAATAATGCGGTAGCGACCTAGAGCTGTTTTCAAATAGCATCTCATTATCTATTAGATGTAGTCCATTTTTAGAAAACAGGTAATTATTGGCATGGCGGTCATGTGACCCCATCACTGCATCCATAATCCCTAACTTATCCAAATCACCATTACCGGTAAGATTAGAAATTATATTTTTTTGATGCGAAGAGTCGCGAAGTTTTGAATAATCAGGCCAATGCACATCAGCATGCTCTGCACCATCCACAGCGTTCTGAATAGTGAATCTGTTGTTACCATATATCGACGTAGTGGGATGTGAAAAAGCTGCTGTGGTTGGTACGTATTGGCCTAGACCAAAGAAGTCTCTAGCCATGTTATGAAAAACAGCCTCGTGTCCATTGCCAGACTCATCATGCTTCATATACGCCAAACCACCTTTAGGTGAACGGACCCATCCACTTTGTTCTTCATTGATACCAGCCAAAAAGTGTGATGGTTCAGAAGCACGCCAAGTAGCTGTATCAGCACCATGAATCAAAGCTCTTTGCTCTGGTGATGTATTAAGATGTGCTATGCCGTGCTTATCTGCATCCATCTTAGGTTTGAAAGAATTATTCATCCAGACCTCATGGGCATATGCAACATTTTTGAAATGGGTACCCTCTTTGTTCTTAGGCAGCTTGACTACAGTATTTGGCTCCTTGCTTGGAATAGCTAGGTAATGTGTCTTATTATCCTTGACAATGGTGTATTGCTCGTCTTTTGAGTGTGCAATGCCGGGATGGACGGGCTCACCACGAAAATATATAACCTTAGCTGCGGGCTTGGCTTGATTATCCATATCATTTTTAAGTAGCATTACCACCTGTTCCATCTTGAACAGAGCCATACTGTCAGTCGATGCAACAATGACTGGTACACAGTACAGATGGTAGGCGAGTAGTGATGCGACCAACCCACATTGCTGCCGGACCTCTTCCAGAATTTGAATGAATTTGCTAGACTGTGTACCAACATCAGCCTTTTCAAGAGTGTTGATGCCATACTTGTCAACAATATGTGCTATCTGGCCCATTACATTGCCATGCAAAGCAGAACCGGATAGCTGTGCATCGTACAATGGCCGAATTAGCCTGTCGAGAATGACTGCGGGAAATAGAGCCTGTTCTGGGTCATCCGTTAGCGCTGGATACTTGTTAACCACAAAGTGATATGCCGGGTGGTCTTCCATCGACATATCATTAGTGCGAGTAGCTTTGTCATCCAGCTCTTGGATAGAATCATAAACAGGCATATTCCCGACACCCAGCATACATAATGCCAAGAGTGGGATATTAGGCCATTCCAGTCCGTCTTCCCTAGCTGTCTGGGATAGTTCTGTTAGCTCATTTTGCTTTTGGTCGATTGTTTTGAGCTTGGCGACATCTGGAATGTGTTTTTCATTTCTCGAAAAAACGGTGTTAGCCTTGTAGTAAGCTCTATTCCATTCTGGAAGTTCACCACCATTAGCACCTTTGACAAATACGTCAATGTTGATGGGTTGTGCTAGATCAGTGCCAGTAATAGCATCCATCAAATGACCATAGTTTTTAACCTCTGGTATTGAATTGAAATTTGGCATAGCGGCAGCTACAAAAGCAGCTTGACGGATAAGATACGGCGAAGACCTACCAAGAGACAGGGCATGGTTAAGTGGAAGCCATTGGGCCATAAATCGACCAAACTGCTTCAAATCAGCGCTGTTCAATATAGTGTTGTAGGTATCTACATCGTCGATATTGTAATCATACATTACATACTCCCGCGACCTTCTCTAATCCTGGCTTGCTCTAGTAGCTTAGGAATAGCGTAGCGATAATAAAGAGTCAGGGCTGGCATCTCACCATATTGTCTAACCCAATCGGCATGCTGTTTAGCAGTCTGTGCAGGCACTGTGGTATCAATCTCACTCTTCTTTACATTCAGAAAAGGATTGACAGCTTCCCAATACGGTGTGTGGTCTGTATCGGCATTCATACCAAAGGTTTTCATTCCTCTGGCTTCCTCATGTGGAACAATACTCATCCAGTGTTTCCAGAATGCTGGAAATACCGCAGATTCATCGTTGTGAAATAAACCTGCGTACTTGGGATGATTGCGCATATGCTTAACAGCGTCATGGTGTTTGGCGTAATACCTGTCAATGCCGTTCATAACTTCGGAGTTATTGGGCTCCCACAAAACACTCTTTAGATGCTCAATAGTATTAGCATCAGCACCTTTCTCTAGGCCGAATAGATGACGGACAAAATGCGTATCGGGCACAACTGAGTTAGCACCACCAAGCATGCCATACATATATCTAGCGGTCTTAGGAGCTAATCCAGGCACATCTGGACCGTTATAGGGGCCGATATCTGGCTTGCCTGCAGAAATAGCCCTATCACGCTTAGCCTTATGCTTCTGGCTATTCTCTTTATGCAGCATCAGCTCTTGGATAGCTGAGCGGGTATCGTCCTTGTGGCGGTTTACTAGGTCTACAAGCGATTGGTGTAGGCCATGGTATTGGGCCATGTTTTTCAGCTTGTTATTAGCAAGCATAAAACTCTGTACTTGTCCAGCGGTGCGACCAACTTTACCAGTAGTGGCTGAAACATAAGGCTTGGTACTGCTCTGATATTGGCCGTTAACCAATTTACCAATACGCACGGATGGACCAAGGTTTTCAAAATAAGATCTTCCAGTCACTGGCAGGGTATCGGGCTTGTCACGGCTAAGCCAATCTGGTCCCACTTCACCTTCAAACTTAGGGCTGGTGGCGTCGATACCCTTATCCTTCATGGAATCAACTAGATGGCTATTGCTAGTGATAATGCCGTTAGGCAGTAGGAAGTTGTGCTTTACGTGGGCAACTTCAAGATCGTACATTTGTCGTTGGCCCACGGGACGCCATCGTACAACGCCCCGACACACCAAATTCCTGGTGTTGGAGATTGGAGAATCCGAGTAAGCCAGATCATGGCACCTTCCTTCATTTTCTTGGTTCTGCTTGAGAAATTCTCCATCGAGAGACGGATTAGAGTGATATCGCCCCTCCGTAAAGCCTCTTGATTTAGAAGCATGTCCCGGTGCTGGCGATATTGCAGATTTTTCACAGCCGATTCTTTTTCCGAACCTGAAAAAAAATGCCAAAATCCGTCCACTTCTATCCATATGTTTTCGTGGACTAAATCCACCTGTTTGACAATATCTCCACATTGAATCAGTCCCGATGTCCAACCCAGTTGCCCTTTTAACTCCTCTTCGATATAGGAATGAGAAGAAGCTGAAGTTTGACCAGCGGCGATAAACTTTCTTGCAATATTCCCGAATTCCTCTGGATGGGTTTCGCGCCATTCCTGGCCCAGAATCGACAATTGGGTATAGTTGTCCCGAAACTCCTCTGGATGTTCCAGTCTCCACTTCTTGGCCGCCGCTGTTAATTTCATGGCATGCCATTGGACCATGGCTGGATGCCTCTTTTGCCATTTCAGCATTGCTTGACTGGCCTTCTTTTGGCGCTCCAGAAACTCGTCTCTCTTTTCCACTTCCCATTTGCGAATCCCCACCATCATCAATTCGGGATTCTGTTCTTTCCATATTTTCTGTGCAGCATGGGCTTGTTGAAGTAATGCCTTGGATTTCTCGGGATTCTGAACATGCCATTGCTTTGCCGATTCTACACGGGCTGTGGCGCGTATATCCTTGCATGCCTGACACTCTTTCCGATGCGCCTTGAACAGCACTTCTGTCCGAAATGTTTGACCACAACGGCTGTCCCAGCCCGTCGTCCTTGGTTTTTGTGGCACTAAAAATCTCCAATCCAGAAGCAATTATTTGGGAAATCGGCACCATTCCTTGGGTGGTCAAAAACTTGTGATTTTGAGAACAAACCACACGATAACCATCCGAAAACTCGACTTCTATAGCTTCCATAGCGCCGTGGTTGTGGAGTGCTACTACTTCCGTAGTAATAACTTCCCCATTCTGACTTACTCCAAAAACCTTGTCCCCTGGTAGAAAATTCTTGATTTTCTTGATTGTGTTGTCGCATGTGCTTAAATTTGTGTCCTGATCGAGACAAAACATGATTTCCTGCATCGGAACTGGCGTGTTTCCAGTTACGCATACATGACCACTTCTTCTCATAAAGAAAAAGGTGTTAGGCACTACTGGACACCACATACCGACCTTACCTACATATCGACGGATATGTCTCTTGTCTAGCTTAGCGTGCTTCTGTCGTAGCTTAGTAACCCAAAACTGAGTACCATCATGTGTTATCGAGGATGCGTGACCCAATATAGTGAGAAAAGCCTGCTCGGCATCAGCGCGTTCTTTGCTCTTGGTCACCATGGTTTTGGTATTATACTTACGGGTATAGGCTGCCCACTCCCCATCTTTATCAACCACTGCCATATGTTGATACAGACTCGATATATGCGATACGTCTGGGGTAAAGCCATTATCGTCCAGTCGGGATTTGGCAGTGCGATGAATTAGGTCTGATGGATTAATAGTTACAGAGGTTTTCTCCTGTACATTATTCCGACCAGACTTAACCAACCAGCGATGGTCAGGCGTAGTGATGGCATGAAACGACCTTGACTTAAGCTCGACCAGAGGGCCTTCATAATCCGGGAAGAATCGCAGATCAGTGGGCTTTTGCCATTCCGCCATGCCAGTCTTGGGATTCTTGGTTAAAATCCAATCATCCATAGTTAGATCGAAACCCTTGACCCACCCTCGTTTCGTCAGTGCTTCCGTCTCGGCATCCAGGCAGTTAGGGCTAAGTTGTGAAAACAAAGTACCGTGCATAACCACTTCTGGCGGCAACTGTCCAGCTTTTAGCAATCCATTGACCTTGGACCAATTGTCCATGGCCTTGTCGTGGAAAGCTGACACCTTGGGATCATTCATAATTTTATCGAACGATTCCTTACCCCTTGCATCAGGATCACGCGAAGGGATGTACATAGGGAAAGAGCCTTGTGGCGTGTGTAGTACACCAGTGCCCTCATCAAAGAAACTCTTAGAGAGGTGCTGATTGGGCGCTACCTCCTTGCCACGAATGGTTAAATTAGTGCTTGGAGTGGCTGCAGGCGCTTCTGTGGGCCCTGTTTCCTGTGCTGGTGGTGGAGTGACCACAGCTGGCGGCTTCTTGGCCTTGGGCTTCTTTGCGGGCTCAGCTTTCGCTAGTGACTTTTTGACCTGATAGTCCTCAGCTAGATCGGCGAAGCGATCCAGAAACGAGTCGTCAGCTTCTGGGAGTCGGGACTTGAGAAGTTCACGAAATTCAGCTTTTACAAACGGTTTGGAGTAATCCCTAATGGTTGCCAGAACCACACCTTTCATACGCTTCATTACATCCTCCCTTACCAATGGGGATGACGCAGGAGCGCTCCCGTTTCCAGCAGTCAAAGTCTTAGATAGCACAATTGGATCAAAAGCAACTGTTACCGCACCAAAGGTTTTGATAATATCGCCATTTTCGTTTCTGGCTAAAATCCCCTCAATTAGAGAGGATGATGCGTCTTTCTTTTTATCTGATTGCGGATCGAAGACTACACCAGATACACATGACTTATTACATGGCTTAACAGTACAGGCTACTTTGCGGGCGATGGATCGCTCTAGGCGGTTGCCATTCTTCTTAAGAGTAGAGCCCTCGATACTATAACGGCACAGTATTTTCTCATTGTTCTTGACGTGATCACGGATTTGTGCTGCTAGTGCGATGGCTCCTGGATGGCCTGAGCCATCATACAGGCGTGACTTAATGTAGATGTATGGCAACTTAACCATATTCCAGTAGTTACGCTGTCTCTGGTCCGAGGCGTCTTCCTCTTTGAAAATCTTTTTGGCATAAATGATATGGCCTACATTGTCGTTTGCTGACGCACCTTTAGCATCCTCGCCTCGGTGTTCCCAATTCAGTAGACCATCGCCATTTTCTAAAGATGAAATATCGCATCCTTCAACATCTAGGATTTCACCACTAGAGTCAATCGCTTCAGACGCTGCAATACCATCAATTATCATTCCCGTTCCCGTCGTCATGTTGAGTAGATTAGGCGGGACAAAGGATTTATCGGACGGGCGGTTTGCGTAGTTCTTCTAGAATTAGATCTGCATCGTCTTGTACGTCTTTAGCAGCTTTCTCAATAACTGGTATCTCTTCTGCTGCATTCTTAGCTCTTTTGCTTTTCAATGCTGCCCATAAGTCTTTAATAATATCTAATAGAGCACCCATTTACCATCTCCCACATGCGGTATTGGCAAGTACCAATCGGCCAGCAGCTTCTGCTTCAAGGTCGATACCAACCTCACCAACTGCTTGTTGCTTTTTAGCTGCCAGAATAGCTGTGATAGCTGCTGTAGCAGTGGTAGAGCAACCACCAGCTTCTTTGCATAGACCGTTATTCTTCTTACAGTCCAGTGCAGCTCTATGCACCTTATTCTGCAATCTGTTGACTTGCGAAATGGTACTGACACATCCAGACAGCAATACACAAAACACAATAGCTGATAGCAACTTACTGATTAGAGTATTCATCGTGGTCCTTTTTAATAAAGGTTACTCGCCCGTCGTCGCCAAAGCCATATCCAGGCAGGAGCATGACTAATGAACAACGGCAGTATGGATGAAGACCGCTAACGCTAGGTTTATTATCGCCTTTCTTGTGATATCCGTGTTGTAGATCGCTCATTTTCCAGACAATTGGCTTGCCATCAGGGCGAAGGTGTAATCGACGACATTCTTTGCACATAAACCCATCACGAACAGTGACAAAGTATACTGATGGGTCGTCGATGTTCATTGATGAACTAACTTTGACAATGCCGTCCAAAGTACCAGTATTTCGAGCAGTGGTGCTTTCAGTGTCGATAATGCGCTTGACTGCATCAGAAGTTTTAGCAAAGATTTCCACCAATTGTCCACCTAGCAAGGTATTTGGATTGCCTTCAGGATTGGTCCTAACGAAATTTTCAATCGTTTTGACTACAACAGCCTTAGCTGTATCCCGTTGTGAATTGATATGATTTTCAGCTATACTCATCACTGAATTTAGCAGTTCTTTATCTGGGGACGTATTGCCCTCGTTTACTGATGAGGAAACATACAAATTGGGCAAGGAAAACTGCATACCAACCTGTTTCCTGGTCAGTCTCAGAGAATCGGATTTATCTGCTGGCTTGCCTAAGAACTTATCCTTAAGGCGAGAAAACACAGCATCAATACCTTTCTCTATTTTAGAGATTTGGGCTGGTGATAGAACTTTCATAGAGTGTCCAAGGTTTCAGTCACCAGTTTCTCAAAATCCGTATTTAGACTTTGTATCAGTGACTGAACCATATTTCTTTGTTTAGCCAGCATCTTCTTTTTGGATGGTGGTAATTGTTTTTCACTCTTAGATAGCAGACCAAGAGCCTGATCAATGGATCGAGTCAAATCGGTTGTCTGCGGCTGCTGGTCGTTTTGTACGGGGTCTTCGTCCCCCGCATTTGTAGCCTGTGCTGCGCCTTGCGGAGCTTGGTCCCCTGGCTGGCCTTGGGAAGCCTCTGCAGGCTGTGCCTGACCACCCCCTTGGGGTTGCCCTTGCTGCTGTCCTGGAGCGCCTTGCTGTGCCTGCTGCATTTGTTGCTGCTGCATTTGCTGCTGTGCTTGCATAGCTTGCTGTTGCTGGAAAAAGAATGGATCGCGTACGTAATTCCATTTCGGGTCTTTGGAGGCATTAGCCATACCAAAGAAGGTTTCCAAAATAACACCTACAGGCACGTACTTATCCATAATGGCCTGCAACTGCTGATTTAAGGGGAAGTCGCCGCCGACCATATTAGGCAAGGGCTTCTTTTCCACACGACCCAAGATTTCGTTGTAGGTCATATGGACGGCCATATCTTGCTGGATACGGACACTTTCTTTTTCTGCAGTTTCTGCATCCAAACCGACCAGCTTTAGCACACAAATCTTGCTTAGCTCGTAGTCGATAAGGGGCATGATGTCAGTATTGAGAAAGTCCTCAAACTGCTTGACTAGGGGACGTATACCTAAGTCACGATGCGCCTCAAGGCGGTACTCGTTATTGCTTTCAGACAGTGCTTGGTTGTTGGTACCCTTGCTGAGATAGGCCCACCCAGGCAATTCTTCAGGACTCATCTGGAATGCGGACAGAATCGCTCTGGCGTTCATATCTGATAGATACTGAAACTCCATATCCCGAGTACCAGAATCAATGGCCTGCCAAGCGACTTCATCTTCACTACCAACACCAAAGACAGGCATTCTCCACGAATTCTGGACAGAGTTAATGGATGCCTGAAACTGTTGCTTAATGTGAGACACCATATGTTCGTCGGCATCATCACTCTTAATAACAATCATGCCACGGGTGGCGCGACCAGATTGAAAATATAGTTTATTGTGCGACGTGATATTGATGTGTGTCGTCACCTGAGTCAGCATTGTATCCAGTGGGGTAACTGGATATCCATTCATCTCCCAATCCAAAACTGGATAGAAATTCTTTACCAATAACTCATCATCAGTGAATGCCTGACGGGGAGTGCCTTCAATAACCTGAATCCACTGATACTCATCATCAACAAAACGGTCGGGATTTAGCTTTTCATTACGAACCTGCTCAAGCAAGCTCTTGCTTGATTCACGGATACTTTGTGCTGCGTTACCATGTGGTACACTCTTATAGATAGTTCCAGCATCAACTGGTCTAAAACCATAAAATTCCCACTCGCCAGTTTGCTCATCTAGGTTGCGCACTACTTCTACAGCAATACGACCCACAACCAGTGCGTTTCGGGTAGTCTGATACAGAAATTCATTAAAGGACAGGCGTGCTTCTTTATCCCACCCCTCCTGAATACCACAGTTATTAACCAGCTTAACTGCCTTACTGATACGCTTCTGGATACCTTCTTTCTCCTCGGTAGTCATATTTTGGAGATGTGACTTGGTGGGCTCAATCACAAAACCTGGACTAAAACGGTCATCTCGTGGTCTACCAAACACCGACATTTGGTTAGAACGTGCCTGTACAATACAAGCCACCAGCTCATCTTGAATGGAGATACGCTTCAATACGCTGTCAGGCAGTAGGCGGGTCTTTTGCTTATAAATACCGTGATACTGGTCCCCATTGGTGGGGTCTACTTCAAAAGCCAGCCGCTCGATGGAATTGGATTCACCATCGAGCTTACGATTAAGTGCTTGTGCTTTGGATAGCTTTACAGTCTTGTCAGTTTCATCCTTAAACATATCCGATTCATCAAGCCTATCAACAAAACTTACCTTAACGCTTTTAGGCTTAGGTTTTACAGCAGATAGTGTGGTAATGGCCTGCTGAGCTTTGGATAGCTCTGAACGAGTATCATCCAAACTCTTCTTTAAGGTTTCAAATTCTTTGTTCTTACGCATTATTCCACACTAATTATTGTGACATTCATAAACTTGGACGACCGATTAGTAACCTCTAAAGACCAAATAGGTCCGCTCTTACCATACCAGCCAACACCTTCTGTCGATCCAGGATTGAGTGGTGATACACGGTCATTTGTACCACCATTTGCCTTGACAAAAGCGTCCTGATCCACTTCTACATATACCATCATTTTGGACGATACATAAAACTGGATTCCAGAAATAGTGGGTACACCGACCTGATATGATGGTAGCGGACCGGTCGCCAATACCTCAAACCATTGACTGGTGGCAGCTACCACTTCATACGCCTGATGTACTGAGGAAGTAAAACCGTTGAGAACGTCTACTGTATCGCCCACAAGCAGGCCGTTAACCGAGAATGCTTGCAATTGAGTGTTAGCTGCCAGCACTACAACTTCGTCCAGACCCTGATAGGCTTGTTCTGGTGGTCTTTGTAGATACAGAATAGTGGATGTAACATCTTTACCAATCACAACCCACTGACCAACATTGATTTCGTCAAATACGGTTGCCGTATCGCCAGTAGTCACTCCTGGTATCCACACTATATCCGAAACCACTACTGCAGTGAAATCACCTACAGTGGAGGATGTGCAGCTTACTGTACCGTTTGGAATGGTCGCCATTGTAATGGTGTGACCAACACAAGTAAGTGCCCTATCGGTCCTAAATACTGGATTAGTGCCACCTGTCCAAGTAAACCGATACCGATTCGGGTCGATTGGGCTTAAAGTAAGTGTTAGCTGAGTGGTGTTATCTAGGGCAAGACTTCGTACACCATTAAACACTACAGTAGTTGCACTAGGCGCTACTTGATAATTAGTGATTTGTGGATTGGTACAAGGGATGTTTGATGAAGTACGACGCCAATCAAAGAATTTACGATAAGTAGCATCCTGAGACGACAATACGATAGCGACACTGTAATTCGACATTACCCTAAAGATTCGTCTTACATGGAAAAGAAAAACCTGCCATTGCCTCGCTTTTTCTCTGGTGCGGCGGTGGATATAGGGCCTTCTGGCATAACATATTCCATAACCTGCTGATTCCAGATTTGCTGGTTCGTAGGTTTGGATGGTGTATCGTTTAGCTTGGGCGCTTCTTTGCCCACAACAATTTTGGTGTTTTTGGGTGAAAACACGTTCATCATTAAATATCTAAAAGCGTCGCACGAGTCATCATCCACCTTAGCTGGTTCTTCTAGCCATCTACCTGCAGCGTCCTGCTTTTTATGGTAGGCTTTCAGCTTCTTGACTAATGACAATACCCCCTCATCTTTCAGAAAGAAGACCTCTGGCTCACTGAGGGGTGGACGCAGCTTCATACGCACTATCTGGATACCACCAATAACGCTATCCGGTCCTTTCTTCCACTTACGCATTCTAAAGCCAGCTCTGTGGAATGATTTGATATTCGACGGATATGCTGGGTCCGGCCATATATTTGGCGACCATACAAGTTTCTGTTGACATTGCTGGATCTGTTGTGGTAGTTCCAGGCCCGCTACTTCGATCACATCAAAGATAAACGCTCTATTGCCGTCAATAGCTCCGCTAACTACGCTGAAATTATGGGTGAAACCGAAGTCCATTCCGGCCTCTTGTCGGAGCTTGCGAGTGGCAAAGAGCTTAAGCAGGTCTTCTTTGGTGAAGTTCACTGGATACTCAGTGCCAGTTATCTTCTCAGCCATCTCTGCAGCAGACAATACATGGATATCGCCATCTAAACGTGGATAGATCAAACCTTCGGAAGATGGACGCCAACACATTAGCTCAGCTTTGGCCAGATCAGGATCACCCACTAATTTCCTGAATTGTCCTTGTGTGGCAATGACCGGTTTAAGAAGTTTGCTGGTACCCTTCTGGTCGGCTAGTCGCCCCTTGCATACTGCAAACATACGGCAATTTTGTAGACAGCCCTGGTAGCCATCATTTTTGTCGTAATTCGACTGTAGCGCAGGAGTTAGTAGGTTGTAATCGGATTCCGAAATAGCTTTCAGATCGTTATTGGTATAAATCGGCAGCTTGGGTAGTTTGGGTAGATGTCGATCTGCAGGGCACTTCTCAGTGACATCAATTACATTCCAATGCCTTACCTGTAGTCCTGACTCTGCAGCCTCATCCAGCTCTCTCTGTACCAGACCAACACTGGTCTTTCTGGTTGAGATGTACAAAGTGATTGGTAGCTGGTCCCCAGATGGGTCAGGAATCAACTTGCTTTGCTTATAAGCCTTTTCATTTTGTACGACATCTACCTCATCCACCACCATAAAGGTGGAGTGTTTACTGTTCGACCCAGCCATTGTACAAATGGCTATTTCGATTTTGAGATCAATCTTCTCGTATCTTGCCTGATCCTCTGTGCTGAGCTGTGACCATTCTTTGTAAGTAAGGTTTTCTGTACCTTCACTGTTCTTAAGCTCATATCTTAAGAATTCGACAGTTCGTTCGTTATCACCTACCTTGAATTGGACAAAGTATGGCTTATCAAAGAATTGCTTGACATACTCCTGGCACTTCTGGGCCTGTTCTTTGATAGCTGCCATATGCACAACTGCACGTTTGGCATGCACTATCATCAGAAACTCTATGATTGCTGCAGAAAGCGTCTTAAATGCTGCTCTAGCAGCGTAAAACATAAACGATGATGCTTCTTTAAGTGAAGCGTTTAGATAAATTGCAGTATTATAGACCTCCCATATCATATCCATAGGGGAGGCGTTTGAGTCTGGATCGACTAGGGTGTCTGGGACATCAATATTTAGATATGCCAAAATATAGCTATGCAAGTCATCTTTGTTCTTGCATGGCTTAAAGCGGTGTCTCTTCTTGTACTTATCTATCTCTTCTGGGGTCATGATTTACCAGCTAAAAGTGCTAATACCTTGCTATCATCAGTTATTTCTTCCACATAAGCCTGTACCGTGTCTGGATTGCCAAGGTTTGAAGTTTCTGGCTTATTAGGTGCCTTACCAGACATCATTTGATAAATTGCTACCAGTGCTTGATAGTCTCGGACCTTTTCCATAGGAAACGGCAAATCACTTTCCATCTTGGTTTCTAAGTATTTCCTAGCCTTTTGGCCCAAGAAGTGATTTGACGCTGATAATACGTCTATCGCTGTTCTAGCCGTCTCCATTCCTGCTAGAACCAACTGGTCAATCATTGAATCGCGAAGTCTTTGTCTATATTGCTTGACACCCACATCCCATAGATCCACCACTCTGGCATGTACAATCTGGCCTAGTGAAAATGCTGGGTTGTCCTTGCGTATCTGTTCTGTTGAGTATCCACGTACATACAATGCAAATAGCTCCATACGACGGACGGGCGCAATTTCTGGCTGATCTGAATTCTGCCAATACTTCAAAGCAGCAGCTTCCCTTTCAGCCAGAAAGATGCCGTTGTCTTTATTATTAATCACTTCTTGGAGATCCATACTACACAGGCTCCTGGGTATGAAAGAGTGTGTCATTAATATACACTCTCACTACCACTTTATCGCCCACCATCATCTGGATGGACTTGCAGAGCACATTGATACGTACATCTAGCCCTGGTGGCTCATCCTTACATCCAGTAATGCGTACATCCACAGATGGTTGTGTAAATACAGTTTCTGTCTTTACAAGTTCTGGGCGGCAAGTTGTGCATAGACTTCTGGTGAAATTATGAGGACACTGCTCTGCATCAGACTTAGATGGAGGTGGTGCCATTTTAGGTTCCAGCTCTTGCACAACGCCCGGATTCCAAGTGCATTCGCAATCAGTCGATGTAGGGCATGCGATTCTGGGCCAAATACGCAAATACCTAATCTGCTGTGGCTGCAGTGTTCCACTGGCCTCGGTAAACTTTTTCATTATCAGAATTTGTCGCCAACCTTCTGTGAATAATTCATTCAACATTTATTCCCAATCTTTCTTCCAACATTTTAGCAAGTCTTTTTGTGCTAGTCCCATACTGGCTTTTGTACTTGCTAAAAAATCTTAGAAAAGCGTTCTCAATACCATCTGACTCTTTTATAGCTGGCACATTCTGGTCTGTGATGAACACCTTGATTTTACGCCCAGGCCCTGCCAATTCGCTTTTACGGCGCTGTACATGGCCAGCCGGTCCATGGATATCAATGTGGTACTCAGCAGCCTCTACGAGAGCGGGAAGAGGGTTTTCGGGGGTGTCTGTGACAAGTCGAATAGGGCGGCAATGGCTAGAAGTGGCAAACGATGTGGATGACAGGATTGAGCCGTCATCAGCATGTTCTACTAACTGCAAAAACCTCTCTGCAACATTGGCGTCTAGGCGTGACCGCCATCTAGGGGCACCCGGATACCATACCTTGCCCTTGTCTTGAGGTGAGTGGATGTGGCCAGAAATGATTTTCTTGTAGTTGACCTGCTTAATGTCAATGCCATCACGTATTGGCGACCCGTTCTCGTAACAGTACCCATCAAACGACTGATGGCACACTAGAGTGGTGCCGGTACCAGCTAGCTGGACAAATCGGTCATTCTCTGGTGTATGGGACAAAAAAGTCACGCCACCAACGGTGAGTACTGGCACTGGCACCATACATACATCCACATACGATTGCATCACATTTTCGGTCGAGTCTGGTTGTGTCCAGACTGCCTTGTCATGATTACCAATCAGAGCAATGCAGCGTTTCTTGCCACCAAGCTCAATAAACACATTACGCCAGAAATTCAGAATGGGTAGATGTACTAGACCATGTGTGTGGTGTTGGTCGCCTAGAAAGCATATGAGAGTATCTGGCTCTGCAATACTCTTGATAAGCTGGACAAGACGCCAGCAGTCATCCAATTCGGATGGTACTGCATGGACATCCCCCACATACAAAATCCTCATCACGTTAGTTATTCACCATCGGTAGTTGTCGTGGTGGCATCTCAGGCGACTTGACAATGACTACATCGGCATCTTTGACAATAATCGCTGGTGAACCGTTAAACACGAATTCCTGGAAATGTCTCTCAACATTGGTCAGCCAGATGGTAGATCCCGTCTGGATATTGACGTTACCAAGTAGTACTTCGGTAAAACGAATACCAAAATCCTCGCTCCTGGTCTTAAACCTAACTGGAACGTCGGACTTGACCTCTTTCTTCTCAAACTGCTTACATATCAGCCAGCCATTAACACAAATCATCGGAAATTCCTTTCAGTGATAGTAGTTTTCGTTCAATTAGACTAAGGTTTGGAATCTCTAGTAGAATCTTAGACCAAACCTCTCTGTCCTCATATTCCACATCTGGACGGTTGTTGTCTGGAAACTGAGACATCAAATCGTTTCCATGCTCATCCACACTAGGGCTTACACACGAAGACGCAGCAACAATATCGGCAATTTCTACCGGGTCTGTCTGGTTCATCTCCTCTACCAGACCCCCGTTTTTGTCGTCCACATTGACTGCAGCAGCCAGTTGTTCAAAGTCTAGGGACTCTATCCCGTACCAGTCCATACGAGCGTCTACGGAGCCCCTATGCTTATTTGCCCTATACAGCTTCCTACGGTCTGAAGGCCAGAAGTGAATTAGTGTTCCAGAATAAGAGTCAATCAAGTTACCAGTCATTCTGCCAATACCGACCGAGCGTAGTACCGAACCCGGCTCTTTGGAGAAATTAGGATTGTCGGTACCTTGCCATGGTACTGGACCATTCTCTGACTCTACCGAGATTTCGAGCTTGTCAATGGCAGCTAACCAGCCTTCAGCCGCAATCGACACCATGTCCATTCTGGACAGGTGTGACTCTTGGGTCTTTTGAGCAAAACGCTTAGCCCAATCAACCACCAGGGGTAAGTTGCATTCAACCATCAAAGTTCTGAGGGCAAAGATGAGTACGACCAATTCAATCATACGTTCTTCACCAGCCAGAGGCGTGGAAGCTGCGGCGGTAGCTGGGATTGGGGACCACCAGTGAAATTTCTTTTTCAGTAAATTCTCTGACTGTTCAGTCCAACGTCTTGACTTAATTGCAAATTGGATGAAGTTGGCGTTAAAATTGAAACCAACGAGTGCTGCTGGGTCACGTTTCTCTAGGGCTGGACTCACTCTGGCAGTAAATACTCCCTGTCTCTCTCGAAAGAATGGTCTAGCTACCAGGATGTTTCTCTTGTCATCACGAATGAACCGAATGAAAGCGGAGTACACCTCCTCAGCGATGCCGGACGAGATGAGTAGAAGCCTGAATTCACGCTCTAGTTGCAAAAGTGTAACTACTTGCTCTTTCTGCACAGACAACAGAAATTGATCGTGCTCCTCTGGGGTTTGGTCAAGGTCGTTATGTAGATATTGCTCATGCTTAATCATCAATCCGCGAAGACTATTCGCGAAATTAGAGAAGTGTGGATCTACTGCTGAAGAAATCATAGATTTATATCCTTTGCCGGTGAATATATATCGGCGCAGAATGCACGTCTTGTAGCAGCATGTCTGTGTAATACATCAACATTGGTAATATCAAAATCGACGAAATAGAATTCGCTCTTTCCATCAATTCGTGTACCTCTGCCTACACATTGACGAAATTGAACTTCGCTTTGACCACCAGCCAAGTAAATAATCGCTAATCCACCTGGAGGACGTATATCGGTACCTGTCCAAATGCACGAAGTACCTATCAAAACTGGTAATTTACCAGCGTTAAAGTCCGATACCAATTGTTCTGGGTCAGACTTGTGTAGATATTCAGGCAGTTTCCCTGAGTTACCCTTTTTGCTTTGAGTATTCTTGATAGGATCACCCATTTTGTTTTGGGTAACTCCACCATGAGCTAAGCCGAATTCCGTTTTGATATTGTTGATTAACGGCATTACTTGGCCTAATTCATCAATCAGCACCAAAACTTTCTTTCCCGAGGTAGCGAACTTGTTGATTAGCTTACTGGCAAGTACACCCACCCCTGCATTTTCGTATAGATGTTTCCTGGTCATGTTGTTTGGGTCTTTGGAAAAGTACTTGACCTTACTCTCCATGTTGACAATTGAAAAATGCGGTTTAGCTAAGAAACCTTGGTTTACGCCTTCCTCTACCGACATACTGAACACTGTAGGTCCAATAATTGCCTTTAGGAGCAGTCCTAGTCCGTCACTTCGTAGTTGTGTACCAGAAAAGAAAAATCTCCAAGGCGCGTTTGCTACTAAACCTGGATTCCAAGAATCATTCTCCCAATTCCCCAAACAAACCTTTGTGAGAGTTTCTGCTGGTGTCAAGTGTGATTCATCTGCGATAAAAACCTGCGTTTGAGCTAAATCAATCCAGCCCTGACTTCCTGGTTCAAGGCGAGTGAGTGATTGACCTGTAGCAACTGTGATTAACTTGTCTGTGCATTTCTTGCTATCAAAATAAGCACCTACATATTTTTTACCAAGGTATTCAATATGGTCTTTGAATAATTGGTTAGCAATGCTAATGCTTGGTGCCATAATTACTGTCTTAAGGCCGAGATCTCTTACCAAGTTGAGAATAATAAAGCTCTTTCCTAAGCCTGTACCGATTTCTACATTGGCATGTTTCTTTTCAAGCAATAACCTGTGTGCTTCGATTTGGTAAGGTCTTGCTACTTTAGGGGATTTCATCCAAGGAATAGGGTTTGGTTCTGGGTACTTAACCAGATTTTCTAATTCCAAATCAGGGAAATAAGTCTTGAGGTAGTTGGTTAATCCTGAATAAGTATACTGATTTTCATCTTTGTCAGAGAACAACAAGACTTGCTTACGAAAAGAAAGCAACCTCTCGTACTCTTCTTTCCATGCCTCCTCTCCCATTTTATTAATTAACCAAGAAGCACTATTCTTAAACTTCTTAGCAGCAAACTCCATTCTTTTGTCAGTGTAGGTCAATACAGACCGAAGTAGTTTTTCATCTAGTCCAGGAGGTAGCTCGACCAGTACCGGATCTCTCATAATCATTTGCATTAAATACCTATAGCGTCTAAGTCTATACTACAGCATAGGGCATAGGAGTAGTATCCATATTGCTGTAGTACCTAGTACAGCATAGGAGGATCGTGATAATATTATTCTATATCTATATATACTAATTACATATTATTATATTATATTATAAGTATTATTTAATATTATTATCTATTAATAATACTTATAATAAATTCTCGCGGGGGCACTACGTGCGACCCTCGCGGGTCCCCCGCGAGAAATTCCGCGTGAAGGCTTGCGTGCGATTCCGCGAGGGTCCTCGCGTGAGCCCCATGGCGCGCACGCGATTCATATGATGGTATGCCCGTACTACAGCATAGGGCATAGGAGTAGTACTCGTAGTACGGAAGTGATGCGCTATAGGCATTGCATGGGAAAAGTAAAGAACACGTCCACCAAAATCGTACTGCCTAAAAGCAAAAAGTTACAAGACATCGTGGTTAAGACCATGGGTATCATCGAGGATATCGTCGGGGCCACTCTAGGTCCTGGTGGTTGCCCTGTAATGCTAGAGCGTTCAGAGTCCGGTTTGCCACCAATGGTGTCGAAAGATGGTGTCACCGTTATCAAAGCTCTGGGATTCAGAGAGCCTATCGCTGACGGTGTACTGGAACTTGCTAGAGATGCAAGTGTGCGTACCGCCAATGAAGCTGGTGATGGTACTACAACCGCTGCTGTACTAGCTGCAGCTATCGTACGAGAGACATTCAGATTTTGTGAAAAGAATCCAAAGATCAGCCCTCAGTACGTTGTCAGATCGCTGATGCGAGTTTTCCGTGAGGTGATCGAGCCTGCCCTAAAGAACAAGTCAACCAAAATTGACCTGGATTCCGACAGTAGAACTTTGCTTTGGAATGTTGCCATGATCTCAGCAAATGGTGATTCTGATTTGGCTGATGCGGTTATGGAAGCTGTCAAAATCACTGGGGACGAAGGTAATATCACGATCGTGGAGCAGAGTGGCCCATCTGTGTACCGGACAAACAAGATTGACGGATATCCTATCGCTCTTGGCTACGAGGATTCTGCGAGAAAGTTCTACTCAGAATTCATCAACGATGCAGCACATAACCGCTGCCTGCTACATGCTCCAGCATTCATCCTGTACCACGGCGTGATTACCAACCGGTCAGTGTTCATGGAAGCATCCCGAGTACTTACAGAGGCTTGGATGGCTGCACAAAATGGTGAGGATCGAGGTGTTTACAGTCCAAACTTTGTCCTAGTAGCTACTGGCTTTTCTGACGCATTCCTTGGTGACTTAGCGACTAACTTCGCCGCCGACGACACCATGAATATTGTCCCCTTGCTTACCCCCCGCACACCCATGCAGCAAGGTCAGAAAGACCTCCTGATGGATCTGGCAGCAATCACTGGTGCTACCATCTTCGATCCGACTACGCGCCCACTAGATACAATTACCCCTGAAGATGTCGGTCCAGGTATTCAGGTTATTGACGAAGAAGGTCATATCCGTCCAGGCAGCATTGAGATTTTTAGGTCCAAGACAGTTGTACGCGGTCGCGCTCTAGGTGAGAAGTCGGAGCAGAAGCACCTAAAGCGCATCGAGGATTTGATTACTCAGTCAAGTAACCCAGAGTCCAAGCTGGATGCAATCCTGCTGAAAGAGCGCCTAGCCAAGCTGACTAGCGGTATTGCACAGCTAGTCGTGTCTGGTGCCTCTAATGCTGAGCTTAAAGAACGTCGTGATCGTGCTGAGGATGCTGTATGCGCTGTCATTGCAGCGATTAAACATGGATGCCTGCCGGGTGCATGTTGGGGATTGGCTTATGTCGCTAATCTGCTAGCTAGTGCTCAAGTATCATTGCCTAGCGATATCAATTTCTGCCGAGAAATCCTAGTACCAGCTTTGGGGGCACCGCATCGTCGAATTTTGTCAAATATTGGAGTGTCTGATAACGAAATTGATGTAGTCTTGTCCCAAACCATGAAGAACGCCTCAAATGACATCCCCTGCGTTTATAACGCTAGAGAGCAAGAATGGGTAGATGCCTTCAAGGAGGGACTGCTGGACGCAACCCCAGCGGTCCTAGAGGCCCTGCGTAACGCAATGAGCATTGCCCTTCAGCTTGGTACTCTTGGTGGGGCTGTGATGTATGAGCGGGATGAAATCCTAGAGCGGCAAGAGACAAGAGCTGATATTGACCATCTACGAAGTGTCAGCGAAGGTGAGAGTATGGAGGATTAATGATTGTAAATCTCGAATGCACCAAGTGCTTACATACAAGAAAGTATTTTTTAGCAGATTCGACACAAAGACCAGATTGTTGTAAATGTGGTGGTCCAACCAAAAGGTCTGCACTGCCACCCTCGCTACAGGTTGTAGAAACGATAGACAACGGGTTTATGGCCAAAAGAATCGAAAGACTCTCTAACGCCCCAGAACTTTACTCCAAACGCACTTCTACCCGAGCCATAGAGTAAATGTCGAAAATCGGTATCGAATCTCTTACACTGCAAGGTTTTCAGTCATTCGAGGACAAGGTGGAAATTTCTCTACCAAGTTCTGGAGTTACACTCGTTAGTGGTAAAAACCTTGACAGTGGCGGTGATAGTGGTAGTGGTAAAACCAGCCTTGTAAACAGCATCGCTTATCTCTTCAATTACTGTCACACACCAGCTACTGAGCTTAAATCCTGGTACTGTGACAGTATGTCCGTTTCTGCCAATATACTCATTGATGACCAGAAAGTTAAATTTTCCAGAAGTCCTGGTGCTTTCGTTATCCAGCAAGGTGATGTAGTAACTCGTGGTGAAGCTGCTGAGAAGTTGTTACAAAAATGGCATAAGCTACCATCTGGGTTTATCGAGTCTATGGCTTACAGGCACCAACAAAAGCCGGGTAAACCTAGTGGCGGATTCTTAGGAATCTCCCCTGCAGACAAGGCACGTTTTTTGTCTAAGCTACTAGACCTAGATAAGTACGAAACCAGTTACGAGGCTTCTAAGCAAACTTTGGATGCTTTAGAAAAGCAGTTAGTCCTGGTGGATGGTAACAGTCTTCACTGGCAGAAAGAGTCAGAGCAAGCTAAGCAAAAGCTCAATGAGCTAGTGGACCAGGATTTTGGCATTTCCGGTATGGAAATGGATCTAAGTCGCACTGAAAGTAATTTACGAGAAGCACAGCGGCGTTTATTGCTACGCAAGGAAGCTGCCCTGGAAATAGAACAAAAGGACAGTGAGCAAAAAGAGATTGTGAAGTTGGAAACTAGCAATAAGGTTTCATCTATATCAAGTACTGTGGTTGATACGTCTGAAGTTGATGCGAAAATTCAAAAGGCTGTAGACATCCTACAGCAGCTTACTTTTAACGAGAAAGTACTGTACGACAACTTTCAACAGAATCGTACCAAAGCTCGTGAGCGGTTGTCGGCAATTAACCGACAATTATCTATATGGGGTGACTTGGACTCCAGGATCGCAGACCTTCGGGCGCAGCTTGTCGATTTGGAACAGAGACGTTGTAGTAAGTGTCAAAGGCTCTGGATTGATTCCCAGGACGCTCCAGAAGCACACTCATGGGCCGATGAGATGCAGAGCACCAAGGATGAGCTAGCCAAGCTTGTAGAGGCGCGGGAGTGCAAACAGGGCATGACAGAGATAATGATACCGGAAATAGAGGCCATCATCTCTGAGCAGTTTGCTGCAGACCCGAGGATTCAAAAACTTGAGAAACTGAAACAGAAATTGGAGTTTCAGAGGACGTTACAAATTAACGAATTTGAGAACAACAAACGTCAGCAGATATGTTCCCTTCAAGAGTCAATGAGGGCTGAGCTAGCCAAGGGGCTTTCTGATCCTATTTTTCAGTCGATTTCTCAATATAATAGCCTGATCCAGAAGCTGCAACTTGAGATGGCTAATAAAAAGTCAAGACTGGAAACAGCCCAAGAACAACATCAGTCACGAATTGCACTGCGTAACGAAAGAAATGAAAGACTACAGCGTGCAACAGAAAAGTTGGTTGAGATAGATGCAGAGCGGATAGCATTGACTGAGCAGATAAACGAAGAGAAGGATTTTGCGTTACTTGTAGGTAGAACAGGGTATCTGGGAGCTATTTTTGAGGAGGTTTTAGCAGATATCTCCTCAAGAGCTAGTGCAATGATGTCACTGATCCCCAATATTAGTCATTGCTCCATCAGGCTAAATACCACCAAGGTTACTAAGTCGGGTGAAAAAAGAACCATTCATCCTACTGTCATGATTAATGGGTTAGAGCGTCCATTCAGCAGTTGTTCTGGTGGTATGACCAATTCTATTACTCTAGCTGTTGATCTAGCAGTTAGACAGGTGATCTCTGAAAGAATCGGCATTAGTCTTGGCTGGTTGGTACTGGATGAGTGTTTTGATGGCATGGATATGGCCTCAAAAGAGGCGTGTTTGTCGCTATTGAGAGATGTATCAGAAGAACAGCAGATCCTGATTTTTGTGATCGAGAGAGATTCGATCAAGGAAATGTTTGAGACAGTTATCGAAGTAGTTTGTGAAAATGGACGTTCATCTATCACCAAGGAGAAATGAGAATGGCAAAGGGAAAGATGGGTAAAAAGTTTCGTGATCCATGGGAGAAGTTGCCACCAGAATTCAAAGAGGAAGCTGAGCGAGCTGACGAGGCTGGTCTTCGCAAGATGGTTAGCGATAGCTCGCTAAATCAGGCCGCACTGATGCTGGCCAAGGACCAGGATGAAGACCTACGCCAGAAGGCGCTACTGCATTCTGAGGCATCACGCATGTACCGTGAGGGCTCCGCACTGAACAAGCTCAAGGCAACTTATTTGCGCCAAATGCTTGACAGTAAAGGTTGTGCTGTGCCTATGTCTAGCGACTTTCTGCCGAAGGAATCCGTTTAGTACGTTTTTTCTTGACTGCCACCACATCAACAGGGCGACGGATTAAGTACCCCTTAAGATATTTGACTACATTCTCCGCCCTTGGAATAGATATACCCCGACCTACGTAAAAGTGGTTGCAGGTCCAGCAAAGTAACCCTCTGACATACATCTTCCTCTGTTCTGGTGGCATCAACTTCCATCCTTTTACATGCTCATGATCTATACAGAGCCTTCCTTTTGTGGGCTCATTTTCGCAAATGAAGCATCTATGGTTTTGGTTATTGGCCATTGCGAGCCAATCTTCAATTCCCAGGCCGTACCTAGCAAGGGTTTGTTTAGTGGGTTCTAGTAGCATGATCCATTGATTACCTTTCTAAGTACTTTATATCGTCATACGGATCTATGATTATAACGATATCTGTATGTTTACATTATTGGAGGACACAGTGAATAATATCCCGAGTGGTTGGTCAGAATATGCACATACAATTGCCATGCAGCGATACGCTCATGACATGGGTTTAGAGAAGGAATCGTGGTCTTTGGTGGCTCGCCGTGTAAGTGAAGCTGTGATGGGTGCAGTGAATGCACCACGAGATGTGGTTGACGCGATTGCTGAGCTTATCGACCAGCGTATCTTTTTGCCGGGTGGTCGATATCTGTATGCAGCGGGTCGCCCACTACATCAGACTCAGAATTGCCTTTTGACTAGGTGCAAGGATACCCGTGAAGGATGGGCAGACCATCTCCACAAGCACGTTATGGGCCTGGGGACTGGTGCAGGCATGGGTACTACGTACAGCGCTCTACGTGAAGCTGGCGCTGTTCTGAAGCGTACTGGCGGTATTGCTAGCGGTCCTCTTCCACTAATGGTAGCTACCAATGAGGTAGGCCGTGGTATGCGTCAAGGTGGCACTCGACGTTCTGCTCTATGGGCAGGTCTGCATTGGTGGCATCCAGATAACCCCGCATTTTTGAAGTCCAAGAATTGGTCAGAGGAAGTCCGCCGACTAAAGGCGAAGGATTATGACTTTCCCGCCGCCCTGGACCAGACTAATATCTCCAATGCCTTGGACGATATGTTTTTTGAGGCATACCACAATCCCGATTTCATGGGGCGTACTCCAGTTTATCATGATGCACATCATGGCTATGCCGTAACCCATAAGATGGCTCAGGATTCATACTGGACTACGATTCGCCAGATGTTGGAGACCGCAGAGCCTGGGTTTTCGGTTGATGTTGGCGAGAATGCGGGTGAAGATCTCCGCAATGCCCCTTTGTGCAAGGAAACTTCTGTTCTAACTTCAGAGGGGTATCGGGAAATCTCCCAAATCATTGGTATCCCATCCACCGTGTGGACTGGTAAGCAATGGGCGTCTGACGTTGTTTTCAGGGAAACCAATCCTGCTGCCCGTATCGTGCGAGTGTCGTTTACTGGCGGGAGGACAATCCGTTGTGATGCAGGTCATCCTTTTCTGGTTGAAGGTAAGGACTATCCATCTACCATAGACCGGATACCAGCATCCTACCTAATGGTAGGCGACATCCTGCACGTATCCCTACCGCCAGTAGTCCGGTCTGGTGCATCGCCTCGGGAAATTGCAGAATATAATTTCCATCACCTGGAACACGGTAATCTCACAGGCCCATCAATGATCAAGGTGGAATCTGTAGAAGAGGATGGGGTGGAAGCGGTTTATTGTGCGGATGTTAAGGTGGCAGAGCACAGTTTTCAGGCTGAAGGTGTCATTGTCTCTAATTGTACTGAGGTAACTAGCCGTGATGACAATGATATCTGTAACATTGGCTCTATTAACATGGCTCGCATTACCAGTCTAAGTCAAATGCGGTCGGTTGTAGAGCTGGCCACTATGTTTCTGATTGCTGGTTCTGTGTACAGTCATCTGCCATATCCTGGTGTGTCGATTATCCGAGAGAAGAACCGTCGTCTTGGTTTGGGCCTTATGGGTATTCATGAATGGCTGCTGAAAAATGGCAAGAAATATAGCCCTGATCTGGAGCTTGGAAAGTATCTAGAGATTTACCGTGACACTTCCACTCTGACTGCTCAGGTTTATGCAGACTTTCTGGGGATTAGCCGTCCCGTCAAGGTGCGTGCAATTGCTCCAAATGGTACGATCGGAATTGTCGCCCAGACCACCCAGGGTATCGAGCCGATCCTGTATGTAGCTTGCAAGCGTCAGTATTTTAACGGGAGTACACGGCACTACCAGTATGTTATTGATCCATGTGCCAAGAAGCTGATCGACGAAGGTATGCGACCAGAAGACATTGAGACGGCATACAGCCTAGCTTCGTCCATGGAGGGTATTGAGCAGCGTGTGGCATTCCAGGCATGGGTACAGACCTATGTGGATCATGGCATTAGTTCCACAATCAACCTGCCTGAGTGGGGTTCTCCTCAGAATAACGAGGATACTGTCAAGCCCTTTGGTGAAATGCTGATCAAGTACTTACCTAAGCTGCGTGGCATAACTGTTTACCCAGACATGGCCCGTGGTGGACAGCCATTCACTCAGGTACCGTACGAGAGAGCTATCCGTGATCTAGGCAAAGAATTCAGTGACACCATCGTCCAGCAAGGTGATGTTTGCGAGATTACCAAGGGCGGTACCTGCGGATCGTAGTTTGTAGTGCTATATAGTTCTGATGACGCAACTAATAAATCTCGATAATGTAAATGACCGCTTTGCCGTTGTACAAGAGTTATTGGCTCTTAAGCGGTCAAATAGTAATATTGCAAACACTGATCCCAATCAAGCCCTAGTTTTTGCCACATCTCTTGTGGATGCTTTTCTTGATAAAGAGGTTGCCAAGTTGATGGGAATTGTACCCACAACCGAAACACACTCCTTCACTCTCAAGGAAGTAGAAATTATCAAGAAAATGGTAGCGACT
>Ga0247831_1000628_pt1 | contig 76152 bp, 60 predicted proteins | sample LaCruzMarch2015__9_FD_192406 | JGI IMG/M metagenome (GOLD analysis project Ga0247831, IMG submission 192406) | Freshwater microbial communities from meromictic Lake La Cruz, Castile-La Mancha, Spain - LaCruzMarch2015_1m | ecosystem: Environmental > Aquatic > Freshwater > Lake | place: Spain...
ATGTTTCACAGTTTCCCGAACTAAACTTAGTGGCTAAGTGCCTTAACGCCATTGAGGCAAATGAATGGTTAAAGAACACATCTATTGACCTTATTTTCTTAGATATTCAAATGCCCATGATAAGCGGGTTAGATTTTTTAAAAACTTTAAAAAATCCTCCCCTGGTCATTATTACCACAGCTTATCCAAATCATGCTATTGAAGGTTTTGAGCTGAATGTTTTAGACTATTTATTGAAACCTATTTCTATGGAACGCTTTATAAAAGCTATAAATAAGGCGTTTGAACTACATCAACTACATAAAAATCAAACCCTGGAAAAAGTAAGTACCGAGAAAGAACCTGAAGATTACTTCTTTGTAAAAGCTGACAAAAAATTAATTAAGATAAACCACAATGAAATTATCTATATAGAAGGACTGAAAGATTATGTTATCATTCGCATGGAAAACCAAAGAGTGATTACATTACAAACAATGAAAAGCCTGGAAGAAAAATTACCAATTTTGAAATTCAAAAGAATTCACCGATCATATATTGTGAATATAGACCGAATTAATGCCATATTGGGAAATATGGTGGAGGTTCTTGAAAAGAATATCCCTAAGTTACTTCCCGTCGGAAAAAATTACAGAGACGAATTATTGGACATCATAAACAAAAATCGCCTGTAAAATATAGATACAGGCGATTCACTAAAAAAGAATGTTTGTTATGGGATTACCTTTGTAGGATTTGTATTTTACGGGTGTATATCGCATTTTCAGTAAGAACTCTGACATAGTACACGCCAGTTACTCTATTTGCGATAGATATCTCTAGTTCTGGTTGATTTAGATTATTTGATTCAAACAATACCTGACCAGACATATTTACTAACTGAACAGTCTTGATTAAATTGTTTTTATAGCTTTTTATGTTGACAAAATCTGTGGCAGGATTTGGAAAAATACCAATTTCACCACTCTCGTTATACCTGGGACTTAAAACAGGTTCTACAGGTAATGAAGGCGTAGCTTTTTCTTTACTATCGCTAAAATCAATCGTTAATGTAAAGGGTTCTACATAGAGACTATACGCATTACCATTCGCGTCACTTCCTGTAGCTTGACCTCCCAGGGTAACTTGTAGTTCATTGGAACCATTGGGTGGTTTAATACCTGCGATATCAGTAACAATAATTCTTGCAGTACCTACTTTACCAAATCCGTCCGCTGCTTTACCACTTGTTCTGGTGTAAGCAACTTCCATAACACCTCTGTCTTTATTACTATTTGACATAGAGAAAACAGGAGAATTATAAGCCATCCAACTTCTGGTATCAAATGTTAAAGATGATTTAGATAAATCGAATAACAGATTGTTAAATGGTAATGAAAGCGTAAATCCGTATAAATCTATGGCTGGTTTGCCTTTATCTCCAATAAAAATATCAAGATTTACAGCTTCACCAAGTTTAACTGTTGAATTTCCCTTTAACTTTACTGCAAATGTTTGGATAGGTATTTCTTTTGAAATAATACCGTGAGTTTTTCCTAGATGATTCTTGACAGCCAAAGTATCAGCGTCTGAGATAAATTTATCCCCATTTGTATTTACATATTTCAGTAAAGGATTGTTAGCCCATTCCTGTGCTTTTTTACCATACCATGATTCAGTAGTTAAAGGCTCATCAAAAGATTGAACACTGCCGAGATACCTTCCGATAGGTAATAAATCACTTAAGGACACAATTCCATCATTATCTGTATCACCACTCCAAACACAATCATCACCAAAACAAGGATCGGTAATATTTTCATCTAACACATTAAAAATCAATTTAATCGTAGAAACTTTCTTATCAGATACAAAGTAATCCACTTCCCAATTATCAATACCAGGTGTAATTTGAGGGGTATAAGTAAGGCTATTATCACTATTTACTATTAAAGAACCGATACCTATTTTACTGATTTCAAATTTAACATTCTTCAAAGAGAAAGGAAGTGTATGGGTTACCTTGAGTGGTGAGCCTTTAGGCGTATAAAAATTAAAAGTTGTTGAGATAGGCTCAAATCTGCTTATCCTAACATAAGCAGTAGCTATTTCTTTATCCAACCCGTCCTGAGAAAGTTCATAAGTGAATTGATCTACACCAGAAAAGGTAGAACTATTTGGAGCTTCGTATGTAACTCTACCTTCATCCACGGTAATTTTACCAAATTTCGGAATAGAAATAATTTTGAAAGAGAATGTTCCAGTTATTTTATCGTTTACCATCAGGTTCCAGTTTTGAATAGTGGAACCTGGCGTCAAAGAAGTGTAATCGTCAAAGGCGTATAGATTTTTACGCTTACTTAATACATTAACATTAACCGCAATTTGCTGATTTGTTAATGCATTTTGGAAAAGTAAACTCTCTCTTCCAACAAAATTGGCGTTGGGTGTAAATTCTTGAAAATGTCCAGAAAGCTTTAATGTACCATTAACAGAGGAATTCTGTAAAACAAAATCCTTCGGAATTGGCAGATTGATGGGTGTAAACTTAGGGGTAAAAACCTCAAAGGTATCTCTTGGATTTGGAACAATAATAGATGCAGTTGTTTGAGCACAAACTTCATTTGTTGTGTTACAAACAAGATAAGTTATATTTGCAACACCCGAAAAACCAAATATAGGAGTAAAAAAAATATCCTTTCTATCTTCAGAGATTTTAAAAAGTCCATTATTTTTTGAGGTGATTTCATAAATAGTTGGTTTAAGACCATTTTCTTCATCAATATCATTATCAGTCACAGACATTAATTGTTCTCCTTTCTTAATAAAGTCATAAGCATATAAATCAGGAATTGCAATAACTTTTGCTTGTCTGACGGTAATGTTATAAAATTTAGATGTAGAGATACTATTGACTATATAATTTACTGAAAATGTATCCGATCCCAAAAAATCATTCGTTGGTTTATATAGAAAAGTATAAACATTTCCTGATGAAGTATACGTTACATTTCCATTTAAAGGTGAAGTAAAAGTTGGAATAGTTCCTTGGTCTACTGTTAAAAAAACCTGCCCCGATTTGTTTTTTACTACATCTATAGAGACCTGTGCAAAAACACTGGAGCTTAATATCCAGAAAACACAAGTAAATGCCAGATAAGTGATTTTTGAATGCATACTATTTGAGATTAGGTCGAAATTTTTATTTACAAATATACAATTAAATTCTAAATCTCGTTTATCTTAATATAAATTTAACTTTTAAGAAATTTAAAGAATGAAGGATTTAAAATTGGTTCAAACACTTCTACAGCTAAGTAAAACAGAGAGAAATAAATTTAAGAAATTTTTATTATCTCCGTTTTTCAACAATGATGACAATTTAGTATCTATCTTTGAATTTTTCGAAACTTATTTGCCTAATAGGCTGGTTGATTTACCTGACAAAACATTCCTTTGGAAAAAATTATTCAAAGGAATTACATACGATGATGCACGCCTGAGGAAGTATTTTTCAGATTTACTTAAATTATTAAGTCAATTCCTAGCGCTGGATCTCTACCAAAGTGATTCAATTACTCAGGATTTATCTCTATTAGAAGTTATAAATAGCAGAAAGCTAAATGGACTAGCAAATAATAGTGTTAAAAATGCCAGAGTTCATCTTGTATCTAAACCTTTACAAAACGCACAAACCTATCTTCAACGTTATCAATTGGAGCGGAATTATTATGAGTTATTGAATGTTGAGGACAACCGGAAAATTCGATCAAATTTGGAAGATATTAATATTTATTTAGATATTTTCTATCTTTCAGAAAAATTAAGACTGTATTGTATGGCCTTAGCTTTACAAACCATTTCAGCCCATACTTATGCCATTCCTTATCAGGAAGAAATATTGAGTATCATTGAAAAAAAAGGATTTGATAATGTGCCAAGTGTAATGGTTTATGCAAAATTGCTTCGGTTATTCACCAATCCTGCTGATGAGGATAATTATTTTTCGCTTCGTCAATTGGTTTCAGAAAATAATCTTATATTTCCTAAAAGTGAATTGACAGAAATTTATTCCATTATTATTAACTATGCAACTATTCAGATTAATACTGGCAATAATAAATTTCTTTCCGATCTTTTTGAATTTTATAGAGAAGTAATATCCCAAAATATTTTAATGGAAGATAAATCCTTTTCACCTTGGCATTACAGAAACATTGTAGTAATAGGTCTAAGGCTAAAGGAGTTTTCTTGGATTGAGCAATTCATTCATTCTTATGCTCCCTTATTACCCGAAAGTCAACGGGAAAATTCATTAACTTTCAACCTAGCCTCTCTTTATTTTTATCAAAAAAAGTATGACCTTGTCATAAAAACACTTCAATCTGTTGAATATGACGATTACACTTACAATTTAAATTCTAAAACAATTCTCATTTGTACCTACTACGATACGGGTGAAACAGATGCTTTGTTTTTTTTACTGGATAGTTTCAGGGCTTTTTTAAACAGAAACTATAATATTCCAGAAGATAGAAAAAATCTATATCGAAACTTTATTTCTTTTTCTAAAAAACTAGCTAAAATGACACCAAAGGATGAAAAAGCGAAACAGAAACTCACCTTAGAATTAGAGCAGACAAAAAATGTTGCCTCAAAAAATTGGCTACTTGAAAAATTAGCTGAATTGTAGCGACAATATATCAGGAAAATGATGGACTCCCTTGTTTCCTTTTATCCAATTCGCAGCATAAAGAGCACCAAGAGAGAATCCATTTCTATTTAAAGCTTCATGGCTTATTTTTATTTCATCTATCTCAGAAGTGTAAAAAATTTCGTGTTTTCCCGGCGCAGGGTCCTCTCTGACCGAATGTATAGGAAATGATTTTTCATCCGTTGAAAAACCCTTTGTCCAGCCTTGATAACCGATATGACTATTTATTAAGTCCTCTGCCAACGTGATAGCAGTGCCACTAGGCGCATCGAGTTTTGCTGTATGGTGTGTCTCCTGCATTGAAACTTTATAGTCCGTATATTGACTCATTTGCTTTGCCAATATTCTATTAAGTACAAAAAACAAATTTACCCCAATGGAGAAATTAGAGGCGTAAATGAGAGACCCATTTTTTTCGTTACATGCTGAAACTAATTTAGGTAGTTCATCATACCAACCTGTTGTGCCGCAAACAACGGGAACTCCAGCCTCAAAACAAGCTATTATATTATCAAACGCCTGATTAGGTTGGGTAAATTCTATAGCAACATCAGCAGATTTAAATAAATCATTTTGTAAATCCATTTTATTATCAGCATCAATGGTTAAAATAATTTCATGTTGTTGATTTTTAGCTAATTCGGCAATGGTTTTACCCATTTTTCCATATCCGATAAGTGCAATTTTCATTTTTACGATTTAAGATTCTAATAAATTTTTTAACTCCCTTATTTTAAGCATGCATTCAATCGGAGTCATTGTATTGAGATCAAGGTTAAGGATGGCTTGTTTTAATTGCCCGGCCATGGGGTCAACCGTTTCAAAAATACTTAATTGAAGCGCCTCAGGAGCTCTCTTTGAAATGGTTTTAGCTATTTCCGACGTTTTAGTTTTCCCTTCTAGCCTTTTATTTTCTAGTTCAGTCAAAATTTCTCCCGCTCTTTCAATAATTATTTTTGGCATTCCTGACATTCGTGCCACGTGAATACCAAATGAATGTTCACTACCACCTTCAGTTAATTTCCTGAGAAAAATAATTTTTTTATCAACCTCTCTGGTGGCAACATGAAAATTGTGAATTCTTGGAAATCGTTCCTCTAAGGCATTTAGTTCGTGATAATGCGTAGCAAACAAGGTTTTTGCCTTACAAAAATTATTTTCATGTAAAAATTCAGCAATCGACCAGGCAATGGAAATACCATCGTAGGTACTGGTACCGCGACCAATTTCATCCAGGAGGACCAGACTTCTCGATGAAATATTATTCAAAATACTCGATGTCTCATTCATTTCAACCATAAAAGTAGATTCCCCGGAAGAAATATTATCACTGGCACCTACACGGGTAAATATTTTATCTAAAATACCCATTTCCGCTGATTGTGCGGGTACAAATGAACCCATCTGAGCCATTAAACAAATTAGGGCTGTTTGTCTTAAAATAGCTGATTTACCAGCCATATTGGGACCCGTTATCATTAAAATTTGCTGAAAATCATTGTCCAAAAAGGTATCATTTGGGACATAAAACTCTCCCAATGGCAACTTTTGTTCAATTACCGGATGCCTACCTTGTTTAATATCAATATTATATGACTGATTTACTTTTGGTCTGACATAATTAAATTTCTTTGCATTTTTAGAAAAAGATAACAAGCAATCTACCTGTGCAGCTACTTGTGCATTGATCTGAACTGGTGATATATATGCTTGAAGATCAATAACTAATTGACTAAATAAACTATTTTCTATCTCCACACATTTTTCTTCAGCCTGAAGTATTTTAGCTTCAAGAACTTTTAATTCTTCAGTAACAAACCGCTCCCCATTGGAAAGCGTCTGTTTTCTAATCCAGTCCGCAGGCGTCGAATCTTTGTGTTTATTAGTTACTTCCAAATAATAACCAAAAACTGAATTATATCCAATCTTTAAACTTTGAATGCCAGATCTTTCAATTTCCTTCTGCTGGAGATTCAACAATAAATCTTTACTATTATTAATAATGAACCGCCATTGATCCAGGTCGGGGGAAAAGCCATTCGCTATTACTCCACCTTTGTACATATTTACAGGCGGATCATCCACGATTTGTTTACTAATTCTATCCGCTAAGGAATCGCAAGGATTCAAAGATTCAGCTAATTGAATAAGTGTACCTATTTTTGAAGAGAAAAGTAATTCCTTTAGCGGTTGAATGGCCGATAATGATTTTCTTAATTGATTTACCTCCCTGGGATTAATTTTACCCATAGGTACCCTGGAAATTAATCTTTCAATATCCCCTAATTTGATTAATAATCTGGAAATATCTTCACCAACTTCCATATTTTCAAAAAACCAGGAAACAACAGATAATCTTGCTTCAATTTCCGATTGATTTCTCAACGGCAAAACCACCCATTTTTTTAACAACCGTGAACCCATAGGTGAAACGGTATTATCTAAAACATCGAGAAGAGAGGTACCTGATTCATGTGGAGAATAAATAAGCTCCAGATTTCTTACTGTAAATCGATCCAGCCAGACATAATTTTCGGGTTGTATTCTATTTATGGTCGAAATATGTTTCAGCTGTCTATTTTCGGTCGTCTCCAAATAATGAAGAATAGCTCCGGCAGCTACCTGACCTAAAGATAGATCTTCGATGCCAAAACCTTTTAAATTGAGCACTTCAAAATGATTTAGCAACCTTTCTCTGCCGTAATCATAGGTACATACCCACTCATCGAGCCAGGTTAAATAGAACGACCCTCCCCATTCCTTCTCTGCAAATGATTTTTTATCCTTTCCTACAATAATTTCAGAAGGATTAAGACTTCTGATTAATTTATCAGCATTAGGAAAATCACCTTCAGATAGTAAAAATTCACCCGTTGAAATATCTAAAAAAGCAATACCAATTTCATCCTTTTTTGTGAAATGAACGGCTGCGAGAAAATTATTTTTTTTGGTATCTAACAGTGAATGTTCCAGGGTAACCCCCGGGGTAATAATTTCTGTTACTCCCCTTTTTACAATCTTTTTCTGAGGATCAGGTTTTTCAAGTTGCTCACAAATAGCCACCCGATAGCCGCCTTTAACTAATCGCGGCAAGTAAACATCTAATGAATGAAAGGGAAACCCTGCTAAAGGTACTTCACTACCCCCATTATTTCTATTTGTAAGTACAATACCTAAAACAGAGGCAGTTTTAATGGCGTCATCTCCAAAAGTTTCGTAGAAATCACCTACTCGAAAAAGCAAAATAGCATCGGGATGCCTGGCCTTCACTTTAAAGTATTGGGCCATAAGGGGAGTTTCCTTTGTATTTTCTGATTTCGCCATAAAATAATTATTTTTCAAGCTACAAAAATATCTTTAGGAATTGACAAAACCCAATTTAAGTTCAGACGTTTGTAATTATGATAATGTAAAGTATATTTGCAGAAATTATTTTTAGTATATATTAATTTTGCTTTTATGGCGATTATGATAACAGATGAATGCATTAATTGTGGGGCTTGTGAACCAGAATGCCCCAATAATGCTATTTATGAAGGTGGAATGGAATGGGCTATTGCTGATGGAACAACCCTTTCTGGTCAGTTTACCTTAGAAAATGGAGAAGTTATTTCTGCTTTAGATAAAAATACTCCCGTATCAGATGATTATTACTATATTGTATCTGATAAATGCACTGAATGCGTTGGCTTTCATGAAGAACCTCAATGTGCGGCAGTCTGTCCCGTTGATTGTTGCGTACCCGACCCAATCCACGAAGAATCAGAAGAAACCCTTCTGGCACGCAAAGAAAAATTGCATTTATAGGTTAAACTAACTTTCCAAACCTTATCTTTAGGATTAAAAAATGTCAGAAACATTATTTGATCTTTCAGGCAAGGTTGCCATTGTAACAGGTGCAAGCCGGGGTATTGGAGAATCCATAGCCGAAAAATTAGGATTAGCCGGAGCTAAAATAGTCATTTCAGGAAGAAAACAAGAAGCACTAATTCTTAGTTCCCAAAAATTAGTAGATTTAGGTATTGATTGTCAATATTTTGCCAGCAATAATGGCGTTGAAAGTGATAATCAGGCATTGGTAGATTTTACCCTCCAAACCTTCGGAGGGGTAGATATCTTAGTGAATAATTCAGCATCAAATCCAGTTTTTGGACCTGTAGAACAAACAGAAAGCTGGGCTTTTGATAAAATTATGTCGGTTAATCTAAGAGGTCCTTTTGATTTGTCAAAAATGGTATTACCCAGTTTCAAAGCAAGAGGGGGCGGTGTGATAATTAATATAAGTAGTATTGGTGGATTAAGACCCGAGCCAGGATTAGGTATCTACAGCGTAAGTAAAGCTGCTTTGATATCATTATCAAAAGTTATGGCTAAAGAATGGGGACAATATAACGTCAGAGTAAATACAATATGCCCGGGACTCATTCAAACAAAATTCAGCGAAGCTTTATGGACAAATGATAAAATCATGAAAATGATGCTTCATCAATTACCTCTGGCTCGAATTGGTTCACCGGAAGAGATAGCTTCATTGGCTCTATTTCTAGCCTCTTCGGCTTCATCCTACTCTACAGGGGCTGTTTTTACCGCTGACGGAGGTTACACAATCTAATGTATATGAAAAATCTTTTGAAATATAGCCTATTTGCCACTATTGCATTTCTTATTATAGTCATAGCCATTTATTGGAAAAATGATATTGATTTAAATGAGCTGAAAGATAAATATGCTTACCCTTCTTCCTCTTTCATTTCTATAGATGGCATAAATGTGCATTATCGGGATGTAGGAAAAGGGGAAGCGATCCTATTGATACATGGAACGGGGGCATCTATACATACCTGGGAAAAATGGATAGACATTTTATCTCCAGGCTATCGCGTTATTTCATTTGATTTACCTGGTTTTGGACTTACCGGCCCCGATCCAAATCATAATTATCAAATTTCCAGATATACGGCTATTTTAGATAGTCTTATGGTTAAACTAAAGGTAGATTCATTTCATATTGCCGGAAATTCATTGGGAGGTTTGGTCGCATGGCGTTATACCACTCAGTTTCCTCAAAAGATTTTAACCCTAAATCTGATAGATGCCGCAGGATTGCCGCAACCAGGAAAAAAGCCACCCTTTATTTTTCAACTGGCAAAACTTCCAGTTCTTTCTACCTTATTGCAGAAGGTAACACCTAAAAGCATTATCAAAAATTCTATGCTGGATGTTTATAAAAATGACCAATTGGTTACTGAAAAATTGATTGACCGATATTTTGAATTGTCTCTAAGAGAGGGAAATAGAACAGCCTTTGTAAAAAGAATGAGTCAATTAAATGAAAAGTTAGATATCAGTGATTTGAAAAAAATTACCGCGCCCGTTCTTATACAATGGGGAAAAGATGACCGTTGGATACCTTTGGCTAAAGGCTATGAGTTCAAAAAATTAATCCCCAAGGCCGAATTAAAAATATATAATAGTGGTCATGTTCCAATGGAGGAAAATCCGATGGAAACGGTAGAGGACTATATGAAATTTCTAAAGAAAAGTAAAGAGGATTAATTATTAACCCTCTTTACATCTATGATTAAAGTTTATTCTGGTCTCTTGGAATAGATTCCGTCCTATTCGCAATTTCCCAGGCAGTATAATAAACTAATTGCGCTCTTTTTGCCATTAAAGGATAGTTAATTTTGTCAGGAGTATCTGTTGCCTGATGATAATCAGGATGAACTCCATTAAAATAAAATATAATAGGCACTCCTTTTTCAGCAAAATTATAATGATCTGAACGATAGTAAAAACGGTTAGGATCGTTGGGATCATTGTATGTGTAATCTAACTTTAGATTGGTATATTTTTTATTGGCACTTTCACTAATGGGTCTTAATGCCGAGCTTAATTTATCGTCACCTATAATATAAACATAGTTACTTGAATCAGCATCCTTTAGATAGGGATCACCAATTCTACCAATCATATCAATATTGAGGTCACAAACAGTCTTTTCCAAAGGAATAATCGGGTTATCAGCATAATAAGCAGACCCCCAAAGTCCTTTCTCCTCACCGGAAACAAGCATAAAGGCCATACTTCTTCTGGGGCCTTTGCCCGCTTTTTTCGCTTCAGAAAAAGCTCTGGCAAGTGTCAAAATACTAACTGTGCCGGAACCGTCGTCATCGGCACCATAGAAAATTTTATCGGCAGATTTACCAACATGGTCATAATGAGCAGTTAACATAACGACCTCGTCCTTTAAATCGGTACCTTCTATAAAACCTATTACATTGGTTGTTTCCTCTGTATTAGTTTGTTTTAAAAGATTAAAAGAAACTTTAGTAGAAAATGAGTGCTTGAGTACGCCATTTTTTGCTTCTGCTAAAAGTTCCTCATACGATTTACCCGTAATTTCCTTTGCAACATTTCCTTTGATAGTAATTAAATTGGGAAGATTTACTTTTTTATAAAGATTCAAATAATGTCTTGGACCTCCACCTCTCATTTGAATAGAAAGATTTTGTTGAACCTGTAATACGGCAATGGCGCCATACTGAGCGGCAATAGCTTGTTTATTTACAAAATTTCCGCGACCTGCACCTTGGTTAGGCGTTCCTGCCATGACCATTACAATTTTTCCCTTTACATCGAGTCCTTTATAATCGTTACGCGTTGAATCAGACATTCCATAACCGACAAAAACTACTTCTGACGCATGTAATTGAGCGGAATAATTATTAGGATTCATTTGAAAATCTTCGCCTGAAACATAATTTAGACTGTTTACAGAAAAAGAGGATGCCAAAATCGAGTCCAGATAAAGTGCATAAGGCATTTGATACTTACCATTGGCAATGGGTTGTAACCCCATGGCAATAAACTCAGATTCCAGATAAGCTGCTGCTTTTTTCAAGCCTGCTGAAGGGGTATTCCTACCCTCCATTTCCGGACCTGCAATAACATAAAGTTGTTTTTTTAATTCCGCTGCTGAAATAATGGTTGAAAAGTCCATCGCTGTTTTATCTTTCTTTTGAGCCCATGCAAAACTCGTAGAAAATAAAAATGTCAGAACCAGTAATAATTGCTTCATAAAAATTTATTTGTAGTTAAAATTAAACAGATTTAACTTTAAGCACCGTAAATGCGCCTAAAATCATAAATACACCGGCGAATAACAGGGCATAAATAGCGTTATTATTATAGGCATATTTAACAACAAGGCCTCCAAATACGCCGTTCACAATTTGAGGTAAGGTGATAAAAAAATTAAATATCCCCATATAAATCCCCATTTTTCCCGCTGGAATTGATCCTGCCAATAAGGCGTAAGGCATAGCAAGTATAGAAGCCCAGGCTATTCCTACACCAATCATGCAGTATATTAATTGGTCTGGTGAAGTACAAAAATAAATACCAATTAGCCCTATTCCACCTGCAATCAAAGAAAAAGCATGCGTCCATTGCTTACCTATTTTAAGGGCAATAAAAGGGAGCAATAAAGCATAGAAAGTAGCAACCAAGTTATACATTCCAAAGGCTTTTCCTACCTCATCCCCAGCTTTGTTAAAAGCAAGGCTATTTGTGTCATCAATAGCTAATCCATAAATATGATGGGCTACGGCTGGCGTGGTGAAAACCCACATACTAAATAAGGCAAACCAGCTAAAAAACTGAACTAATCCTAATTGCTTCATCGTTGAAGGCATTGATTTGAAATCATGGAAAATATTAATTAATCCTTGTTTTTCTTCTTTTGCTTCCCCATGATACAGTTTATATTCCTCTGGTGGATATTCCTTTGCAAAAATTAAAGTAACTAAAATAGCACCAAAGAATACCATAGCACCAATGTAAAAAGACCAGATAACATTAGGTGCTACTCCCCCATTTATTCCTTCTCTGCTAAATCCAAAATAATCAGCTAAAATAGAAGGTAAATAGGATCCGGCAACAGCTCCAACACCTATCAAAAAGGTCTGAATACTAAATCCAAACGTATTCTGATCAACTCTTAAATTATCTGCAACAAGTGCTCTGAATGGCTCCATCGCAACATTAATACTGGCATCCATTATCATTAAAATACCTGCACCAATAAGTAAGGCTGATTTAATTGATAAGAAAATATCAGCATTAGGCAAAAAAATCAGGGCCAGACAAGATAAAATGGTACCTACTAAAAAAAATGGTTTTCGTCGACCCAGTCTATTCCATGTCCTATCACTGTAATAGCCGACCAAAGGCTGAACTAACATGCCCGTTAAAGGAGCAACTAACCAAAACCAGGATAATTCATGGACATCTGCACCAAAATTTTGTAAAATTCTTGAAGCATTCCCATTTTGTAGGGCAAATCCAAATTGGATGCCTAAAAATCCAAAACTCATGGAAAATATCTGCCAGAAATTCATTCTGGGTTTTTCTTTCAGTGCAGTACTCATAATTATTTTAATAAATCTAAATCAAAAAGACGATAAAATTTGTTCCACAAGTTACAAATCTTACTCAATGAAATGTTCTAAATTTTAATATGAAAAAGAAAATTCCTGTCCATATTATTACTGGTTTTTTAGGATCTGGAAAAACAACCTTCTTAAATCACTTTTTAAAAAGTAAAAATAACGAACGTATTGTTGTTATTGAGAACGAAATCGGAAAAATTAACATCGATGGAGCAAGCTTAGTTACCAATACAAATGATATTATCGAGCTGACAGCAGGCTGTATTTGTTGTTCTTTAAATGATGAACTTTTTGATGTGCTCGAAGAACTGTATGTGAAAAAAGACGAAATTGACAGAATCTTAATTGAAACAACTGGCATTGCAGATCCAGGAGCCATAGCAGCTACCTTTCTAAATCATCCAACGGTTATAAAAGATTTTGAACTGATAAATGTTATTGGCGTTATCGACGCTCTTTTTATTGAAAGCTGGCTTTCCGAAACGGAGGAAGCCATCAGGCAAATTGCCGCATCTGATATCTTGTTGCTTAATAAAACAGACCAAATATCCAATGAGGCAAAGAAAAATGAAATAACTGCCTTATTATCAAACATCAATCCTTTAGCAACTATTATGTGGGGAGCATTTGGAGCTTTTCCAATTGCTGAAATACTGGAAAGACATCATGAGCTACTTCCTGAAATTAAACTGAATAATGTATCCGGCGAGTTAAATAATATACACCAAAAAATAACTACTTTTTCTTTTACGTTTAATGAGCCTTTTGTGTTGGCAAAGTTGAATTTTGAAATCAACAGATTACTATTCCTAAGTTATCACCAGATTTATAGGATAAAAGGAATCATTGCCGTTGAAAATTATCCGGTAAAATTGCAATTTCAAACAGTAAAAACACAAATAAACTATAGTGACGGTCAGCTTTGGACAAATGATGAGCCTCGAATAAGTAAAATAGTCATTATAGGCAAAAACATTAATAAAGATAGTATGCACAAATTCTTTCAAAAATGCCTGTCTGCATAAATATTATTCCGGCTTAAAAGGAGCGAATGAAATACCGAAAAATATAGTCCTTGGTCTGGAAGGTCCATAAATATAACCCGCATCTCTTTGTACTCCTCTATCAAAATCCTTCTGATAAGCATTAAAAATATTTTGAATGCCCATTGATAAAGTTAAAGGCATCGTCTTATGGAGGTGCCATTCTTTGCTCATTTTAAAGTTTACCTCTAAAAATGACCTGGTATTTACCCATACAGGAAACTCATTATCCACATCAATGATGTGTTTTACCTGCATAGACCCAGTATAAACACTTGATAGTGAAAAGCTCCATTCATGAACTGGACGCCAGTCCATACTTAAGAAACCATATACATTGGGGGTTCTTAAGAGTCGGTCGGTTGACACAACACTATCCTTATTACTTTCGGTAACAATACCAGGAGACCAGATTATTTCCCTTTCGTCATATAAAGCCCGTTGAACCGTAGCTCCCCCTTGAATAATCCATTTCCTGGTAATGGCTATATTGGACTCAAAATTTAATCCAAAAACCCTTGCTCCTGAACCATTTCTTTTTGTAACCACCCCAATACCATTTGGCAATTCTATCTGATCACTCAAAATAAACGGATCTGATAGTGTAATATGAAATCCATCCACAATAAAATTACCTTCAGCGGAGCCTTTTCTCCAATTATAGTCGAAAGAGGCGTTCCAGGAACGAGAAGTTTCCGTTTTTAAATCCTGATCGAGCTGGGTAAATAATGCAGCACCTCCAACAGTTTCAATATGCAAGTCTTCATTAAACGCTTGAGGTGCTCTGTAACCCTGTGAATAAGAAACTCTTAATTTTAAACTGCTATTTAGATTTTTTAACACACTAAAACGAGGAACGAAAGGTGCCATTCTTTTAATCTGGCTGAAATCATAATTATCCAACAAATAAATTCCATCAATGCTTAAAGGATCTAAGCGACCTCCTGCAAGAAAAGTCCATGAATCTGCGGGCTTCCATTGTAACTGTGCATAGGTGCCAAAAGTATTAACCGTTTGATTAATACTTCTGTTATACCCCGGCATTCTATCTGAAACCTTATTATGAACCCACTCATTTCCAGCGGTCAATGAAAATCCACCATCTAGCTCAGCTGAAATTTGCCATCCGGCAGCCAAAGCCATATCCTTTGATACACCATAAGCATTGATAGCCTGCAACTGAGGCAAGCCTACATTACTGCCAGTCGTCAGAATACTTCCCCCAGAACCATAGTAACTGCCTCTGTTGGTTTGTTGCAATGAACTATATACTGAAATTTTCCTTGAATTATCCTTGGAATAATATTCATAAGAAATACCCCCACCGTTTATATCATGATCAAGCTGTTCTGCCAAAGAAGCCTGGTGTGGCTGAACATCAAAATCTCCACCACCTCTTCTAAACTCTTTCATGAAAAGTAAATTCCAACTCAACCTACTTCTTTCCGATGGTTTCCAATAAGCATCAGCGCCTAGGGTAAGATTATTTAGTTTTGTCATTTCAGATAAACCATCTCCATTGGCGTCCCAGGGATTTCTTGACCTATTAAAACCAAAAAAAGTAATGCCTCTATCTAGCTGGTCTGAAACGAGAGAACCATTGACAGATAAAGATTTATCTGCATTTTCAAAGTTTGTGATGGCCAAATTAGAATTATACTCAAAATGGTTGAACAGCGGATCTTTTGTAATAATATTTACCGTTCCCGCTATCGCATTTCCACCATAAAGGGCTGATCCACCACCTCTCACAATTTCAACCCGTTCCACCATGCTGGTTGGAATCATTTCCAAACCATAAACACCCGCTAAGGCAGAAAAAACCGGTCTGCTATTTATTAAAATCTGAGTGTATGGCCCCTCCAAACCATTCATCCTCAACTGGGTAAAACCACAATTCTGACAATTATTCTCTATACGTAAACCTGGAGAAAAATGAAGACCTTCTGCTAAACTAATTGATTGAGTCCTATCAAAGATACGATCATCCAGCCGATTAACTATAATGGGTGAAAGAAAAGCAGGAATTGCATTTCGGGTAGCAGTCACGACAACAGCTTCTAAACCCAGAATGTCCTCGTCAAGGTTAAAATCCATCTTTTTTATCTCATCCATTTGAAAAATCAATGTAGATGAAATAGATTTATAACCAACATAAGATATATTGAAAGTATTTTCCCCTTTTGGAATATCAGATAAAACAAATTGACCCTCCAAATCAGTAATGGTGCCTAAACTACTGTTTTCCATAGCAACAGAAGCACCAATTAATGGTGTTCCATTAGAAGTAACCCGACCAGATAACTTATTATTCTGCCCAACAGCACCAAAATATAAGAACAGAAAAAGTAATGAAAACCAGATTGATTTAAATTTTAAAAACATTTGTGAAAATATGTCCATTTTTATACATTTCAATTTCGTGTGAATTAAGGAGGCAATTATTTAATTTTGCCGTTATTATACTTTAAAGATATGAGATTCCAGCAAATAACCAATGCAACAATGTTTCATAAATAAAATTATTATTATCTTATATTTGCAAGAAAAAGAAATGAAAGTGAGGATTAATACTATTGTGATTTACTTAGTCATTGGGTTATCTCTGGCTATGCTCCCTGACCTTAAGGCGCAATCTTTGTTAAGCTGGGAAAAATTATCCGATGTTAACTTTGATTTAGTGTGGTTTGAGGAACACCAATCTAAATTTATGGTTCCAAGATTTGGAGCGATTCCAAATTCTTATAAAAACAAAAAGGTCAAAATTAAAGGTTATGTAATACCCGTTGACGCGACAAAAAACTTATATGTCATTTCTAAAGTCCCAATGGCCATGTGTTTTTTCTGCGGGGGTTCCGGTTCAGAAACTATTGTTGAACTTGAAATGAAAAAAGGATATTCAAAAAGATATAACACCGATGACGTAATAACTTTTCAAGGAGTACTTACACTAAACACCAAAGATGTAATGCATTTCATATACATCCTAAAAGATGCGGTAGAAGTAAGTACCCCTTGATAAAACGCTATTTCAGTGATAAAATCAAAGATTTATAAGCAGGTACATGTAAGGAATCTGATAACTCCATATTTGTACCTGATATAATTTCAGTCGCTATGAATGAACTGGGTAACATTTCCCTAAATCTTTTTAAATCCAAAGAAACATCCATTTTATTCAGGCTAAGGACGACCATTACCTTTTCATCATTGTCATATCTGAAATATACATAAATATTATTTTCAGGGACAAAATGCATCATTTTTCCATGATGAATCACCCCCTTATTTTCACGCCATTTAAGTAATTTTTGAATATGGTTTTTTGTTTCAATCTGTTTAGATGAAAGACCCACATTTAAAAATCCATTTTTTTGATCTCCCTGCCAACCACCTGGAAAATCACTTCTAATGATTCCATGATCATCTGTACCAGGATTAGACATCAGAATTTCCGTTCCATAATAGATTTGGGGGGTACCTCGGGTAGTCAACATATAAGTGAGACCAAGATAAAACAGTTCCAGATTTTCATTCACCTGGGAGTAAAGCCTGCTCATATCATGATTATCTGGAAAAACCACTAAACTATTTGCATCAGGGTACAAAAAATCCATAGATAAGGTCTCATAAAGAGGATACCAATTGTTATTGGTTAATGATTTCCTCAATGCACCTTGAATGGGAAAATCCATGGCTCCGGGCAAACAGGAAGAATAACCGTTTGGATTCACCTTTCCTTTCAACCAATGGGCAACAATCGCTGGATTTTCAGACCATTCCTCCCCTACTATATTAAAACCAGGATATTCAGCCATTACAGCACATGTCCAGTCGCTCATAAAATCTTTATCAGGATAAGGATAAGTATCCATTCTAATGCCATCAATATCAGCATATTCAATCCACCAAATGGCATTTTGTATTAAATATGTTGCCAATAATTTATTTTTTTGATTTAAGTCAGGCATGGTTTCCACAAACCAACCGTCTGTAAACATTTTTTTATCGTATTCGCTTACGTGAACATCTTGGATAACAGCACGTTGATGGGTGGTATTAACAAACTTATTATCGAAATTAATCCAATCTATATCGGGTAAATCATTCATCCACCAATGAAAAGAACCACAATGATTAACGATCATATCCATAATGACCTTCAATCCTTTTTCATGACAATTTTTTACTAAATCAAGGTAAGAATCATTCGAACCAAAGCGAGGATCTACTTTAAAAAAATCAGTAATGGAGTATCCGTGATAGGAATATTCAGTTTGATTATTTTCCAGAACAGGATTGAGCCAAATGGCTGAAAAACCGGTAGATTTAATATAATCCAAATTTTTAATAATACCTGCAATATCGCCCCCATGGCGTCCTCCTTTAAATGATTTGTTTGATTTTTCCCTCATATCCGGGTGATTATCATTACTTGGATCCCCATTGGCAAAACGATCTGGAGTAATCAGATAAAGAACATCTGCCGTTGAAAAGCCCTGCCGCGCTGCGGAATTCTCTTTCCTTTCTTTAAGGGTATAAGGGTGAGAAAAAACAACTTTTTCATCCTTCAAAAAATCAATGGTAAAAATTTGAGGCTTTACAGTAGGTTGAATTTCCAGATTCAAAAAAAGATAATTCCTATTGAACGTCTGAATAACATTAACCAATCTTATACCCGATGTATTAATTTTTGGTCTTAAATAAGCAATATCTTTGGCATGAACTATGATCTGTAAGTCCCTGTTTTTCATGCCTGCCCACCAAAAGGAAGGTTCAATGTGATCTATTGTAAGCGCAGGATTTGAACCAATTGTCTGCAAATGGACTCCCAAAAAAAACAAAAAGAGGAAAAAATATTTTTTCATGGTAAAGTATTATAAAATAGACTGAACTAATTAGATTGTTACAATATATTAAAAAAAATATGGTATTGCTTGAATTTTTCCATTATCATTTCTCATTAATTTAATACAGGTATGCTCTACATCATGTTCAAGGATAAGAACATAATCATTCTTTAAGGCATCATCTATCAATTTACTTCTTTCTTTTATAGTTTCAAGAGGTTGAATATCATACGCAATGATATAAGATAGCGACAAATGATGAATGGTAGGAATAAGGTCAGCGCAATAAACAAATGTTTGATTTTCTAATTTTATAATGGGTAACATCATACCCAATGTGTGTCCATGAACAAATCTAATATTCATACCGTTAATAAACGGGTAATCAGAATCAGTACATGGAATAAATTTCAATTGTCCAGAAGTTTGTAGCGGAATAAAATTATCTTTAATAAAAGAGGCTGCTTCCTTTATATTGGGATGTACGGCACTTTCCCACTGGATTGCATTTGACCAATAAGTTGCTTTTGGAAAAGTGGGAAAAAGTATATTATTCTCATTTAAACTAACGGCACCTCCTGCGTGATCAAAATGAAGATGGGTTAAAATCACATCGGTAATATCGGACGCAGAAAAACCCTTTTGTTTTAAATTATCAACAAGAAGATGAGTGTCCTTTGGAGAAAAATATTTAATGAACTGATCATAATTCTTATTACCTATACCCGTATCGACTAAAATCAATCTATCTTCTGTTTCAATAAGCAGGCACCTCATTCCCAACTCAATCCTGTTAGAAACATCAGGAGGAATTAATTTTTGCCACAAAACTTTAGGAACGACACCAAACATGGCACCACCATCGAGTTTAAAGGTACCTGTATCAATCAGGTGAAGATTCATCTTAAAGCAATCTTTTCAAAGCCGCCATTCTTATAGCAGTAACTGCTGCTTCTACCCCTTTATTTCCATATTTTCCACCTGACCGATCAATAGCCTGTTGTTCATTAAGAACGGTTAGAACACCAAAGATGCAAGGGATATCAAACATAACCCCTATTTGAGTGAGACCATTAGCCACAGCACTTGCGATATATTCGTCATGTGCAGTATCTCCTTTAATGAGACAACCCAGACAAATAATAGCATCCACTTGATTTTTATTCGCAAGTATTTTTGAGCCGACGGGTAATTCAAAGGAGCCAGGAACCTGATAGGTAATTATATCGTTAATATTAGCCCCATGACGAATGAGGGTATCTTTACATCCTACGAGTAGTTTATCCATGATACCACTGTTCCATTCAGAAACGACAATGCCGAACTTCCAACCAAGGATATTCGGCATTTTCGTTTCATCATAAAGGGAAAGACCATTTGATGATGATGACAAATTATTTTAGTTTGCTTCTAATCTACCTATGTATTTTTCAATATCGGTAGCTTCGAAAGAGTTAGGATAATCGTATAAGATTTTCTGAAAAGCTTCAATAGCCTCTTCATTATCACCATTAAGCTGATGTAACATACCCACTTTTTTAAGATAATGAGGGGTCATGAGTTCATCGGTGTCAAGAATTTCTGTAGCACTTACATAATACTTCATTGCTTTTTTGAGATCACCAAGTTCTGCATGACAATCACCAATGATACCCTCTTTCATCACAGCGAGAACGGTACCTTTAGGTGAAAAGTCTTCCATATAAGAAAGAGCTGCTTCTATTTGGCCTAAATTCAGGTAACAAACACCTGCGTAGTAGTGCGCAAGATTTGCTGCTGGTGTTCCACCATAATTTTCTATAATACCGAGGAAACCAGCGAATCCACCTCCTGGATTTTCAAGAGCGACAGCAAAAGAATCTCTTTCGAAAAGACGCTGAGCTTGAGCCATTTGTTCAATGGCTTCTATTTGTCTTGGCTGTTTATATAGAAAGTTATAAGCAACTAAACCAACAATGATAATCAGCAATGCAGCACCACCGTAGTTAATAATGTTTTGATATTTATGATAAAATTCCTGCGTTTTATTGCGAACTTCAACGATATCTACAAGAACTTCATCTTGTTTAGGATTTTGAGACGTTTTTGCCATATTAATTTAACTGCCTTAATAATAAGATGAACCAATTTCAATTGAAATGCAAAAGTAAAATTTCTTTATGAATTTTTATAAAAAAATTAATCCATAATGAAAGGATAATCCTTTTGCATATAATTATCTGTGTAGAGTTCATCAGGATGTGGTAAAGGCGAATTTTCAGCAAAATCAATAGCCTCTTCCATTTCAATTTTAATTTTGTCCTTAATTGCCTGAATCTCTTTTTCTGTAGCAATTTTTTGGTCCAACATTTTGACTTCAATCATTTTTACCGGATCTCTATCCTGGTAAGATTGAACTTCTTCTTTAGTTCTGTATTTAGCGGGATCAGAAACGGAATGACCTTTATATCTATAGGTTCTAATTTCTAAAAAATAAGGACCATTACCAGCTCTGATATGAGCGGCGGCACGAGCTATTGCATCATGAACAGCTTCCGGAGACATGCCATCTACTGCTTCACTGGGCATATCATAAGAAAGACCCATTTTATACAACTCAACCACATTACTCGTTCTGTTTACCGAGGTACCCATCGCATAACCATTGTTTTCAACAATATATAGAACGGGTAATTTCCAGCTCATTGCCATATTAAAAGATTCGTGCAGCGCACCCTGACGAGCGGCTCCATCACCAAACATAGTAACACATAAATTATCGGTACCTTTATACTTTTCAGCAAAAGCAATACCTGTACCTATTGGAATTTGGGCACCTACGATACCATTTCCACCGAAATACTTGTGTTCTGCACTTAAAAAATGCATCGATCCACCCTTTCCTTTAACTACCCCAGTAGCTTTTCCGTAAAGTTCGGCCATAGCTGATTTGGCACTAATTCCTCTGCCCAAAGCGATACCATGTTGACGGTAAGCGGTAACAATACCATCTTCCCTGCGAATAACCGATTCAATGCCAGCAGCTACCGCTTCCTGTCCAATATATACGTGGCAAAAACCACGAATTTTCTGCTGACCATACATCATCAAGGCTTTTTCCTCGAATCTACGAATTCTCAACATCAGTTCAAACCAGAAAAGATACCTTTCCTTAGGATGCCCATCAGATGTAAGATTTCCCTTGCCTGTCTTTTTTTTGTCTACGACGGTGTTCATACCCTCTATTTTTTTTAAAATCCTGATTTTTTTAAATCCTGACAAATATAAACTATTATTGTAGAAGATATAAATTGAAAGCCACCAATTTTATTAAATCCTTGTTTATTTGTTTTTAGAAAGTGGAAAATGCCTGTTTAAGCATGTGGTTGAATCAACTCATTCTAACAAATTATAAAAACTACGAATGGGAGGAGTTTAACTTTAATCCCGTAATAAATTGTTTTACAGGCCTTAATGGTATGGGGAAAACAAATTTATTGGACGCTATTTACTATTTAAGTATGACTAAGAGTTATATAAGTACGAATGATTCTTTGGTATCAAGGTTTGGTGCAGATTATTTTAGATTAGAGGGCCATTACTCCAGATTAGAACAATATGAAAAAATTGTCGCTAAAGTTCAGCCAAATAAAGCTAAAGTTTTTGAGGTAAATCTGAATCCTTTAAACAAGCTATCCGAACATATCGGTTTTTTACCTGTTGTTTTTATCGCTCCTGATGATATTTCAATCATTATGGAAGGAAGTGAGTTGAGGAGAAAATTCTTAGATAATACGCTGGCTCAAACCAACACCACTTATCTGTCACATTTATTGCATTATAACAGAGTGCTTCATCAAAGAAATGCCTATTTAAAACAAATAGCCAGTGAAAAAACCACTGACGCTATTTTACTGGATATTTATGATGAACAGTTAGAAAAACCAGCCGCTTATGTACACCATGCCAGAACTGAATTTCTTAAACAATTTAACCCCGTTTTCAATGAAATTTATCAAAAGATTTCTAATGATAAGGAAACGGTTGGGGTGGAATACCAATCTAAATTAGATGGTGATTCCATGCTAAACTTACTGACATTCAACAAAAAGAGGGATGTATTTTTGCAACGAACTTCTGTTGGGATACACAAAGATGATCTTTTATTTACCCTGGAAGAAAATCCATTGAAAAAATATGCCTCACAAGGTCAAAGAAAATCTTTCCTATTAGCGATAAAATTAGCCCAATTTACCTTTTTAAAAAATTGTTTAGGTATTAATCCTATTTTATTATTGGATGATATATTTGATAAACTCGATCCGTTTAGGGTCCAATCCCTAATTAATCATTTAATTACTAATTTCAAGGGGCAGATTTTCATTTCTGACACTCACAATCACAGGATACCCGGAATGTTAACTGATTTGGGCGTTTCTCATTTACACAAAGAAATTATTGACGGAAAATGGAAGAAATAAAATTTTATCCTTTACTTTCGGAAAAACACCTTTCAAATGAATATTAAAATGAAACACAATCTTTGTTACTTTTTTATTTTGCTGTGCAGCTTTAACTATTTGCATGCTCAAAAATCTGCGACTTCTTCTAAAGGAGTCATAGCGACAGCGCATCCCTTAGCTACCGAGGTTGGCCTTAAAATTCTGGAAGAAGGAGGGAATGCTTTTGATGCTGCAGTGGCAGCCTCTTTTGTTCTTGCTGTTACCGAACCAAGCATGAGTGGATTGGGGGGAAGACTCCAAGCATTATATTACAATAATAATACAGGCCCAAAAGGTATTGACGCAACCACCCAGGTACCTATGAAATACATCCCTGATGTTTCGAAAGCGGAAGATGGTTTTAAAACCATTGGCATACCAGGTATGGTAAAAGGTATTATTAAAATGCATAAAGAAAATGGAATATTACCGCTCAACAAAGTATTGGCACCCGCCATTAACATAGCAAAGTATGGTTTTGTCCTGCTACCAGATGAGGCATTAAGACAATCTATGGTCAGGCGTTCCTTATCCACTTTTCCCGGATCCATAAAATATTTTTTAACCGATGATTCAACGCGACAGGCAAATACGCTTTTCAGACAACCTCAACTTGCCAAAACTATTATAAAAATATCGAAAGACGGCGGAAAAAGCTTTTATAATGGTAAATTAGCTAAAGACATTTCCAATGAAATTATTTCCGGTGGAGGTTTTCTACAAGAATCTGATTTACAACAATATAACGCTTTAGATGCAAAAATTATAAAAGGTAGTTATAGAGGTTACGACATTGTGGCTATGGGTTTACCTTGTTATGGCGCCATTGTCATTGAAATGCTTAATTTATTAGAAAAGACTGACCTTGCTAAGGCTGATGAAACAAAATGGGTTCTTGCTCATGCCGCAGCACATCACAAAGCTTATGAGGACAGACCCTTACTAAAAAAAGATGAAGATAAAGTAGCAAGTCTCCCTTTTGCCAATGAGAGATGGATGGCGCCATTACCGCCGACCATGCAATATGATTCTAATTTACATTCAAATGGGCACACAACTCACTTTGTTGTTTCCGATCAAAAAGGAAATGTAGTCTCTGTTACTCAATCTTTAGGACCTCTTCTTGGGTCAAAAGTAGCCTCAGAAAAACACGGTTTCCTTTTTGCAACAACCATGGGGCCTTACCTGGGAAACATGGAACCATTGGAAAGAGCTTCTTCCCATATTTCTCCCGTGCTCGTTTTTAAAGATGGAAAGCCAGTTTTAGCTTTGGGAGCCGCAGGTGGCGCCAGAATTGTTCCCGCCGTAGTACAAGTAATTAGTCGATTTATTGACCAAAATTTATCATTGGAAAAAGCCGTTGAAGCGGCAAGGGTTTATCAATTACCTGAAAAGTTATTGGTGGAAAATCATGAAGGAAATTTATGGCAACATGCTCAAACTATACCTAATTTAAAAAAATTAAATCTGCCTTTAGAGGAGGTTAAACTACCCGGTCAAATGGGTAGAGTTCATGCTTTATTTTATGACGCTTCTTTAGGAAAATGGCATGCCGCAGCAGATCCAGATTGGAGTGGAACAGCTCTAGGATTAAAACCAGACATCAAACAATAGTCTGACAGCAGCCAACAGGGTCATCCAGATGACTAGTTTCCTAAATGTCTTTTCTTCTAAATGATGTACTATCCAGGTACCTGAAAAAAAGCCAAAAACCAGGAAGGGAATGCCCATTATATTCAAGATCAGACTCTCTGCATTAATAGTTTTCCATGAGAATATATGAAATGGTAACTTCATAATATTAACCGTTAAGTAAAACCAGGCTCCTGTACCTAAAAACAGGAGCTTGGGCAGCTTCAGGCCTAATAAATATACCGACATAATAGGGCCGGCAGCATTACCCACCATGGTACTAAAACCACCTAAAAGACCGATAATAGAAGCGAAAATAGGATGTCCAACCATTTTTTCATTAACCAATCCATTATTTTGTAATAACATTAAGGTTAAACTTCCAAAAACAATTCCAGCCATCCATAATTTGAAAATGGCATCGGAAACATACATACCAAGATAATGTCCCAGTATAATCCCTAATAATGCCATTGGTAACAATTTCCACAACGTCTTCCATTCTGTATGTCCCTTATAATGTCTAACGGCAAATAAGTCGGCAAAAAGTAACATCGGTAAAACGATACCTGACGATACTTTGCCACCAAAAATTATGGCCATAATAGGTATAACCAATAAGGCAGTACCTTTTATTCCCCCTTTAGCCATACCAATGAAGTACGCGGAACTAAATAATCCTATCCAACTCCAAAAAGGAAGACTTGGAAAAAATAAGCTCATGAAAATGTAGCTTTGAAAGGAGAACGAGCTTTCCAAACAAGGTTTTGGGGTGAAAACCAGGGTATAAGTATTGGAAATAGAGGTGCCAACCATTTAGACGTTGGTTTTATATAGACCATTATGTCCTTTCCAACGGCCCCTACTGAACTCTTAATTTCCATGGCAGTACGGTAAAAATTTAATTTCTCAACTTTTAATTTAATGGCATTTTCTACCATTAAAAATAACATATTCAGATATAATTGCATTTTTAGATTTGTTTCTTCTTCAAATCCTGCCAAATTTGCTTCAAGAGTTTCTCCATTAACTAAAGTGGAATAAAAACAAACTAACTTTCCATCCAAATAACCCGCCGTTATGTCATACTTTTCTTTAAAAGCCTCTTTCATACTTGAAAAATAGGACTCCGGGACCGTTGCCATTTTAAACGTGGCTTCAGATAAAATTCCTACATATAATTGATGTAAATCTGCTTGTGAAAGTAATATTTCTTCTTTGTTCAAGGTTTTCCAGGTTATACCTTTCATTTTATTTCTGGCCCTCGATAATCTAATCCTATACTTAGACGATAAAGATTGTTCATAATCATGCATGGTTTTCCAATGATTATCGATGGTCATTATCATGGCAGGCTGATACTTAAAGGAAAAATAACCATTCTGTTCCAAGGCAGCACAGACAGAAAAAAAATCCTTCCAAAGGATCGCTTCTGCCTTATACCTTGAGGCTACACTTTGAAGAAAATGATGTAATTCTTTTTGAAAATGTTGGTCTCTTAAATATTCACTGAATGGGTAGTTAGTTCCTGTTGAAAATATTTGACCCATTACCAAGATTTTTGCCTTAATTAATTTGCCAAGAATTCTTTTAACCGGATTTTTTTCCCGAAAACTTTTATCTAAGGAAAAATCATAAAAATAAATTGGAAAATATCCCTTTAATTCGTTTCCAAATGAGAAGCAACCATACAAAACCTTTACATTTTCCGGCATAGCCGCTAACATGTTTTTTTGAAAATCAAAGGATAGCCAAGGATTTAAACTTTTATTTGAATCCATTAATGACCATTTTAATGCTATCTCATTGAGGTCCTCAAAAATAGTAAAGTTAAAAGATAAAGAACCATTTTGGGCTGTTCCTGCCGCTGGATTTAATAGATCGAAAAAATTCAAGCTATCACAATTAAGAAAACTTTTGGAAATATTCAAAGCAATGATTTTGATGAAATATTAACCAAAACAAAGGAAAAAATGTTTTAAAAGTAAATTTAAAATACAAAAAATAGTTTTAAGACCTATTTCAACATAATTAGTATTTTTACAAGAAAATTGACAAATCAGATGAAATTAATTCTAAACTCCTTTTTTACTCTGGCTTTATTAACCCTTTTAGGTTGTGGACCAAGCGCAGAAGAAAAGAATCAGCAAAACGCCCAGGTTTTAAGTGAACAAATTCCAGGCACTTGGCAAATAACTTATATGAGTGTCAAAATTGATTCGTATCAATCTGTTGGAAAAGATTCTTTATTTGAAGCTAGAGAAGAAACATGGGAAAACCAATTTCAGGTTAAACCATTCAGAATGTTTTTTGATAAAGACAAAAAGTATCATCAAACTTTTAGGGGTAGGGATAATTCACTGATTAGTGAATATTTTGGTATCTGGAAAATAAATGGAGATACCTTAACCTTAACTCAGTCAGATCAAACTCTTGAATATAAAATTGACCTTGAAAACGGACAAATTTTTATGACTAGTCTGATGGATTGGGACGGTGACCAGGTTGAAGATGACACGTATTACGCGAAGCAAAGATTGATTAGTAAAAGGTCTGTCGAGTAAGAAATTAATAACCAAGGAAAAATTTGGTTTCATATTTTCCACCGGTCAAATTTTCCTTACCTACAAATGAACCAATTAAATCGGAAGATAAGGTAGCCGTTATATTGTATTGACCGTTTGGTAATTTAACTACATAAATACTCCCATCATTCACTTCTATTTTTTCGCTAACGGGACCACTATAAATAATGGTAAGGGTAAATCCTGTGATATTTTTTATAGTGATTTCGTTTAGTTTAGAACCCGGAAGGGACTCACTTTTATTCATAGCAGGCAAAGACTGGTAATCTCCTGCCAGAATGGTTTGCACTTCTTGATCTAAAATTTTCTTTTTAGCCTCCTTAAAATACCTGCCAGTTGGAAAAAGCTTTTGATAATTTTCATAAGCTTCATTAGTATTTGCCGACTTGGCCCTCATCCAGGTTTGTTCATCGAATAATGCTAATTCTTTTTTTGCCAAAGGAGAAAACTTATGTTTAGGAAACTCCTTTAAAAAATCCTGATAAGCTTCAATGGTATTTAATGAATTGGCTTGAAACCATTTATCGGCACCTACGTCTTTATTCTCAGGCTTTTCTGCCTTTTGAGGTTCATTTTGCCTACTCATATTCTTTTGAGCCCTGAAATTATCAGACGGAGAAACTGACGCTTTAAGAGCCATTAAATTTGAAGAAGGCGAATTACTATTCAAAGCTTGAACTTTGGCAGCTGCCATATCTTTGTATACACTATTGGGAAAAGACTTTACATAAGTTTCAAAAACTCCTACATTATTAAAATCTTTAATCCTGTTCCATTCGGTCTCGCTTTTAATGCTGGTGTAATTGTTCTTCGCCTCCGAAATATATTCAGAAAGCGGAAAACGTGAAATAAAATCGCTGTAAGCCTCTGCTGTATTCAGCATTTTTGTTCGATTCCAGATTCCTTCTTGTCTTATTTTAGTTAGATTAGCAAAAGCCTGTGCATTATACTTCGATCCCGCATAATCTCTCATAAAAACCTGATAAGCCTCTTCGGAATTAGCCGTTTTAGCTTTTTCCCAAGCAACTTCTGTATCCACTAATTGTAATTGAAGCCTTGCATCATATTTATATTTTCCATAAGGAAACTTACTTAAATAATCTACATAAGCCTCTTCCGTGTTGGTGGATTGAACCTTTTTCCATAAAGTTTCCTCTGGAGAAATGCCATTAGACGCTGGCTTTTCCCAGGAAGCTTTGTTATTTAACCCCATTGAAGTCATTACAGCACATGAATTAAATAAGATAGCTATTAAAACAACAAAAAGGGTAACACTAATTTTCATGGGATACATTTGAAACATATCATTAAGTAATTGAATTAATTGGATGCAAATTAGCAATTTATTGTTTACATTATATATTAAAATGCCTATTTTGCACCAAAAAGTATAAAAACAAAATCAATGGCCTCAATGAACGCAGCGCAAGTCTTAATTTTATTGGAACAAACTAAAATTGCACCTGTCTTTTTTAATCCGGATATCGAATATTCTAAAAAAATAGTAAAAGCGTGTTACGATGGCGGAATGAGGGTATTTGAATTTACAAACAGAGGCATTGAAGCACCTACCGTTTTTTCTGCGTTGAGAGATTTTGTCAATGAAAATTGTCCAGAAATGGCATTGGGTATTGGCACTATTTTTACTGCCGAAGAAGCAAAAGACTACATAAATATGGGAACTGACTTTATTGTTCAACCTATTACCTCCTTAGAGGTAGGAGAAGTATGTAGAGAACATCAAATTCCATGGTTGCCCGCTGCAGCAACACTCAATGAAATATGGCATGCAAAACTAGCCGGAGCTACCGTAGTTAAATTATTTCCAGGCAATGTTTTAGGACCTGGCTTTGTAAAAGCCATAAAAGGTCCTTTGCCCAAAATTAAAGTAATGGTTACAGGAGGCGTAGAACCAACGCAGGAAAGCATTCAATCCTGGTTAAAAGCTGGTGCAAACTACCTTGGTATGGGCTCCCAGTTGTTTGCCGGAGAATTTAAAACAACAGAAGATTTTTCGAAACTTAGCCAAAAAGTAAAACAAGTATTATCCTATTAATATGAAAGAAATTAGTGAATTACTTGATTTATTGAATTTAGAGCAAATTGAAGAGAATTTGTTTAGAGGATATTCCAAAACGGTAGGAAGTTCCAATGTTTTTGGTGGCCAGGTCCTTGCGCAAGCGTTAAGTGCCGCTATAAATACTGTACCATCGGACAGACATGTTCATTCTTTACATTCATATTTTATTCTTCCAGGTAACCTTGATATTCCTATCATATTTCAAGTGGATAGAATTCGGGATGGCGGAAGTTTTACCACAAGAAGAGTAAAAGCTATTCAACAAGGTCGTGAAATATTTTTAATGTCCGCCTCTTTCCAATCAGATGAAATTGGATTTGATCACCAAATAGCTATGCCAAAGGTTCAGGAACCTGAACAATTAGTAAGCTGGAAAGATTTAGCTAAGCATTTCGGAGAATTTTTACCTCAAAATATGTACGACTTCCTTAATCTTGACCGGCCTATTGAATTCAGACCGGTGGAATTGTACAACCCTGCTGTACCTGAAAAAAGAGAGCCATTTCGTCATATTTGGATGAAATCTATCGGCGAAATGCCCGAAAATTCAAAATTTCATCCGTTAGTATTAGCGTACGCCTCTGATTATAACCTATTGACCTCAGCACTACTACCCCACGGTAAAGAAGGAAGTATTCCTAAATTACAGCTTGCCAGCTTAGACCATGCCATGTGGTTTCATAGACCCTTTAGGATGGATGATTGGTTACTTTATGCTATTGATAGTCCAAGTGCCTCAAATTCAAGAGGATTTACCAGAGGAAATATTTTTACCAGAGATGGAAAACTTGTCGCCTCTGTAGCCCAGGAAGGTTTAATGAGACCAAGAAAACAACCTAAAGAAGACTAATTTACTCTGTTTTTATCTAGAAATATCTGCTAATTGACCGTCGGTTATTAAAATAATATCACCGAGTAACATCTTTAGTAAAATCCCCTTTTTACCTGCATTAATCCAAACGATTGAGTTGGCATCTGTGGAAGTTTGAATATAAACCGGGAATTTCTTTTTCATTGCTATAGGTGAGCACCCACCTCTGATATAACCTATTTTAACCATCAACTCTTCCGTTGGAAGAAGATTTATTTGTTTAATTCCGGCCACTTTTTCTAACTTTTTAATCGATAATTGTTCATTTGCAGGCAAAACTGCTACTATTATTTCTTTATTCAAACCTATACATATTAGTGTTTTATATAATAGGTGTTGTGGGATATTATTGTCTAAGGCAATTTGTTCTGCATCATAATTATCCTTGTTTATCTTATAATCTACCATTTCGTACGGAATTTTTTTAACATCCAGTAACCTTACAGCATTTGTTTTCATTAAATAGTATTGTAATCATAAACAAGATGATAAATTAGTGTGTTAAAAACAAAAAAAAAGATGAACAAAGATTGGTCAAACCTAACGGAGGAAAACCAAATAGCTGAAATTATAGCTTTATCAAATTCCATTCCAGTATATATTTTTAAGCATTCAACTACTTGTGGAATAAGTGCTCAAGCGAAAGAAAATGTAGAAATTTCTTTCAAAAACACAGATAAACCCCTCATATTCTACTATTTAGATCTATTAAAATATCGTTCTATTTCAAATGAAGTTGCTTCAAAGCTCAATGTTCATCATCAATCGCCACAATTGATATTAGTCCATAACGGGCAGGTTGCCTTTACCACGTCTCACCATAAAATAAAGGCTACCATACTGGAAGACAGTCTTTCATTGTTAAAATAAAAGAAGATTATTGCCTAAATAAATTATCTCCTTTTTTGAACCTAAACAAAAAGATTAAAAAAGAAACAAAACCTAGTGTAAAAAATAGCGAAGAAATATTGTATCCCAAAATACCATGGTAATCTTTCCTTGCTATATATAATAGGCCAAAAGTCAAAATCATCAGTGCAAATTGTTGACCCAACAGGTAAAGTAGTTTGGCACTCCTCCAAATGTCAGGAGTTTTTAGACTGCTGTTACCCGTTTGAAATTGTTCCACTGTATCTCTGATCAGTTTGGGAAGGCTTATTATATTTCTGCCAAATATACCAGCCTCTTTAACCCCCTCTTTAAACCATTGAGATTGATTATTTTCATTTAAATACTTCTTAACTATTGGCGAAAGATATTTTAGTGGATTTTCACCAGGACGAAGGACAAAAGAAACACCTAATAACAAGGAGAATGTCCTCCCTAACAAAATATAGTCTTTGGGAATTCTAAAGGATGCAGATAAGTCTTTTATACTGGTATTTAGCATGATGTGACTTACAGGATTATTCCAGAAATCTGGATTTATTGCTCCCTCCGGGTTAAATAACTGGTCGATATCATTTTCTAAAAACTGATTGAAAGCTTTGGCTAAATCTATAGCCAGAGATTCGGCTCCGGGAGAATCATTGATGAATCCAAGGGTAATGAGTTGTTGAGATAACTTTTTTACATCTAAGGTAGAAAAAGCAATAATTAATCCTGGAATTTCCTTTTTGAATAATGGAGATAAGGTACTAACTGCGCCGAAATCAAGTAAACAAATATTACCCATTTTATCAACCAGAATATTACCTGGATGAGGATCTGCATGATAGAAACCATGCTCGAAAATCATTCGGCAGAATCCATTCCACAGTCTATCGACGATAATTTTAGGATCAATATTGTTTAAAGAGAGATATTCTTTGTCTGTAATTTTTTTCCCATCCATCCAACTCATTACCAAAACTTTTCTGCCTGACAACGATGAAAAAACGGTTGGAAAAGACCAGGAATTTTCATCAGATAATGAAGAAGAAATAGAAATAAGAGAGTTAGCTTCCTTTTCGAAATCAATTTCCTGTAAGATGAGTGCTTCTATTTGTTTGTAAGCATAATCTAATCCTTCCAAGGCAAAAAACCTGCCTATCCAATAAGTTAATTTTCTTATGATGGTCAAATCAATTTCCGCAATTCTTTCAATATGTTCATGTTGAATTTTTAAGACAACGGGGGCGCCATCTTTTAACCAAGCCTTATGAACCTGACCAATAGAGGCAACTGCCATGGGAGTTTCCTCTATTTTCGTAAAAATATCTGAAAGTGGAACAGCATAATGAGACAACAGAGATAACTGTATTTGTGAAAAATCTTTTGGTGTTGCTGCATCTTGTAAGCCTTCTAATTGCTTTTTGAAGGTTTCAGGCAAGAAAAAACCAGCAATAGAAAGAAATTGCCCGGCTTTTATGAATAATCCTTCCAGGTCAGTAAATAAATCCTTTAGTTCTTCTCCCTTTTGTGACAGCAACCTATTCAAATTTCTCTGATAATATGCTCTACCTGAAAAGAACGAAATACATTTTAATTGATAGTAAGCTAAAAGGAATCTAAGGGTATAACCAATGACCTTTCTAACCCTGTATGTTTTATTAAACTTTGTCTTCAAATGCTTTTTCATCACTACTTTTTACCGACATATAAAACATTTTATAGTAGAATTGTTGTTCATTAGTTAAAAGAATAGTTATGTTAGACTGGTTAAATCATTTTTATGAACATAAATTTTCTGAGTATGCAGAATTTATAGGCATCCTATTAGGAACTTTTGTGGTAGGATATTCTTTCAGTAAAATATTTCGTCGATTTATCCTAAAATCGACGGTCATTATGCAAAATGACCCTACTAATTACCAATTTTTAAGGCATTTTTTAGCTGCTGTGATTTACATTGTAGGTATATCCTTAGCTATTTATTCTGTGCCAAGTATGCGAACCATTGCCAATTCCATGCTTGCAGGTGCCGGAATTTTGGCTGTTGCTGTTGGTTTTGCCTCTCAACAAACCCTAAGTAACATAATAAGTGGTATATTCATCGTAATTTTTAAGCCGTTTAGAGTAAATGACAGGTTAAAAATCAGAGATACCCTGAACGGTATTGTTGAGGATATTACCCTCAGACATACTGTAATTAGAGATTTTGAAAATAGACGCATCATTGTTCCCAATACCTTGATGGGGAATGAAATCATAATAAACTCTGATTTTGAAGATGATAGAATATGTAATTGGCTGGAAATTCAACTCGAACATGGAACGGATATCAATCATGCAAAAGATATTTTAGAGAAAGCAGCCGTTGCACATCCCTTCTCTTTAGATAATCGCACAGATGAAGAAATGGACAAAGGTTCGCCTACGGTTAAAGTCAGAATTGTACAAATTAATCCGGTGGGTATTTCTATTAGAGCTTGGATCTGGACTGCAAATAGTGCGAAAGGGTTTGAATTAAAATGCGACCTTTATGAAATTATTTATAAAAAATTCAACGAAGAAGAAATTTCGTTCTCTAAATTAAATCAAACTTTGAACGCTTTAAAAGAGAATGCCTAAAAACAACAAATTTTTAATAAAATGAAATATCATGGATGCATTTATTGAATCTTTGAAAGGAATAAATCCTATTCTATTAGCATTAATGGCTACTTTGTTCACATGGGGAATCACTGCATTTGGAGCTTCTTTTGTTTTTTTCTTCAAAAAAATGAATCAAAAAGTTCTTGATGCCATGTTAGGCTTTGCTGCTGGGGTAATGATTGCAGCCAGTTATTGGTCACTATTGGCACCAGCCATTGAAATGACGGAAAAAGCGGCAAAAGTACCTTCATGGCTCCCCGCATTGATCGGATTTTTGGGTGGAGGAATATTTCTTTGGATAGTTGACCATTATCTACCCCATCTTCATCCAGGTTTTGAGATTAATCAGGCAGAAGGCGTTCCCTCTTCCTGGAAAAGAAGTATTTTATTAGTATCGGCGATAACTATCCACAATATACCTGAGGGACTTGCTATTGGTGTTGCCTTTGGTGCTGCAGCCCATGGTTTAGATACTGCAAGTCTTGGAGCCGCTGTAGCTTTAACCATAGGCATAGGCTTACAAAATCTACCGGAAGGAACTGCCGTTTCTGTTCCGCTGAGAAGAGAAGGAATGAGTAGGCGAAAAGCTTTTTTTTATGGCCAATTATCCGGTGCAGTAGAACCTCTTGCTGGCGTTCTCGGTGCAACCGCTGTTTTGCTTATTGAACCTTTACTCCCCTACGCATTGTCCTTCGCAGCTGGAGCTATGATTTATGTGGTCGTTGAGGAACTAATTCCTGAATCTCATCTGGCAGGAAACACTGATCTCGCAACCATGGCAACTATAGTTGGATTCGCCATTATGATGACCTTAGATGTTTCTTTAGGTTAAAAAAATACCACCAAATTCCTAGTTAAATGGTGGCATTCTTCAGATTGGTTGCTATTAAAAACTTGTAGGTGTTATTTTTTGAATGATCTAAATTACATATAAAAAGGTAAAAAATTTATTTATTTCGCCCAACACAATTAAAATGAAGCCAATAAGATAAAAATAGAGTACCAATGCAATTTATCTTCATAATGGGTAATAAACGATGATTATTCATTGTATTTAAACACCAATCCATTATTTAATTGGCTTTATTTTATCTTTAATCAAGCAAAAGGGTAATTACAATGTCAACATTCTCTTTATTCAGGTTCGATAAATTTCTCTATCCCAAAAACAGGATACTCGCGCATCTTATTTTTTGGCTTATATATCTTGGTTACTTCACTATAGCCTTTGCAAGTTTTAGAGATAATTATACGCAAAGTTTCATTGAAGTATTGGTAACCTTACCAGTAAGAATGTTTGCTACCTATTTAACACTGTATTGGTTAATTTCTGGATTTCTCGATAAAGAAAAATATTTGGCATTCACTTTAATTTTTATTCTTACGGCTATTGGTTTTGGCTATTTAGACCGACTATTACTCCATTTATTTTACGTACCTATTTATGTACCGAATTATGATTATACCACATTTCCTCTAACCAGCTTTACTAAGGCGTTACAAAGAACCACTAATGTTTATACTATCGTATTTGCCGCAGCCGCTATTAAATTAATTAAAAAAAACTATCAGAATGAAAAAATAGCGAGAGAGCTTTCCAGAGAAAAACTAGATGCGGAACTTAAATTTTTAAAATCACAAATTCACCCTCATTTTCTTTTCAACACCCTTAATTCTCTGTATGCTTTAACTCTCCAAAAGTCAGACCAATCATCTGAGGTGGTATTAAAGCTCTCTCATTTCCTGGACTATATGTTATACGATTGCAATGTGAGTCAAATTTCTTTGGAAAAAGAAATTGAACAAATGCAAAATTTAATTACTCTGGAAAAATTGAGGTACGGCGACAGATTAGATGTTGATTTTAATATTAGTGGGCCTGTTAAAGAGTTTAAAATTCCTCCTTTACTAATGTTGCCTTTCTTGGAAAATGCTTTTAAGCATGGTGTAAGTCAACATACTGAAAACTCATTTATCTATGTAGATCTCAAAGTAAAAGAGCAAAATTTAACCTTTAGAGTAGAAAATAGTAGTACCTATTCAGAAAGTGACCTGGAAGCAGATTATACCAAAGGCATTGGATTGAAAAATGTAAAACGAAGGTTAGATTTAATTTATGGTGATGATGGGTATAATCTAGAGGTGTTTAAAGAAGAAGATTCCTTCACTATTGTTTTAAAAATTTCACTCATAACAAATAATGAATAAAATTAAATGTGTTCTCGTCGATGACGAACCTTTAGCCTTAGATGTATTAGAATCTTATATTAAAAGGGTGGACGGATTGGAGTTAACTGCCCGTTGCGATAATGCTATGAAAGCATTTGAAGTCTTAAGAAATCAAAATGTTGACTTAATATTTCTTGATATTCAAATGCCAAAATTAAACGGCATTGATTTTCTAAAAACGTTACAAAACCCACCAAAAGTTATTTTTACCACAGCCTACAGAGACTACGCCATTGAAGCCTTTGACCTGGATGCAGTAGATTACCTATTAAAACCAATACCATTTGGAAGATTTCTAAAAGCACTGAGTAAGGCATTCGGACAAATACAAAGTGCTAATCAAAACACAGTAAGCAGTGAAGAATACGAACCTTACATCACTACAGATACTCTAATTGTAAAGTCAGATAAAAAAATGATTAAAATAAACCTTAAGGAGATTATATATATAGAAAGCCTTAAGGACTATGTAATCATTCACTTGCCAGACAAAAGAGTTGTTACTAAACAAAAAATCAGTTTTTTAGAGCAGAAACTAATGGAGAACAATTTCATTAGAATTCACCGTTCCTTTTTAGTTTCTGCTTCAAAAATCGAGTCCTTTACTCCAAGCCACATTGACATCCATGGTCAACAATTACCTATCGGTCGAAGCTACAAAAGTGAAGTTGGAAAAATACTAGGTTACTAGTATTTACTTTACTGAAGATCCTGGACTATAGTTAATTTATTACGAAGTTTTTTTTTCTTTTCTGGCTTGTCTTCACCATCTGCAAACTTCCTTGCAAAGTCTCCACCATCTTGTTTTGCTCTGGCTTGCTCAAGAACGAGTGGCCTGCCGCGAAATCTGGTCTTTGCAATTTTCTTTTGGATCTGGATAAAAGTATCCATTGGTAATTCAAGCGTCGAGGTAACATTACCTGTAACAATACGCCCAACTTTACTTTTATGAATACCCCCTGCCTCACAGATAATTCTTAGAAGACCCCCTTTGTCCAGATTGTCTTTTGAACCAAGATTCAAAACGAAACTTGACATAGGAACGTTACTATTTCTACCTTCTGATGATGATGACGAAGCTGAAGAATTACCGTAAGAAAATGAAGATTGTTTTCTATCTCTGTCACCTCTGTCTCTGTCACCTCTATCTCTATCTCTTGAGACAGGATTTAAATTTGGTGCATTTCTATAATACTCTAAGAACCTGTTAAACTCTAAAGAAGCAAATCTTTTGATCAAATCTTCCCTTGACATATCTTTTAAGAAATGTAAAACGTCAGGTAAGAAAGTATCTAATTCATCGTCATTTAATTCAACCTCTTTTACCCTTCTTAAAAGCTCAAGGAGTTGTTGTTGACAAACTTCCTGTCCACTGGGAACGGGGAAAGGACGGAAATGTATTTTAGATAAACTTTCAATATTTCTGATTTTGTAAGCGTCTCTATTGGTTACAAGAGCAATAGAAACTCCTTTCTCCCCTGCTCTGCCCGTTCTACCACTTCTATGCGTATAAAATGGAAGTTCATCAGGAATATTCATGTGAATTACGTGCGTAAGCCCACTTACATCCAAACCTCTTGCAGCAACGTCTGTTGCTACGAGAATACGAAGCGCCCTATTCCTAAATTTATCCATGATTTTTTCACGCTGCTTTTGATCCATGTCACCGTGAAGCGCACCAGAAGTGTATCCGTCTTTCATCAAGTTATCGGCAACGTCCTGAGTATCCATCCTTGTACGACAAAAAATAAGCGCATAAATGGATGGGTTAAAATCCAGTAAACGTTTTAAAGCAGCATACTTATCTTTTTCTTGAACGATACAGTAGCGATGTTCGATGTTAACGTTACCCGAATTTTTCTCTCCTGCTTGAATTTCAACAGGTTTTACCATGTAATTTCTTGCTAGATTTCTAACAGAATTTGGCATGGTTGCTGAAAATAGCCACGTGTTTCTCGACGAACTACAAGCAGAAATAATAGAATCAAGATCTTCTTGAAAACCCATATTTAACATCTCATCAGCCTCGTCGAGGACTAAAATCTTGATATCGTCTAGTTTGATAGCTCTTCTATCCAACAGATCTACTAATCTACCTGGCGTGGCTACAACGATATGTGCATTTCTTTTTAAAGCTCTAACTTGTTCCTGGATGCTTGCACCTCCATAAACAGCCACTATATTTAGGTGCGGTTCTTCGCCAAGAAAGCGATTTAAATCACCGGTTATTTGTAAACAAAGCTCTCTGGTTGGAGCTAATATAAGCCCCTGAACACAAAATTGACCCGCATCAACTAAATCAATTAATGGTAGTCCAAAAGCGGCTGTTTTTCCCGTACCGGTTTGAGCCAAAGCGACTAAATCTTCTTTTCCGGAAAGCAGAAAAGGAATAACTTTTTCCTGGATTAAGGTTGGTTGTTTGTAACCAAGTCCTTCAATAGAGACAAGTAATTGTGGTGAAAGACCCAGGTCTGAAAATGAAATCATGTATTATTTTTAATTAAGCCGCAAAGGTACGTCTTATTTCATTAAAATACGCTTTTATTTATTGGTAACCTTTTTTAACGATAAAGCGTTAATGCAAAATCGAAGACGCGTAGGTTTTGGACCATCAGGAAAAACATGACCAAGATGCGAATCACACGTTCCACAACATACTTCAATCCGCTGATGACCAAAACTATTATCCATATTATAAACTACAGCATTGTCTTCCGCAGGTTTAGTAAAAGATGGCCAACCGGTGCCACTTTCAAATTTCTCCTCAGCATCAAACAAGGTGGTTCCACAACAGACACATTCATATTTTCCAGAATCAAACGAACTACACATTTGATTGGAAAACGGCCTTTCTGTACCTTTCTTTCTGGTAATCTGGTACACCTCAGGAGATAAAATTTCCTTCCATTCAGCGTCTGACTTAACTACCTTAATGTCATTCTTTTCTCTTATCTTTTTAGCCTCTAATAATACAGTTTCCCAGTTCATTGCCTTTTTTTAATGTCTTAACAAACCAGATAAAACAAAGGTTTATCCGAACTACTTTAACTTGCTTCCTGATTATTCAAGTCAGATACTTTATTACCATTAACATTTAAAGTTATTTGCTCAATTTAGATCTAAGTAAATGTAAAAAGTCTTACCTTAAATTTATATTTTGATCATTAAATTTGAACTATATGCGTTTTTATTCTTTTATGTATTGTTTTTTAATCCTTCCTTTGATTGGGTTTACACTACATGCCCAGTCTATTCCACCCGTTCATTTTCAACATCTTGAACATAGAATGATAGGTCCATTTCGAGCGGGAAGGACCGTTGGCGCAGTAGGTATACCCACGCAGCCAAACGTCTTTTTTATGGGCGTAAATAACGGAGGTGTATGGAAAACAGATGATTATGGTAGAACATGGCTTCCTATTTTTGATAAAATGCCGACGGGATCTATTGGTGATATTGCCGTTTCTCCATCAAATCCTGAAATTATATATGTTGGCACAGGTGAGGGTCTTCACCGGCCTGATTTAAGCGTTGGAGATGGAATTTATAAATCAGAAGACGGAGGCTCCACCTGGAACCATCTGGGCCTGAAAGACATACAGCAAGTGGGAAGAATTATTGTTCACCCCTATAATCCAAAGGAAGTATTTGTAGCTGGTTTAGGTCATCCTTACGGGGCCAATAATGAAAGGGGCGTGTTTAGATCTCAGGACGGTGGAAAAACATGGAAAAAGGTATTATTCATTAATGAAAATACAGGGGCTATTCAAGTTGAATATAATCCATCTAATCCAAACATTCTTTTTGCCAGTTTATGGGAGCATAGAGAAGGTCCCTGGGAAAATGGAAATTTTTCAGGTGCCCACAGCGGTCTTTTCAAGTCTGTTGATGGTGGTGAAACATGGAAACCTATCTTACAAGGATTACCTGTAGCTACCGATGGACTTGGTAGAATTGGCATTTGTTTTGCACCCAGTAATACGAATCAAATGTATGCTACCGTGGATGCAAAAAATAACGGAGGAATTTACCAAAGTAAAGATGCCGGTGAAAAATGGAGTTTAGTAAGCCGGGATCCAAGAACGTGGGGGCGAGGTAGCGATTTTGCGGAAATTAAAGTGCACCCTAATCATCCTGAAATTTTGTTCATTGCCAATGTAGCTGCTTATAAATCAATAGATGGTGGTAAAAACTGGTTTTCTATTAAAGGCGCGCCAGGGGGAGATGATTATCATCGCATTTGGATAAATCCACTTCAGCCTGATATTATGATTTTCGCAGCAGATCAAGGGGCCGTTATTACGGTTAATGGTGGAAAAACATGGAGTTCCTGGTATAATCAACCCACCGCTCAACTTTATCATGTTACTACTGATAATCAGTTTCCTTACCATATATACGGTGGTCAACAGGAAAGTGGAGCAATAGGCGTTGCCAGTCGGGGAAATGGAGGACAAATTTCTTTCCGAGATTGGTACGGCGTAGGTGCCGATGAATATGCTTATGTTGCACCCGATCCTCTAAATCCTGACATAATCTATGGGGGAAGGGTACTGAAATTTAATAAGAAAACGGGGCAAACACAATATGTAGGTCCAGAGAATCTTAGAACAGGCCAACACAGGGTTCTTAGAACTATGCCCTTGCTTTTTCATCCCGCTAATCCGAAAATGTTGCTTTTTGCTACCAATAAGTTGTGGAAAACATTGGATGGTGGTTACCATTGGGAAATAATAAGTCCTGATTTATCCAGAGATAAACCAGATGTTCCTGATAACATAGGTGTTTTTAAAACACCAGAACTAAATGAAATGCCAAAAAGGGGGGTCATTTATTCGGTTGGACCTTCTCCTCTCGATGCAGATATCATCTGGGCGGGAACTGACGATGGTCTGATTCATATAACCAAAGATGGGGGGAAATCATGGCAAAATGTTACTCCCCCTACCCTCCGTTCCTGGGATAAAATTTCACAAATTGATGCCAGTCATTTTGATAAAAATACTGCCTATATTTCAGTAAATGCCTTCAGATTAGATGACCTTAACCCATATATTTACAAAACAAAGGATGGTGGCAAAACCTGGACTTTAATAACTAAAGGTATTTCAAAGCAACCCGTTAATGCGGTAAGAGAAGATCCAAAACAACCAGGATTATTATTTGCCGGTACTGAAAACGAAGTTTATTTCTCTGCTGATGACGGCGATAACTGGCAATCCCTCAGATTAAATATGCCTGCTACCTCTATTCGTGATCTGGTAGTACATGAAAATGACCTGGTCATTGGCACACATGGCAGATCCATTTGGATTTTAGATGATATTGCATCCCTCAGGGAAATAAAAAAGGCGATCAATAATGATTTTTTATACAAACCTAGTCAGGCCTTTAGAATACGTTGGAATATGTTTTCCGATACACCACTGCCACCAGAAGAACCAACGGGTAAAAATCCACCAGATGGCGCCATTATAGATTATAATCTGGGGGAAAATGCACGACTGGTCACCATTGAGATTTCTGATTCTCAGGGCAACCTGATAAGGAAATTTTCCTCTGCTGAGTTGTCTGAAAAACTAGATACCAATACATTGGGGTATCCAACGTATTGGTTTAGACCAACCCAGAAACTACAAACATCTAAAGGACCTCACCGATTTGTATGGGATGTAAGGTATGCACCACCCAAGGGGACTCAAAGAGGTTATGCCATCGCTGCAGTGTATAAAAACACCCCGGCAGGACCAGACGGCCCATTTGTTCATCCTGGTTCTTACAAGGTCAAATTAAATATAGATGGTTTTGTGATGGAAAAAACGCTCGATGTTAAAATGGATCCTCGTGTGAGTATAAGCGAAGAAGATTTGAACTTGCAAACCGAATACGCATTGATTTGCTACCAGGCTTACCATAAACTTCAAGACATCAGAGAATCCTTAGATGAAAAAATTAAATCTACCCTTCTATCCGTTGAAACCATAGCAGCATTAAAAAGAAAGAGAGGCACTGGTTCACCTGGCGGCGGGGACATACTATATGGAAGTATTTATGAAACTTCCAATGAAAAAGAAACAGTGGTAGGCTTACAAGAAAAATTTCTATTTATGCTTCATGTTTTACAAACTGCTGATGCGAGACCAACACCGCAATCTATTTTAGCTATTGAAAAATTGGAAGCCACATTGCAATATCTGGCGACCAATTAATTTTTCAAATAATCTTTATGTAATAAAGTAAATAACCTTCAGCGACCGCCTGAAGATTTCTTTCATTTAAATGAAAAAGGCAATCCGAAGATTGCCTCTTAATGGGTCGGAGTGACTGGATTCGAACCAGCGACCCCTAGCACCCCATGCTAGTACGCTACCGGGCTGCGCTACACTCCGTTCTCGTGGGTAATACTGGATTCGAACCAGTGACCTCTGCTCTGTCAAAGCAGCGCTCTAAACCAACTGAGCTAATCACCCTATTAATTTTACAAAACTAATTACTTTATTTAATAAAAGAAACCCGGCAAAAGAAATTTTCAGTTACTTCTCTTTTTTACTATTATTTTGAGATAGATAAATTTACACCATTTTTAGACACATTTCATTATTATCTATCTGTTACATTGTTAATAAAATTAAAATAAATCATTTAACTTATTTTATATCAATAAATTAAAAGTACATTAAATATAACACTTGTTACTTAAATCCTTCGCTATAATAATAAGAGTTACTTCAATCTTACGAATGTAATACATATAATTCATTATATTTGAATGTCCAAAGAAGTAGAATCCAAATCAATGGAAATAACAAATTATTCCTATTTATATTTTCTACTTTTGACTAAAAAGTTAATCCATGAAATATTTGTTTTTTTTAAGTCTTTTTATTTCGTTCCCTGTGTATTCATTTACCCAGAATTTCAACCAAATTAAAGTTGAAAAAATAAAAGCAGGACTTACACTGGAACATTGGTCAGGTAACCATGAAAAATGGGGCGCTCAATATATTTTAATTTTAAAAGCAAAATACCCTAAGTATAGATTAGACCTTGCTTATGCAAAAGATACTTTGATAAAAACCAGTTCTTTTGCTAAACAATCTAATGCACTAGCTGCCATAAACGGTGGTTTTTTTGATATGAAAGCGGGTGGTTCTGTTTCGTTTTTAGTTTCTGACGGAAAGGTCATTCATGAAAATAAACCTAATGTTTTGTCTATAGACAATGAAATGGGCGCCAATGCACTGGTTATTTATGAAAATGGAAAAGGTGAAATATCACCCACAGAGGGTCCAACTCGTATTCCAATGCTAAGCAAGGTGGAAGATGCATTAGTAACAGGCCCCTTACTTTTAAAAAATAGTCAAATAAATAACCTTCAAAAAAGACCTTTCAATGATTTAAAGCACCCAAGAAGTGCCATTTGTTTAGGAAAAAAAGAAATATGGCTGGTTGCCGTCGATGGCAGACATAAAGAAGCTACAGGGTTAAATCTAAATGAACTTTCTCAATTCCTATTATCTTGCGGTTGTCAACATGCCATTAATTTAGATGGAGGTGGATCAACCACACTTTTTTTGAACACAAATAAATTTAATGGTATAGTAAATCATCCTTCTGATAACAAAAAATTTGATCCCGAAGGAGAAAGGCCGGTCGCTAATATTCTTTTCATTAGGAAAAATAATTAGTTTTCTATCATTAAGTAAATGCAACAGAATGGAATCAAATATTTTTTCACTATATGATTTAGGCACCCTAATAAAAAGAGTTTTTTCACTCAATTTTCAAGATAAAATTTGGGTTAAAGCGGAAATAGCAGGTTGCAAAGTAGTCAGGGGAATCGCTTATTTAGAATTGATTGAGAAAGAAGAGGGTCAGTCAGACAAGATAATCGCCCAACAAAGTGCTGTTATCTGGCAGGGAACTTTACATAAATTAAATGAAAAACTTTCAGAACCAATAACAGGATTTCTTGAAATTGGTCGGGAAATTCTGGTTTTAGTCCAGATAGATTTTAATGTGAGATATGGCTTAAAACTTGTTATCGATGACATAGATCCTGCCTATACTCTTGGAAAATTATTTCAACAACGACAGGAACTTGAAAAACTAATTTTTACCGAAAAGTTACATGAACCAAATAAATTAATCCCACTTGCTCCGGTTATACAAAGAATTGCCGTACTTAGTAATGATCAAGCAGCTGGTTATCAAGATTTTGTTCATCAACTTAATGAAAACACATTAAATTATGCCTTTTCATTAACTTTATTCCCTATTTCACTGCAAGGAACTCTTGTGGAAGAAACCGTTCTCATTCAGCTTGCAGAAATATTAAAAGCTGATACTGCCTTCGATGTAGTTCTTATTCTCAGAGGTGGTGGATCAAAACTAGATTTGGCTGGATTTGATAGTATAAAAATTTGCCGAGCCATTTCCTCTTTCCCCATAAAAATCATAACAGGTATTGGTCATGAAGTGGACGAAACGCTCTCTGATATTGTCGCAGGTATTTCATTAAAAACACCCACTGCCGTTGCTGAATATCTGCTTTACCATAACCAAAACTTTGAAGCCTCCATTCAAAAAATGGTACTGAAAATAAATGAGAAAACCAGATATAAGGTGCAACAATCAAAACTAAAGTTATTGCGATGTCAACATGAACTTTCTTTAAGACCTATGAGAGTTATTGATAGAACAAATACTAAACTTCAGAATATTAAGCAATATTTACCCAATTTAATCATCAACAGACTAAAAAAAGAAGAGGTGAAATTATCCTTTTTGCAGCGATTAATTGGACTTGTCACCATCTCCAATACGCTTAAAAGGGGATTTTCTATCACACAGTTATTACCTGGCAATAAACCATTAAATGAAAGCATAATGCCAAATATGGAAGTTGAAACCATTTGGGAAAAAGGTAGTTTCAGAAGTATAATTATTGATAAATAACCATAAACAAATAAAATGGATAATGATAACATTAGTTATGAAAAGGCCTATTCGGAACTTGAAGCAATAATAAATCAATTGGAATCAGACGCTTTGTCCATTGAGTTATTAGCAGAAAAAGTTTCCAGAGCAGCCTATTTATTAGAATTATGTACCCAAAAAATGCGTTCCATTGAAGCAGATATTCAGCAAATAATTGGTACGTCATAATTCAAAATTCTATGCAGGTCATAACGGTTCTTAGCTTAGGTTCTAATATTGGTGATAGGTTAAATTATTTAAACTTATCTAAAACAGCTATTTACAACCTCATTGGCCCCATTCAATTTTCTTCAAATATTTATGAGACTGAACCATGGGGTTTAGATAATCAGGATAGTTATCTGAATCAGGTTATTTCTGTTCAAACAAATTTATCTCCGTATGAATTGCTTGACAATATACAACAGATTGAAATGGACTTAGGACGCATTCGGGAGATTCATTATGGCCCGAGGACTATTGATATTGATATACTATATTACGGCGAGAGAATTATAGATAATGAAAATTTAAAAATTCCTCATCCTCACATTCAAAAAAGGCGGTTTATTTTAGTTCCTTTGTCTGAAATTTTACCACAAATGCATCATCCTTTATTAAAAAAAACGAACCAAAAATTATTGGACAATGTAAAAGATGATGGCAAAGTAACAAAGTGGCAACCTTAACAAATTATGAAGACTGAATCCTTAGCTTATCCGTATATTGTTATTGAAGGAAATATAGGTGTAGGAAAAACAACATTTTGCCGTAAGCTTCAAGAAAAGTATGATGCACGTTTAATTTTAGAACAGTTTTCTTACAACCCTTTTCTTCCCTATTTTTATGAAAATCCTGAAAGGCACGCCTTTTCTGTTGAGCTCTTTTTTATGACAGAAAGACATAGGCAGTTGCAAGAAGAACTAATTCAAGGCGATCTTTTCAATCAACAGATTATTTCTGACTATATCTTCATTAAAACCTTATTATTTGCAAAGAATAATTTGAATGAGGAAGAATATCGTCTATTCAACCGATTATTTCATGTATTGAATGCTCATTTCAAAAAACCAGATTTAGTTGTTTATCTACATCGACCTATACCAACCCTATTGACACAAATAAAAAAGAGAGGGCGATCTTATGAAATGGAAATGAATACCATGTATTTAGAAAATATTCAAAAAGCCTATTTTGATTTTTTTAAAATGGACCCTGAGTATCCTATTTTAGTTGTAGGTATCGGTGATTTAGATTTTGAGAAAGATGTTCAGGCCTTTGAGCTACTGAATAACCTATTACTACAAAAATATGAAACAAAAGTGCATTATATAGACCTTGAAATTACTCCATAAAAAATACTTGTTTTAATGGAATACTAACTGGCGAAGCATCCTCATTAGTAACCATGATATCTTTCATGTATGCCCACCATTTTTTCATAACCGGTGATTCGGGTAAACTTGCTAAAGTGGAGGCATTTTCGACCGTCATTTTTCCAAAAAGAACATGACTTTCTTCGTCAAGAAAAATACTATAATCCCTGATACCATAATCCTTTAACAGGCTTTTTAATTCCGGCCAAATGAGATCGTGCCTCTTTTTATATTCCTCGGCATAACCGGGTAATAATTTCATTTTAAATGCCAAAACCTCCATAGAAGCATAGTTTAAGAATATTTTACCAACGCTTTTAGCACCCTGTTAGAAAGCTCACCTTCACAAGCGTCTAAATAATCCTGATAAGAAACAGGAATTAAACGAAGATTAATATTTTCATCTAAAGCTTTGGTTTTTTCTATTTGTACCCACCAACGACCACTGCGATTACTTTTCCAAAAAGTAAGTATTTCTTGATGTTCTTTAACTTCGACTAAATATTCTATCATACCATCGAAGTTAACAGGGAAATCGCCTTTCTTATTATTAAACCCATCTAAAAAATACCAGATAATCTGTGCCAGGGCCTGATTATCTATTTGATTATTTGATTGCTTAAAATCAAAACCTGAAATACTAAATCCTTTTAAAGTATCACTTAATCCTGCATATCGGGAAAGCTGACAAATTTCTTCAAGAAAAAAACCACTAGGACTTTTAGGTATTTGACAAGGAAAATCGGTGTATTTTAAAGCGGACATTTCAAGAATACAAATATCAGCATGACGTATTGAAGGCTCTAAATCTTTTAGATTTTGTTTAGCCTGACCTAATCTGTGTAATGAAACGCCTTTTTCTTCACAGTAGGTAAAGCCAGCTGAGGGTACTAAGTGTGATTGGATACCAATAATATGACCTCCCTCAGTAGTCTCGCCTTCATTTGATAAAAATGAATCCAAATAAGGAAACTCTGAGGCAGATTGAAATGGAAAACATCTGAGACGATCATCAAAAGTTGTTAAATGCAAAGATGAATACACATTATGCAAGGCTTGCATAAATGACTTATTTAAAGAACTATCATTAGTAACGAGAATAGGAAAAACACCAGCATTAAAAATTTCTTCGAAAAGTGGAAGAGCAAATGAATCATTAGATTTTCTCAAAACACCTAAATCTAAAAAATCAAAATCATCATGAAAGCTTTTAAAAGAATACAGCGCATTTCTCATCTCTGTCATTCCGGCACCATCACAAGTAATTAAAGCAACAGAAAAACTGTGCCAGGAGGGTAATTCAAATCCAGAAGCATGAAAAGCAGTCTTTGAACCTAATTGCCAGGGATAAGAATGATTTGACCAAAGATTAACAAGCGGTAAGGGTTTTAACCAATTTTCAAGCATAAATAAATAAATTGTTACCCAATATAATTAAATTTCTAATAATGTTTCTAATTTCATTCCCCTTGAACCCTTTATAAGGAGTAAAGCATTAGAAAAAGATAACGAATTGAAATATTTCTTTGCCTCTAAGGCTGTATTAAAATGTACCCATTTTTTTTCTGAAGCGACTTGTTCAAAATTTTTCCCGATTAAAATAACCTGGCTTAAAGAAGGATTGTCAGCAAGATCTGCTATTCTTTTGTGTTCGACAGAAGCTTCATCTCCCAATTCGAACATATCACCTAAAACAGCTATTTTGTTTAAATGAGAAATAGAAAATAAATTATTCAATGCTGCTTCCATGCTGGAAGGATTAGCATTATAAGCATCTAAAATAATTTTACCTCCTTTATAAGCTACATATTGGGAACGATTTTGCGATGGCACATAGTTTTCCAAAGCCATTTTAATTTTATCACCGGGCACTTTAAAATATTTTCCAACGGCGATAGCTGACATTATATTTCCTAAATTATAATTACCTGTCAAGTGAGTTTGTGCTGATATATAATTACCATTTTCTGATAGAAAAGCTACCCTCAGGAATTCTTGAGTGGGTAAATTTTCAATTTCATAAAGCGCATTATTGGGATCTGGTTGAGCTGAAAGAGTATAAATTATCTTCTTTTTATTATCCAATGACAAAGAAATTAGAGTCTCATCCATTTGATTAAGAAAAATACAACCATCCTTCAGATACTTAAAAAGTTCCGATTTACCCATCTTAACGCCTTCTACACCTCCGAAACCTTCCAGGTGAGCCTTGCCAATATTAGTAATCAAACCATGAGTAGGTTCCGCAATATGACACAGGTCATTTATTTCCCCCTGATGATTTGCCCCCATTTCTATGACTGCAATTTCTGTATTTAAAGGCATAGCCAATAAGGTGAGAGGAACCCCAATATGATTGTTTAAATTACCTTTGGTAAAGTGAGTAGGATAATGGATATTTAAAACAGCGGCAATGAGTTCTTTGGTAGTCGTTTTTCCATTACTACCCGTTATGGCAATAATGGGAATAGAAAATTGTTTCCTATGTAAGTTTGCAAGGCGCTGCAAAGTATCTAAAACATCCAAAACTTTAAATAAAGCCGGATGGTCAGGTAAATGCTGATCATCGGCAACAGCCAGGACAGCTCCGTTTTGTAGTGATTGTAGAGCATATTGATTACCATCAAAATTTTCTCCCTTTAACGCAAAAAAGATGTCATCTTTTTTGACATTCCTTGAATCAGTAGAAATTCCGCAACCTGAAAGAAACAACTGATAAAGTGATTGTAAATCCATAATCGTCAAATAAAGAAGGGATATAGTAAACTACATCCCTTCTTTTTACATTTAAATACAATATTATCTTCTTACTGGTCTTTTACTTTTTACCTGGAAAGTATTTCCATCGGGCGTATTATTTCCAGTTGCACCACCCAATCTATTCATGGCACATCTAAAACCAATAGCACGACTTGTTTGGTCTTCGTCCATAAAGCGTCTGGTGCCCGGAGAAAGCCAGTATGCTCTATCTGCCCATGAACCACCTTTATATACTCTTGATTTATTACTTATTAAAGTATGAACATCAGTATCATAAGTAACTTCCGAATACTCATCCCCATCCCTGTAATTGGTAGCATCATTTGTTCTGACATTGGTCCTGTTTGCCAGTTCCTCTTTAGTATAAAATTCATAACGCAATCTACCCATACTATCCTTCTCAACAGGACGACCATCTTCGTCCTTCACCATTTTTGTAAATTTACTTCCTCTGAAAGGATTTAAATCATGGTTTTCCTCATCTCTTAAAGCACTGCTCGTCATAGGACGATAAACATCCATAACCCATTCATTTACATTACCAGACATATTATAGAGTCCGAAATCATTTGGCAAATAAGCTCTGACAGGACCAGGACCCGCAGCATTATCATTTAGTTTACCTGCAATACCCATATAATCACCAGAACCTTTCTTGAAGTTTGCTAAGATGGCACCTTGGTACTTATCTCTTTTTCCATACCTAACGGTATTTCCACTCCAGGAATAAGTTCTACCAGCTGATATATTTTCATCCCCTGGAATAAGATTACCTTTCAAGGCATAAGCAGCATATTCCCATTCAGCCTCAGTAGGAAGTCTGTAACCAGGTAATAAAATACCATCTTCAATTCTTACTGGTCTTGACTCACCCGTTGCTAAATCCTTAACATTTTTACGAACATTTCCTTCGTATTGCCCTACGAGATAAGAACCAGTGTTGAAATTATCCTGATCTTTTTGTTCTAAATTAGGATTAAGTACTCCCTGACGGATAAGCCTGGTTTCGTTAACACGGTCTGTTCTCCATTTACAGAATTCAGTAGCTTGCACATGAGATACACCAACAACAGGATAATCATCATAAGAAGGATAGCGAAAATACTGTTCAGCCATGGGCTCATTATAAGACAATTCGTCTAACCAAACCAGCGTATCAGGCAAGGCATCCACTAAGACCTCAGGATATGTTCCACCAAATGTTCTTCCTAACCATTCTGTGTAGAAACGATATTCCCTGTTAGAAACCTCTGTTTCATCCATATAAAAAGACGTGACGGTAACTCTCCTTGGAACAGCATTCCATTCGTACATTACATCTTCCTGGCTAAGACCCATCGTAAAGGTACCTCCTTCGACTAATACTAAATTAGGACCAGTGTCTTGACCTTTGTAATCAACTTTTTCGTAACCACCCCATTTTGGATCATTATATGACCAACCAGTAGTTTCTGACACTGTTTTTGAAGATTTACTACAAGACGGTGTCAGGAGAACGCCTGAAGCACAGGCTAAAATTAACAGAAATGAACGATTCATTATATTCAATGTATTCATGGTTTTCAACTTAACGGCAAGAAACACCCATTTATTTTAAAAAAAAATAATTATTCAAAAATAAAACACAACAAAAGTAACAAACCTTTTTTGGAATTAGTTATTAAAACGAAAGCAATTTAGCGTTTTTTGCGCTGATTTCTTTGAAATATAGTTTTGAGCCTCCGAAAATCTTAATGAAAGAGTAATTTCGTGACTACCCAGGGTCCGTTGTAAACCTTTACCATCTATAGGAATTTCTGCGGTATATAATATTTTGTAAATACCTTTTTTAAACCCAAATCCAACGATACTTTCAATAGGCTGAATACCACCAAAACGAGCCCAAACCCCAGTAATGAGTTGTCCTAGATGATAAGAACTCCCTAATTGAATGATTTTACTTTGGTTACTTGACAAATAAAGTATCATCGGCGACAAATAAACCGGACCTTTTCCGATACCCCTGCCAGACACAGGAAAATCGAAGCCCGACTGTAAACTGAATGTCATAGGGCGCCCCGTTTCCAGAATACTGGTATTAAAAAAAGTTTGATTAAACCTATTCAAATGCTTCAAACTTAACCCCAAATACCCATTATCCCTAAATATTAGAATACCTGTTCCAAGGTCTAATTCCATCCTACTTAACGTTGAGGGGGAGCTCTCAGTCACTGAGAGCGAAGGATTTAAACCTTTAAAAGGATCAATTTGGTCCTCAAAATATAATTTACTCCAATTTAATTGCACCTGATTGGCCCCCGCTTCCAATCCAAATCTTATAAACCAATCTTTATTCACACGTAGTTGGTATGCATACACTGCGGCGATCTGATGCGTTCTCAATATTCCATTTCCAGCATCATCAGTCAAAAGTCTGAGTCCAAATCCACTATTTAATGCAGGAGAATAATTTTCAAAAGAAATTTGAGCCGTTTTATATGGCGACGGCCAATTTACCCAGTTTGTTCTAAATTGGGTATTAATTCGAACACCTTCATTAACACCTGAAAAAGCAGGATTTACCGTTAATGGATTAGAAAAATATTGAGTAAATAAAGGATCCTGAGCAATTAGCGAAGTGGATGCTACACCGATACTGAAGGATAGCCAGAACCAACGATAAAAAAAATGTGATCGCATAAATCCTTTTATTTGCATAATTAACGAAAAATAACCTAAAAACAGATAAATTTCTCCGCTATTTGAAAATAAAATAATATGTTTTTAAAAAAGTTTTAAGGCAGCTAAATACATTTTGGTCATATCTTTGCGATGTAGATGGATAAAACAATGATGAAACGAATCGTTTTTTTTTTAATAACTCTTTCAGTCTTGCAAATAAAGGCTCAGTCTGTAACTATCCCTTTTAATCCGGAATGGTTGCAAAGTAAAAATATTACTGTTGACAGAGCCGATATAGAATTATTGAAATTTAAGGGAGCTTTATATGACGACTCTCATCCGGGTCTGCCTGTTTTTTTAACGATAATTCCCACTGATAAAAATGATGGACGAATAAGTATAGAAGAAATTATTTCAGAACCTATTTCCTGGAATTATTGGCAAGAAAAGGAACAGGAAAAATTCAACGAAATACAGTTATCAGCTTCTGTTGAAAAAGAAGGAAATAATTATTTTGCTAAAATAATTCTTATACCCCTTTTTAAAAAGTCAGGTCAATGGCATAAAATAACAAGTGCCAGGATAGTATTTTTACCTTTTAATAAGACAGAAACAAATCTTAGAAATACAAATTTTAAGCAAGAAAGTGTACTAAAATCTGGAAATATCTTTCAATTGTCTATTCCGCAAAAAGGTGTTTATCAAATTAAAACCGATTTTATTCGCTCTCAACTTAAACTTGACCCGGCAACTATTGATCCAAGACAAATTAAACTCTATGCAGGACACCCCGGAATGCTTCCTTTTGCGGTAAACATTCCTAATGTTGATGATTTAGAGGAAATCCCAATCAAAGTTTTTGGTGAGGAGGATGGCAAATGGGATGCAAACGACTATATTGTATTTTATGCAGAAGGTGCAAATTCCTGGATTGAAGATGCTGAAAAACAAATCTTTACTTTTCAAAATAACTTTTATTCAAACACCCAGTTTCTGTATTTGATTGTAAGTCCACAAAATGGTAAAAGAATTATAAATCAAAAAAAAGTAAATGATCCGCCCGAATTTTCAAAAGAATCTGATCAGTATAATGTATTAGAAGAAGAGAAAACCAATTTATTGGAAGCATGGGAATCTGCTGAAGGATCAGGAAATGAATGGTATGGAGACTTATTTAAAAATGTAAGGGAATACAAGTATAATAATGTATTTACTTTTCCGGGAATCATTCCTACCTTTCCAACGAAGGTAAATGCCGCAATGGTGTTACGTTCTTTAGAATCTTCAAGTTTTAACCTGACCATTAATGATAAAACCTTACGCAGCAACATGGCTCAACCTGTAAGCAGGCTTGATGGTGAATTTGCTAATATTGAAGATTACGTTCGTCTGGCAGAACTAAATGGAGTAATTAATGTGAGTGATGAAAGGATTAATTTGACCATTAACTATCCGTTCCCTAATGGACCTTCCGACGGGAGCCAGGGTTGGCTCGATTTTGTTGAAATTAACACCCGTTGCACCAATCGCTGGAATAACACGCCTCTTTATTTAAGTGACTGGAATTCGCTAAAAGAAAGTATTTCCGGATTTAGTATAGAAAATACAACCTCTGATTTTCAAATCTGGGATATTTCCAAAGCCTTTGATATATCTGCTGTAGAAGGAAATATAAGCAATGCCACTTTGAAATTTTCCTATATGTCAGTTGGAAAGTTAAAGAAATTTGTTGTATTTAAACCTGACAACACTTTACCCATTCCCGTTTTTATTTCCAAAATCGCCAATCAAAATATTCATGCCTCAACTTCAGTTGACATGGTAATTATTTGTCCTTCAGCCTTTGAAAAAGCAGCCACCCGACTTGCTGAACATCGAATAAAACAAAGTAATTTAAAGGTTTCCGTGCACACAGTTGAAGCTATTTATAATGAATTCAGTAGTGGGAAACCCGATCCAACAGCTATTCGTAACTTTGCAAGAATGATTTACCAAAGGGGAAATCAATTACAGTATATATTACTCATGGGCGATGGGTCTTATGATCATAAAAACATAAATAAATTAGGTAATAATTTTATTCCCACTTTTCAAAGAGATGCTTATAACCCATTATATGCGTTTCCTTCTGATGACTATTTCGGAATTTTAGAAACAACAGATAATGCAGATCCTTTGACAGGACGACTCCTAGTCAGTGTTGGAAGGCTTCCCATTAGTTCTTTACAAGAAGCTGAATTGATTGTAGATAAATTAATCAGATACGACAAACAACCCGAGGCTTTTGATCAATGGAGAAATAGAATGGTTTTTGTTGCCGATGATGAAGACGGCAATTTACATCTTGCCGATGCGAATGAAATAGCAGATAAAGTTCATCGACAACAACCATCCTTAAATATGGAAAAAATATTTTTGGATGCTTATACTCAAGTTTCTACTTCAGGAGGTAACCGATTTCCAGAGGTAACAGAGAGTATCAATCAATCCATTTTCCGTGGTGCATTAACGGTAACCTATTTGGGACATGGAAGCCCTAAGGGTTGGGCTCAGGAAAGGGTATTATCTATTCCTGATATATTAAACTGGCAAAACAGATTTAAAATGCCTCTTTTTATAACGGCAACTTGTTCATTTACGGCTTATGATGACCCAGCATTTGTCTCAGCCGGAGAGGAAGCGTTTTTAAATCCAAATGGAGGTGCAATTGGTTTATTAACAACCACCAGAGCCGTATTTGCCAACCAAAATGCAGAATTGACAGACCAAACACTTCAATCTTTATTTAAAAGAAGAAACGGTGGTATTTCAACCATTGGTGCAGCCTTAAAAGAAGCAAAAAACAATTTAAGTGGTTCATTTATCACTATTAACTCAAGAAAATATACCCTCATTGGGGATCCTTCTCAAAAATTAGCCATCCCCCTAAGAAAAGTCAATACAACAAGCATAAACAGTCAGACCATAAATGCCGATTATAAACCTGATACCTTGGGAGCGTTATCAAGAGTCCAGATAACTGGAGAAATTGTAGATGACAGAGAAAATATTATTGAAGATTTTAATGGGTTTATCAAACCAAGTGTTTTAGATAAAGCAACGTTAACCAAAACCTTAGCTCAGGATAATGGTAGTTATGAAGTAGAATACCTGACGCAAAAAAATATCATTTTTTCAGGAAATGCCTCCGTATCCAAAGGTAAGTTCAGTTTTTCGTTCATTGTGCCTAAAGACATAAATTATCAAGTTGGTAATGGAAAAATAAGCTACTATTCTTTATCAGAAAATAAAATGGAAGATGCTGCCGGTTACTTTAACAGGTTTTTTATTGGGGGTACTTCTTCTAACACCATTACAGATAATAAAGGCCCGGAAATTGATCTGTTTTTAAATAGCACCTCTTTTGTGGACGGAGGACTAACGCACCCTAATCCAGTCCTCATTGTACATTTAATGGACGAAAATGGTATTAATGTAGTTGGAAATAGTATTGGACACGATATAGAAGCCATTTTAGATGATAATAGCAAAGAAATTTACGTTTTAAATGATTTTTACACTGGCGTTTTGGATGCTCCAAATCAAGGGGAAGTGCGTTTTCCATTTAAAAAATTAAGTGAAGGTTCTCATAAACTCTCTGTAAAAGCATGGGATGTTGCCAATAACGCCACCGAGGAAACCTTACAATTTATAGTAAGTAATTCAGCAAGTATTGCTTTAAAAAATGTACTAAATTACCCTAATCCATTTACGGATAGAACCTGTTTTCAATTTAATCATAGCCTGGGGAATATTCCTCTTGATGTTAAGGTTGATATTTATACCATTACAGGTCAGAAAGTAAAATCCATTGAGGCATTATGGACAGGTACGGAAACTTTACAAGCTGGAGATTGTATTTCATGGGATGGAAATGACGAATTTGGAGACCCATTGGCCCGTGGCATTTATTTATATCGTATCTCTGTTTCAACAGGTAACAACACAAGCCAACCCATTTTGGGAGAAAGTAAATTCGAAAAATTGGTTATTCTAAAATAAAAAGTTTTTTATTTCGTCATATAATAGTGAGTTTGGCAAACATTTTGATGTTAATCCAAACAAATAATAAAAATATATTATATTTGCCTTAATAAGCTAAAACTGATTCTCAAACATGAAGCATTTTTTCCAACTAGGAGGTGTCATCCTCGGTCTCACGCTGTCTAGCATTCAACTCGTTAATGCACAGTGTTATCAAGGCGAAGATGGCAGATATTATAATCTTGACGGTACACCTTGCACAAACACAGTAGTATCTGCAGTTCCTTTTTTAAGGATTATTTCTGATGCACGTTCCGGAGCAATGGGCGATGCGGGTATTGCCGTATCTGCTGATCCAAATGCCATGCATTTCAACGCATCAAAATTAGTGTTTTCAGATCAGTCCTTAGGATTAGCTGCGACATACACCCCGTGGTTACGCTCTATAGGTTTAAATGATGTTTATCTTGCTTACCTAACTGGTTTCAAGAAAATAAATGATTTACAAACCGTTGGATTTGGATTAAGATATTTCTCCTTGGGAAGTATTCAATTTACTGACCCCAATGGTACACCATTGAATACGGGAAGACCCAATGAATTTGAACTATCGGGTGCTTATGCCAGAAAATTAAGTGAAAAACTTTCTGCTGCTGTTACGGGTAAATTTATATACTCCAATCTTGCTGCGGGCAATATCGTAAATGGTGAAGTTATAGAACCAGGCATAGCAGGAGCCGCAGACTTCTCAATGACTTACAAAACGCCAATTAAGGTGAGTAAAGGTGAATCTGATTTAACCATTGGTCTTGCTATCACCAATATTGGATCTAAAATAACTTATACAAACTCATTATTCCGGGACTTTTTGCCAGCGAATTTTGGATTGGGGGGAGCCTGGACCATTAACTTTGATACCCACAATTCCCTTACCTTTACCACTGATATTAATAAAATGTTAGTTCCTACGCCTTGTCAGGGCTTAGATTGTGATCAGGACAGAGATGGCAGAGCGGACTATAAAGATGTCTCTCCGGTAAGTGCCATTTTTTCTTCCTGGGCCGATGCTCCGGAGGGACTAAGTGAAGAAATTAAAGAATTTACTTATTCCGTAGGAACGGAATACTGGTACGATAAACAGTTTGCTGTAAGAGCAGGCTATTTTTCTGAACATAGACAGAAGGGTAATCGTAAATTTTTTACCGTAGGTTTAGGTCTTAAATACAATCTATTTGGTCTGAATTTCTCTTATTTAGTGCCTACCACAAGTAGAAGAAATCCTTTAGATAATACGCTAAGATTTTCTATGCTTTTTAATTTCAACGGAAATCCTGCAGAATAATTTATTTTGTTTATAACAAAAAAGGCTGTGCTGAAATTTTAGCGCAGCCTTTTTTGTTTCTATCACTAACTACTCTGGCCTTTTAGTCCATATTTCATGCATAGGTTCTCCATTGCTGGAATTTCCCTGATGGAACCAATCATTTCCCTTAATATTATATTTAAACGGAAGTTTTGCCCCTACTCTGCCTGAATTTCTTGAAAAAAATTCAATTTGCTCTATGTAAGCACCTGTATTATCAGCTATATATTTGCCGCCTCCTGTACCACTAAATTCAAAAGTCTCCCTATTAAAGGCTATCCATTGAAAATGTCCATCTAACAACATTTTCATGGTAATTCTTGGAACATCAATTCTTCTTCTACTCTCGCCCTGATCTGTTACCCTGCCAGCCATTAAAAAGGCACCTTCAAAGTTTTGATCTTCCTTTGTTACTTTTTCCAAATCAAGTTTTTTCCCGTTATCAAAAATAACCATACAACGATTCCCTTTCAGTTGAAATGTGCCTTTTAAGATTTTTAGTGAATCTTTCGCTATCGCCGAATTAAATTCAAGGTTCACTATGAAATTCTTACCTACTGTTGTTAAAATACCCCCTACCGTATAATTAAAAGAAGCAGGAGTTGAATTAAATATTGTAAGAATAAAATAGGAATCTTTTATTATTAATCTTGACGTTTGCGTTGAGCTGTCATTCTTCTCCATTTTTTCATAAACACCATTGACCCATTGTCCAGTCAAAGTGTTGGGATTAAAAAAAACAGTTAATAATAGCAGATTAAAAAATAATTTCATTGTATTCATATTTATTAAGTTTAAGGTTCATTGACTAAATTACGGATTAATCTTTATAATCTTTTCGATAACTTTGAGCAAACTGAAAATTAATCCCTATGATACAAGTCGCTATTGTTGGTTACGGTCTCTCCGGGCAAACGCTACAAGCTCCATTTTTTGATTATAATCCTGAATTTAATATTCAACGCATTGTAACAAAGAATCAGGATCCCTGTATTCGTTTTCCTAATTGTATTCATACGTTGAGTATTGAAGAAGCAATTGCCGACAAGGAAATAGATTTGGTGAGTATTACTTCACCAGATGACACTCATTTTAATTATGCAAAAATGGCCCTTGAAGCGGGTAAACATATATTGGTTGAAAAACCATTCACCTCAACCGTTGAGGAAGCAGAAATACTTTTCGATCTGGCAAAACAAAAGAATAAAAAAATCTTCGTCTTTCAAAATCGTCGTTTTGACAGTGATTTTCAAACCGTCAAAGCCGTTCTTGATAGTGGTGTTTTAGGTAAAATCATACGTTATGAAGCTCATTATAACCGACTTTCAACGCAATTGAGTGCAAAAAAATGGAAAGAGGAAATTACCCCATCCAGTGGGATTCTCTATGGTTTAGGCCCTCATATTATAGACCAGGCGCTTTCATTATTTGGTACGCCAAATGAATTTTGGGGTAAAACCTACATTCAAAGAAATGCGTCCATTATTGATGATGCTTTCGATGTTCATTTAGGATACGGAAGAACGCAGGTTTATCTATCCTCTAATATGTTTATGCGGGAGGAAACACCGAGATATATTATACATGGTGAAAATGGTTCTTTTGTGAAATATGGTATTGATCAGCAAGAGGATCATTTGAAAATTGGACTTATGCCAGGCATGAAGGGTTTTGGCATGGAAGAACCTAAATATAATGCCCGATTAAATGTAGATAATGGATACTATGTTTTTAAAGGCGAAATTGAATCGAAAGTTGGTAATTGGAATTTGCTATTTAATCATATTGCCTCTGTGATTCTCGATAATAAACCCTATTTAATTGAAAAATCCCATATTCTGGATCAAATAAACATTCTTTCTTCCGTTAAATCAAAGGCAAATGTCTGAGAAGGAAAAAATGTTAGCCGGCTTAACATATTATTCCAGGGACCCTGAATTATTGGAACGATATTATGTTGCAAGAAAATTATTGGCAAACCTAAATAATTTATCTCCCATTGATGCTGAACAACGAAATGAATTATTTACTTTATTATTAGGTAGAATTGGCTATAATGTATGGATTGAAACCCCATTTTTTTGTGATTATGGAGAACATATTTTTATTGACGAAGGTACTTTCATTAATGTAAATGCTATTTTTCTGGATAATAATATCATAAAAATCGGGAAAAATGGCTTAATCGGTCCCGGTGTCCAATTATTGACTGCCAGTCATCCCCTAAGTGCAAGGGAAAGATTAATCACTTCAAATGAAAATCTAAAAACAAGTTATAAGACTTTTTCAAAACCAATTCATATTGGGGATAATTGCTGGATTGGTGGCAATACGGTTGTTTTACCTGGTATAACCATTGGAAATAATGTAACGATAGGTGCTGGAAGTGTAGTTACAAAAAATATTCCTGATAACATGCTTGCTTTTGGAAATCCTTGTAAAATCATTCGTCCAATTCTCTGATTCGTTCAGTTACATCAAGAAATTGGACGAATGACGTCGGATAAGAGACTATTTCTGCGGTTGTCTGCTTGAACTCTTTTCTTTGGTTGGGAAATTTGAAGGTACTGCTTGAGTAACCTTACCTGAGGCCACCCACTCTGTACCTCTTTGTAACAAAGTAATGAATCCGACACAATGCATAGAATAATCCTCATGACCCATCATATTATGGAAAATTTTTCCCTTCCCATAATTTAGTGTCAAAACACTGGGTTCATGCCTTCCTGTTCCCTTTTGATCTTTTGAACTATAAGCTGTAGCCAGAATATTCATGTTAATAGCTGGTCCGCGCATCAAATCATACAATTCATCTTTTGTATGCAACCATTCCATTGGAAGACCTTTCATAATGGGGTGTTCCTCAATTCTTGTCTTAATAACAAATTCGTGTTGTGTTCCGTGGTGTCCACCAGGGCCCGGTGTATTATCCCTAATTAACTCATCCTTTTCATTATAATAGACATAGGGGCCGTCTTTTTCCGTCCTTTTCTCCCAACCACCTAAACCAATCATTTCGTTATATGCCTTCCAATATGGAAATGAATTATCTGCCGCATGTATTATTACAAGCCCGCCACCTTTAGCAACAAATTTCTCTAAGGCCAGTTCGGTTTGTCTTGGCCACGATTTGCCATTATAATTGGAAAGAATTACGTCATATCCTTTAAAGGAAGGCATAAATTGATCTAATGAGGAATCTTTTGGAGGTGCAGTTAACACATCGACCATAAATAGACCTGTTTCTTCTAAATATCCTTTCATAATGGGGGTGGTAATGGCCCATTTGTGGTTGTTCTGCCCATCAATAATCAATATTTTCCATTTTGGAGGAGCTGAATGGGAAACAGCAGACGCATTTAGCGCAGAAAAAGAAAAGCATAAAACGCTAAGTAAAAAGACAAGATTATTTTTCATAAAACTAATTTAAGAATGAATAAAAGCGTGAGAGAGCTGTTTTGCCAGGTAAATTATCCGTTCTGAACGGAGAAGCAGGCAGACCATCTTTATTAAAAAGATTTGCTTCAATGGGTGAATCAGACCAACCATATCGAACCATGACAGGATTTAAACCATTTGGATGATATACTTCCACCTTATCAGCCACAATAACAGCTTTTGCAAAATAAAAAACACCATCTGAAGATGCCACTTCAAATCCTTTCAGATAACCATATTTATCCTTTGCGATTAAACCTGAACCTATATGTTTAAAGGTAAGGACCGCCTTATTCTTTATTTGCACCATTTTTTCAAATATTGGCCCACTGTAAACAATATCCTTGTTATAGGCCAATTTTTCGGCTGAAAGAGCCATTCTAATGCCAACATCCTTTTTATTTAATGGATGAATATCATTTGGATCACCAACATCAGTTATAACAGCCATTCCTGTTTTTGGTAAAGTTAGGGTTTTCAATTGGGCTTCTCTCAATTCAGCCCAGGGAGATCCGGTATTACTGTCATTAAAAGGGCCATAACTGGATAATTGGGCAAAAATAAAAGGAAATTCATCTTTCCATTTGGACCGCCAATCCTGAATCATTAATGGGAAAGATATTTCATATTCTTTTGCCCGACTAGCGTTTGATTCACCCTGATACCAAATTACCCCAGCCATTGGAAATCCTTGAATGGGTGCAATCATCCCATTAAAACACAAAGTACCCTGATTATTCATCCATTTTTCGTATCTTCTTTTTGCCGACCAATCAGGATGAATCTTCCATTCTTTATCCATTAGCGCTATTTTAGCGGCTGGAAAATCCAGACTAAAATCCTGTTTAGGACCATCAAACCCCATATAGCCATAAGTTACCCGATTATTTTCACCGAAATGAATTAGCAGTGAATTTTCCCCTTCCTTGAAAGTATTTGCGGGAATTGAAAATTGAATTTGATCCCCATAAAAACCATGATGTACTAATTTACCATTCACATGTAATTTGAATACACTTCTATTTTTACCAAATCTAAAAGTTGCTAACTGGCTAATGAGCGCTTTATCCACATTTATTTTTCTAAAAATAAATGCATTTCCACGGAAGGAAGAAATTCCTTTCCAATCCCATTGTCCTGTCGGATCCTTCAACATCCAGTTTTCTGCATTAAATTCAGGCGAATAAAAGGTTTTATAGTCAATTTGGTTGATATCAAAATTTTCCTTGCCATGAAAAATGGCCAGCGTTTTTTTCTCCCAAAAAACAGAATCCTCTTCCCAACTTTTAGGCATTTCTTCTGCGTATTTCTTAAAAACAGCGGATTCAAGTAAACCTGAGTGACTTATCCAGGTTTCCACATGCGTACCACCCCACGAGGAATGAATTAACCCAATGGGAACTTGTAAATCTTGCTGTAATTTCCTGGCAAAATAATAACCCACCGCTGTAAAATTTCCTGCATTTTCAGGATTTGCCATTTTCCAACCTTTCGATTCAAAATCGGTATTTGGAGTAAAGGATAGTGTTTTAGGTACTTCAATATGTCTGATTAAAGGGTTATTGGCAACCTTAATCTCCTCTTCACCACCTAAAGATTGCCTTAACTTCCATTCCATATTTGACTGACCTGAGCATAACCAAACCTCCCCCATCAAGATATCGGAAACTTGAATGACTTCATCTTTATCTGAAACAGATAAAGATAACGGAGAACCAATATTTCTGGCTGGAAAAGATACTTCCCAACGACCCGATGTGTTCGTTTTAGCCTCCACTTCATGGTCGGCGAACTTTATTTTAACTATAGTTTCAGGAGAATTAAATCCCCAGAAAAGGATGGGTTTATTTCGCTGAAGCACCATGTGATCTCCAAATATGGAGGCCAACCTAAGTTGCGCGGACGCAATAAAAGGAAGAAACAGTATAAAAACAAAAAAAGTCAAGATTCTCATGATGAATATGGCGTAGTTTTAAAGAAACAATCTAATTTAGAAAAATTATTCATGATTATGAAATTAACCCAACAAATGAAAATACAAATTTCATTTTTAATCTTCTTTTTGCACCTGCAAATGAACCTAAATTATCTATCTGCTCAACCCCCGATGCCCTTTACCAAAGGAGTCAATTTAACCAATTGGTTTCAAGTGAACGAGGTTGCACAAATACAAATAAATAAATACACTAAAAAAGATTTTGAACAACTGAAATCATTGGGTTTCGATGTCATCAGATTACCCATTCATCTACATTCGCATACTTCAGGACAGCCAAATTTCGAGGTGAATCCTCTACTGTTTGAATTTCTTGATGAAATAGTGGCCTGGGCAGAAGACTTGAATATGCATCTCATACTGGACAATCATACGTTTGACCCCTCAGGTTTTACACCGTTAAATATTGAATTACCGCTTTTAAAAATTTGGCCTCAAATAGCCAGACATTTCAATGGGAAATATAAACATATTTATTTTGAAATTTTGAATGAACCAAATGGTATAACAGATGCTGCGTGGAATCAAATTCAGGGAAAAGTAGTAACTGTCATTAGACAAGTCAATAAAGAACATACTATTATTGTAGGTCCTGCAAATTGGAATAATTATCAAAATTTAAAATCAATGCCTGTTTATGAGGACAAGAATTTAATCTATACCTTCCATTTTTACGAGCCCTTTCTGTTTACTCATCAGGGAGCCAGTTGGACAACACCTTCCATGAGTCCATTAAAAGATGTACCCTTTCCATATCAAAAAGCAAAAATGCCTGTTTTTCCCGCTCAACTTAAAAGCACCTGGGTGGAGAGTGCATTTAATGACTATGGAAGAATTGGGCATATTGATTATGTAAAGGAACAACTTTCCATCGCAGTTAAATTTGCAAAAGATAGAAATGTTCCCATTTATTGTGGCGAATTTGGCGTTTTTGCCGCTGCTTCTCCTGAAATAGACAGATCCTTTTGGTATGAATATATCAGGAAAGAACTAGAATTTCAGAAGATTCCCTGGACAATGTGGGATTATCATGGTGGATTTGGGCTATTTAATGATGGAAGTAACGGTTTATTTGACTTTGATTTGAATATTCCGTTGGTAAAAGCCCTTGGATTGAATGTACCACAACAAGCTAAATATGAAAAAAAACCGTTGGAAAATGAGCAATGGTTATACAGAGAAAGACTTTCAACTTCCCTCCGGGAAAGTAGTTATGGTGCAGGAAAAATCAATTATTATTCCCAGGATAAACCTTTTGAAGGCAAATATGCGCTATCGTGGAAAAACCCAAAGCAGTATGACATTATTGGTTGGGAATTTCACCCTGAAGCTGATCTAAGTAAAATGGTTCAGCAAAATTTTGTCCTGTCTTTTTATGTAAAAGGAAATATAATAGGGAAAAATATAGATATTCGCTTTTTAGATTCAAAAACAGGTTCCGGAGACCGGCCATGGAGAATCACATTTAGACTTGACGAAAAAATGGTTAAATGGGACGATTCCTGGCAATTAATTGAAATTCCTCTATCTAAATTTAAGGAGCAGGGGGCTTGGGATGAAAATAAATGGCATAATCCTGAAGGAAAATTCGATTGGAAATCGGTTGATCGAATTGAATTTGTGGCTGAATCCAATGATTTATCATCTGGAATTTTGTTTTTTGATGAAATAAGACTTAAGCCAAGTTCCCCATCTTTTACTTCACAAATATCTAATCTCCTGAAATTTGACCTTTATCCAAATCCAGCCTCAAATGAATTAAGAGTTAATATTTCCAGTGTAGAACATACTTTTCATTATCAAATATTTGATTTGCAAGGCATTAAAAAGAAATCTGGACATATAGAAAATCAAGTAAACATACCTATCTTCGATATAACCAGTGGAAACTATATTATTAGCATTACTTCAAAAAATGGAAATCAAGGAAGTAAACCATTTATAATCTTACATTAAAACACCTTAAAAATGAAGCAAATCACCCTACTAAAGCCTTATGAATTTGAAGAAAGAGACGTTGAAATACCCATTTTAAAAAAAGGAGAATTATTAGTTCAAATAAAAAACATTGGTATTTGTGGAACTGACATACATGCTTTTCATGGTAATCAACCCTATTTTTCCTATCCACGCGTATTAGGGCATGAGCTATCTGGTATTATTGTGGATGCAAAAATCGACAATAAATCATTATTTGGGAAACCTGTGAGTGTGCTACCCTATTTATCCTGTGGAAAATGCAACAGTTGTGTTAGAGGAAAAACAAATTGTTGTGCCCATTTAAAAGTTATGGGGGTACATGTGGATGGAGGATTTGGAGAATATGTATCTGTTCCAGTGGATAATATTATGGTAGGTCGAGAAGAAACAGACCTTGAACATTTATCTATGGTTGAACCCCTTTCTATTTCATATCATGGTATTAAGAGAGCTGATATTTTGGAAAATGACTGGGTTATTATATTTGGCGCAGGACCGATTGGCATTGGTGCGATATTATTTGCAAAATCAAAAACCGATAAAATTATCCTCATTGATATTAATCAAAACAGAATAACCTATTGTAAATCTATTTTGGGCATTGAACACTCCTTTAACGGCAATGATGAAACCCTGTTCGAAGAAATAAAAGAGTTAACAAACGGTCATTTTGCAGATATTGTCATCGATGCCACAGGAAACAAAAAGTCAATACAGCAACAATTATCGTTTTTAGGTCACGGCGGAAAATGGATTCTCATAGGGTTACAACGGGAAGATCTGCATATAAATCATCCAGAATTTCATAAAAGGGAAGCCACCTTAATGAGCAGTAGAAATGCCACAAAACATGATTTCGAACAAGTTATGAACAAGATCGATAAGAAAGAAATAGACCCTGCCTTACTTATTACACATACTTTAGATTTTAAAGAAGTGGTAAATAGCTTCTCCACATTCATTGGGGATCAAACCTTAATAAAAGGCATTATTAAGGTCGATGAACTAAAAAAATAGGGAAAAATGATTCCAAACGAGCGTAACAAAGATGCCTAAAAATACCATAGATACAACTAATTTCAAAAAAGTTGATGTGAGAAAACCAACAAAAGAACCTGTTGCAGCCCACATCGCTTCATTACCTTTCCGGGACGCAAACCACCATTCACCAATAAAAGCACCTAAAAAGGGACCCCAAATAAATCCGAATGGAACGGGTACTATCAAACCAACAACCAGACCAATATTGGTGCCCCACACGCCATATTTAGAACCACCAAAGACCTTTGTACCTTTTGCGGGAATCCAATAATCTAATATACCTACACCGATAGCAATTACACCTGTCACTGAAAGAAGCATAACATCAGTTTCAATCGGCTTAGTAAGCATAAGCAACACTAAACCAACCCAACTAATAGGTAATCCGGGAAGAACAGGAAGTAAACTACCTAAAACACCTGTAATGATGCAAATGAGAGATAAAATCAGCCAAATATAATCCATTGGAAAGGTCTTAACATTAAAATGAACAAAAATAAGCCTTTCCCCTGAGAAAGCTTTGTTTTTCTTTAATAATTAGAGGAAGTAAGCGTCTAAATGGACAAAAAAATCCGGTATTGTTTTGGTCAAAAACAATACCGGAAAAAGTGGAAATCTATAAGCCGGATTCTGTAACCCCGAAAGGTTCCCTGTCATTTATCTAGGCTTAGGTTCACACCAAAGCTCAATCTGCCTACCCCTCCTGACCGTTTCCAGTAGAGCGTGCAACTCCACCTCCCGAAGGAACCCAGGATATACATGGCATTTCAACCCACAAGGTTTATCCCACTGACTGGTTACCCAACCGATGCGGGAGCTCTTACCTCCCGTTTTCACCCTTACCGGCAAGCCGGCGGTAATTTTCTGCGACCCTATCTGTCATGTTAAAACATGCCCATCCGTTAGATGGTGTGGCGCACTACGTTGTCCGGACTTTCCTCATCTCAATTAAGAGCCGCGACAGGGCAATTTCCATTGCAAAGTTAGGAAATAAAATGACAAAATAAGTGTTCCCCTAATTCCCCTATTATTTCCCCTAATTTTTTGTACATATTAAATAAATGTCGATTAATTTAAATCAAAAAAAATGAATCCAATCATTTATGTAGGAAAAAATTTTCACAAGGCAACAGAAAGACTGCCTGAGGAGATCAAAAAGAAGGTTACCGCATTTTTTCCAAAATTCAAGGAAAATCCTAAAAGTCATGCCATAGATTTTGAAAAAATCAATACATTCAAGGATAAAAATTTAAGGACTGTCAGAATAGATGATGATTATAGAGCCATTGTTGGGTTTCCTCCTACTGGCAATAATTATTTTATGCTATGGGTTGACAAACATGACGATGCACATGCCTGGGCGAAGAATAAAAAATTGATTTGGAACGCCGTCATTCATAGTATGCAACTCTATGAGCCCATTGAGATAAATGAACCAACCGCAGAACCTTCAACATCTAAATCAATTCCCTTTCATCATCCATACAATTTAACTATTGATGACTTATTAAATTTAGGTGTACCCCCATCAGAAGTAGAAAAAGTGATTCGAATAATAAGCCTGGACAAGCTTTTGGAAGTTAAGAACAACCTACCCGATGAGGCTTATGAAAAAATAAGTCTCATTTTCAATGGTTCTGACAAAAGAGAGTTATTAGAACAAGTGAAGGAAGGGAAATCATTATCTGAGGATACAGAAATTCAATTACAATCTCCTAATAACAAACAAAATTTTATTCAAAATACAGATGATCCACTTCTACTTCAATTTCTACTCGGTAAAAATAACTGGCAGTTTTTCCTTCACCCTGAACAAACAAAATTGGTGGAAACTAATTTTAACGGACCTGTTAAAATTACCGGTGGGGCTGGAACAGGAAAAACAGTAGCCGCTTTACACCGATTCTCATACCTAATAAAGAATGGGCTTCCAGAAGGGAAAAGATTACTTTTTTGCACCTATACCAATGCGCTCGCTAATAATTTAAGCGCACAAGTAGATGAATTAAAATTAAGTAATAAAGGCATTTATGATATTATGACCATTCACTCCATTGCTTACCATCTGGCTTCAAAAATAAATAAACTGAAAAATCAAATCGAAGAGGGTTTCAAAAAAGAAGAAGAAAACAGCTATGCTAATAAAAAAACAAGACAACTGAACATTTGGGAGAAAATATTGAAAGACACTCAGATTACTCCAGAATTTGCTGAAGATGAATATCAAAAAGTAATCCTTTTCCATCAAATAGAATCGTTGGACGACTATCTTGTAGTACAAAGAACAGGAAGAGAGACCAGAATTTCAAAAGAAATGAAAGAGCTATTCTGGCATAAACATTTGAAATACAGAGAGGAGAAGAAAAAAACTTTTAAACTCGAGGGGGATGAACTTTTTTATGATTTAATTACCCATTACAAAAACCAAGAAACAAAACCTTATGCACATATAATCTTGGATGAATTACAAGATTTATCAAATATTGAGCTTCGTTTTTTAAGATGTATTGTTAAACCAGGTATAAATGATTTATTTATGGTTGGCGACCCGCTGCAAAAAGTCTATGACAGAAACATAAACTTTTTAGCGCTTAAAATTGAAACCAGAGGAAAAAAATCCAGAAGATTATTAAGAAATTATAGAACAACGGAGGAAATAAGGAAGGATGCTGTAAAAGCACTCGGTGAAGAAACTTATTCTGATTTTAGTAATTCCATTGAGAAAATACAAGGTTATACCTCTTTAAGTTATGGTCCTGAACCCAGTTACATACACTTTAATAACTTGATAGATGAAATACAATTCTTAGAAAATAAAATAAAGGAATTGATTGATACAGGATTATACTTACCGGAAGACATTTGCATTGCAGCCAAAAGAAATGATGACATACAAAAATTTCATAGTCACTTTCATAATGGTGATTATAAAATTAGAAAGATTGAGAAGAATAATGAGCTAAGTTTACCCGAACATTTGAGTACCTCCACTTTCCATAGTCTCAAGGGTCTTGAATTTAAAGTTATCTTTTTAGTTGGATTAAATGCTAACACTTTTTTGAAACCTCGTCCCTATCCATCGGATGAAGAAAAAAAAGAAGCTGAAAAAAGAGATAAAGCGCTATTATATGTTGCTATGACGCGGGCTAAAATGCTACTTTACATCTCTGGAAATGGCTCTAAATCAAGTATTTTACAAAAAACATATCCTTATAAATTAATTGACTAAAAGGCTCTAAGCGTATCTCCATTATTTCGCTGGTAAGGTATTTTTATGAAATCGAGGGTACCTGGTTTAACCCTTAGCATAAAGCTATAGGTACCTCTTTGTGGCTGCCAGTTAAAAGACATATCCCAACAATGTAATTCGCGTATAAATCCGAAAGAAGGGTAAGACAAACCTTCGCGAACAAAATCGTATCCAAAATTACCTACACTAATTGCCCAGTTGGGTGTTAATTTTATGTCTCCCCTACAATTTATAGAATTGGTCTCCACTAAAAATCGAATGGCTCCATTTTCCTCTCTCCAGGTAAAATCAATATTATGTGAGATTGAAAAATTTTCAAATAAACTTAAAAAGTCTTCTTCCGTAGCATTATCAATAGGCAATTTATTACTTCTATTCGTTTGATTACCAATAAGAGAAGGGCTATTTTGATCTGGCCTTGAATTTCTGACATCTGTGACTACCTCCTCTGGTTTCCCTTGAAAAAGAGCACGTATTTTTGCTACTGTCAGATTAGACGAAATACGTAAATTAGCCTGATCTAAACGCAAAGGTCTTCCCGTTTCCTTCCACCAAAAAGTGTTAATTCTTTCATTCCTGGCATTTTTCATGTAAGGATCATAAATCATTGAAAACGATGCCGTAGTAGCACCCTTGAAAAAACGAGCAGTGGTACTAACAAAAACAGGACTCCACCGAAGGGAATCAGCGGCAAAATTATAATTCCCCGTAATCACCAGATTATCAATAAGGTTCACCGTTTTTAGGGTGGAATCTTTTTTAGGTGCAATTTTAGCTAATAAAATATTATTTAGGGAGTATCCAATAGCCATTTGCTTACCCGACTGAGGTGGTGAACCATAAATCGATTGTTCAAAGGGAGTATAAACCTGATATCTGTCGGCATATCTTGTATCTGTATTTATGGTGTCGTAAAAAGGTTTAATATAATCCGGAGAATAATTAAAGGATATCGTTGGTCTCACTTCATGTCTCAGACCTCGTAAAAAACCACTTTTAAATTGTAATGTGCTAAAAAGTCTTGTATTTAGACCAAAACCCATGTCAAATGTACGATAAGAAGCAAACCCTGGTATTGTATCTGTATTTACACGACCATATTGAGTCGTATCTGAAATAACTTGAAAAGAAGTTTTGGCCTCATTATAAATTGTATCTCTTCGTATGGTGGGCGTTGGATCAAAATCCTTCCTTAGTTGCTGCATTTGCCAAACTTCCCGATAATTAGCAGATGGATTTAGATTAAAAAACCGTAAAATTTTAAATGAAGTACTTGCCTCAACCGCTTGATTAACTCCAAATTTAGCATCGCTAAGGGTTTTTGTTGAAAACAATGTGGTATCTGTAGCGGCAAAACTATTTCTAACCTCATTTCGATATCTCATAACGATAGCTTCGTACCATTTTTCAGCACCTGATGCAACTTTCCTTTTAAAGGGATTTATGGATTGGGTCTGAAATCTAAGATCAGGAAAATTAATAGTTATTTCCTTGTTTAACAGATTTTGAGAGTGATTAAACGAAACAGACCAATTGTAAGGTTTATCTGTATAGTTTTTATCAAATGACATATTAGAATTTAACTGGGTCTGCAAAACAGAGGCAGCATCGTTGAAAACCCTGTTTTGAAATCCATTGGTTTGAATATTCACACTACCTCCAAATCGATTCGTTGGATGTGCACCACTCTCTTGTCTGTGAGACCATCTGATTTGCACTGAATTTTGGGGAGAAAATATACCTGTTTGAAGATTTTCAGTTTTTCTCGAATCAAAGCCAAGATTCAGCGAACCCGAATATTTATATCTCTTTCTGTAATCAGAAGATGCACTAACCCCCCAGGTACCTCTAAAATAAATATTTCCCCTAAGCGCCAGATTTAAATAATCATTGATAGGGAAAAACCATCCTATGTCTCTTAAACCATAACCCCACTGTGGTGAATATTCATAATCTCTTGGGAAAAGTAAACCAGTAGAAGATTTTGATTGCGGATTGATAGGAAAAAAACCAAAAGGAAGCCAAATTGGGGTTGGAATATCCATTATTTCTAATCGGGAAGGACCCACAATAATTAACTTATTAGGAATTATCTTTTGTTTGGTACTTCTGATGCCAAAATGCGGATGATCGGCTGTACAAGTGGTAAATATGGAATTCGTACTATAAAGGACATCATTTTGAGTTGAATCTGCTCCGGCAGTACGGATAAATTTTGCTTGTTCCGAATGAATGACAATATCATTTTGTTGGGAAGTACTTTGAAAAACTTTACCTTTTTGGGTTTTAAAATTGTAACGAAGTTCAAAAGCTGAAATTTCTTGTTCCCCTTCCTTGAAGGAAGGATTACTTTCTTTCGTCCCTGTGCCCTTTGCTAAAATGATGTTATTATCCCAGTCAAGTTCTATAAAACCTGCTTTCAATTCAACTTTTTCATAATTTACTACTGCCTCACCATATAGATAGAGCTTTTTATTTTTGTTATCTAAGATCATTGAATCTTTGCAGGACGCATCAATAGGCGCACTCAATGAATCTTTAGAAAAACGCACATATTGCCTTTGGATTACGGTGGTATCCTGCATAGAACCTTCGCCAGGGAAAGAATCTAAGGCTATTTTTTGACTTAACAAAGGAGCTGACCCTATCAGGAAAAACAAAATTCCTAATATGGCAGTTAGATAAAAGTAATATTTTTGTTTACTTTGCATTATAATTAACAGGTCAACGACCAAATTCCCCGATAAACTTTAATGAATTACTATTCCAACGAAAAAATGCGCGCACCGGGATATTGTTTACTGTTATTATTTTTAATAACCCCCTTAATAACGATTCAAAACCGTTATTTGTACACAATCGATGCTCATAATTTTTCATTATTTGGCGAAGGTACTAAAGATAAGTTACAAGGCAAACCCCCATATCGTATAAAAACGGTAATTATTGACCCGGGTCATGGTGGTTTCGACCCTGGAACCCATGGTGTTTCTACCTTAGAAAAAGATTTGGTGCTGTCTGTAGGAAAAAAGCTAAGAGACTTATTAGCTGAGAAATATCCTCAAATAAAGGTCATAATGACCAGAGATAAAGACGTTTTTATTCCGTTATATCAACGTGCAAAAATTGCCAATGACGCAAATGCTGATTTATTTATTTCCATACATGCTAATTTTATGCCTAAATCATCGGTTACGCTAGGCACTGAAACGTATGTAATGGGTTTACACACAGCTGAATATAATTTAGACGTTGCTAAACGAGAAAATGCAGCTATCTTACTTGAGGAAAATTATAAAAATAATTATGATTACGATCCCAATTCACCTGAAGGTCATATTTTATTTTCTATGTACCAGAATGCCTATTTGGATCAAAGCATTCAATTTGGTCAATTTGTTGAAAATCAATATGCAAGTCATGCAAATAGAAAAAGTAGAGGGGTAAAACAAGCTGGCTTTGTCGTTTTGAAAGCTACTTCTATGCCTAGTGTATTATTAGAAATAGGATTTTTAAGTAATCGAGAAGAAGAAAATTATCTAAAAACGGATAATGGGAAGCAAAAAATTGCCGAAAGTATTTTCAATGGATTTACAGAATACAAAAAGAAAATTGAACAACTTCCGGAGACGGTGGCAGAAGTAACCAATAAACCAACTTCTAATGCTAATCAACCAATTTACCAATTTTGGATTCAAATTGCCGCAACACCAAATCCTATCTCTAAAACAGATTCGTTGTGGAAAAATTCACCTTTCAACATCGAACAATTAAAGGAAAATGGCCTATATAAATACAGAACAAACACATTTAGCCAAATAAAAGAAGTTTTAAAAGCAAGAGACAAAATGTTTGCTGCGGGATTTAAAGATGCTTTTATAATTGTAGATAAAAATGGAGAACGAATAAGTCTTCATCAGGCTAAAAAAGAATTGGGTATCCCCTAATGTTACCGTTTATGAATTAGGATATTTGTATATTTGCGCGAATTATTTGTCGAAAAAACAAAAAGAATGTCAAAAGAGATTAGAATTGCCCTTTTAGTTATAACCTCACTCTTAGTATCTATTTGGGGCTACAAATATATTATAGGTAAAAATTTATTGAAAAAGTCTAACCTGTATTATGTTGATTACAGTAATGTAAATAGAATCACTATATCTACACCGGTAAAATACCTAGGATACCAAGTGGGCTTTGTTTCTGAAGTAACTCCTAATTTAGATAAGGGACTCATAAGATTAACACTTGATTTAGACGAAAATATGGCTTTACCAAAAGGAAGTATGGCCAATATTTTGACTGAAACATTCATGGGTGGAGCTTCCATTATTTTAAATATTCCGGGAGGATGTTCTGGTGATTGTTTGCCTAGTGGATCTGTGATTGGTGGAAAAAATCTTGGCATCTTAGGTTCCATGGTCGATAAGGATGATTTAAAGACCTATATTCAAGTATTTCAGGAAGGTATTTCCGTTTTAGTGGATTCCTTAAGTAAACAAATGGCTTCCGGTGATTCCGAAAGTAAAATGGGGAAAAGCATTGAAAATCTATCAAAAACGATTGATAATTTAGAACTGCTAACTCGTCAGATGAATGGTATAATGGGGGCTTCAGGAAAAAGCATCAATCAAAGTATGTCTAGTCTATCTGCCATATTAAAAAATATAGAAACTAATAACGAAGAGATTACAAGTCTTTTATCCAATGTTTCTGACATTTCAAAGCAAATAAAAGATGGCGATGCTAAAAAATCAATGGAATCTATAAATACTACCTTAACAGGGCTACAAATGACTTTAAAGTCTGCGGATACCACATTTTCCGGATTAAATAGCATAATAGCTAATGTAAATGCAGGAAATGGAAGTTTGGGTAAATTAGTAAAAGATGACGGATTAGTAACTGATATTCAGGATTTGAGTAAACATTTAGACTCTTTACTTTTAGATTTAAAAGAAAGGCCATATCGTTACATCCCCCTAAAGAGTCAGAAAAAGACAGAGAAAATAGATCGTCAGAAAGAATCGAATTAATACTCAAATTGGAGTTTTGCCAAACTGGTATATAATCCTTTTTCATTTTGAAGTAATTCCTGATGAGTTCCTTTCTCAGCAATGGTTCCGTTCTCCAATACATAAATTTGGTTTACATCTTTTATAGTAGCTAAACGATGAGCTATAATAATAGAGGTTCTACCAACCATTAATACTTGTAAAGCTTCCTGAACGAGTCTTTCTGATTCTGCATCGAGCGAAGATGTGGCTTCATCCAAAATTAGAATCGCTGGATCCTTTAAAATAGCTCTGGCTATGGCTACCCTTTGTTTTTGGCCTCCGGACAATTTCACTCCCCTTTCTCCAACAATCGTTTCCATTTTTAAAGGAAAACCTTCTATGAATTCCCAGGCATTTGCCTTTTTAGCGGCTTCCATAATATCTGAATCTGAAGCTGATGGATTTCCGTAGGCGATATTATCTTTAATTGAACCACCAAATAACATAACATCTTGAGGTACGATGGCCATATTGCCGCGTACATCGGAAAGATCATATTTATTTATAGGAAGGTCATCAATAAAAATTTCGCCTTTGTCTGCCTTATAAAATTGCATGAGAAGTTGAGTTAAGGTTGATTTTCCAGCACCACTCATACCAACCAAAGCTATTCTTTCTCCGGAATTGACGCTGATATCTATTCCTTTTAACACTATTTTCTCAGGACGACTGGGATATGCGAAAAACACTTGATTAAAATCAATTTTTCCAAGAAACCTTTTACTGATAGGCTTGGGAGAATCTATATTTCTCTCCCCAGGCATTTGAAGAATATCTACAATTCTCTCTCCTGCACCTAACGCCGTAATTAATTCTGTATAAAAAGTTCCAAGGCTGGCAATAGCACCACCAATAATACCAGTAAAAATGATAAAATTGACTAAATCACCCTTAACCATCGAGCCATTCTCCACCATTAAAGCAGCTTGCCACATGATAAAAAACAAGGCTCCAAACATAACAAATACTATAAAAGAAGCAAAAAGTCCCCTCATTGTAGCCGCCTTTAAAGCCATAGTAACCACTTTATTTAAATGCGAAGCGTATCGTCCCAGTTCGAACCATTCATTTGTAAAAGCCTTAACGGTACGAATATTCTGCATGGTTTCCTCTACCACAACATTGGTTTGTGCCAGTTCATCTTGCCTTTCCTTAGTAAACTTCCTTATATGTTTACCAAAATACATAGCGGCAAAAACCACTAAAGGGAAAGTACCCAACATAATTAATGCAAGGCGTGGCATAGCAAAAACAATAAAGATAATACCTCCTACAAGAATAATAATTTGTCTTAAAAACTCGGCAACGGTAGTAGCTAATGCCCCTTGAATCTGGGTTACATCATTGGTGATTCTGCTGGTTAATTCACCAACCCGCTGATCTTCAATCCAGGGAATAGGAAGAGAAACCATATTTTTAAATAAATCTTTTCTCAACGAGGCCATACTTTTCTCGCTGACAATAGCAAATAATCTAATTCTAAAGTAAGAAAGAATGCTTTGAAAGGCTAATAACAGAAGTATGGTTAAAAACAATTGATTTAAATTCATTGGATAAGTAGGTTTCTTATCGAGTATATTAAAAACTTCACCAGGAAGTTTCATAATAACCAAAAAGAGGATACTTCCAGCACTTAAAACCAATAAACCCAATATAAATTGAACCCGGTAGGGAATTAAATAACGAAATATATATCCGTTTTTATGTAATTTTTCTTTAGAAAATTTGGGCTTTTCATTGGTTTTGCCCTCGCTTTTATTAGCCGACATAATTAATTTTTACTTACCTAAAGCAA
>Ga0247831_1000629_pt1 | contig 76091 bp, 63 predicted proteins | sample LaCruzMarch2015__9_FD_192406 | JGI IMG/M metagenome (GOLD analysis project Ga0247831, IMG submission 192406) | Freshwater microbial communities from meromictic Lake La Cruz, Castile-La Mancha, Spain - LaCruzMarch2015_1m | ecosystem: Environmental > Aquatic > Freshwater > Lake | place: Spain...
ATCCTGTTCGTTCAGTGGAACAAAGGACCCATCGGCAGCGCGCCGTGCCCCATAGCGCCCTTCGTGGTATTTCACCAACGCCCACAACCCCAACACCTCGGGGTGATCGGGCAAACGCTCTGCCATCGCATCGCACAGCATCTCGGCCTCGGTGGCCAAACGCCTTTGTCCTTCGGCCCCGGTCCAGTCGTCCCAGGCAGCCCCATAGGCCGCATACACGGCATCGAGCAAAGCCCCCAAACGGATTTCGAGTTGTTCGGGTCCCGGCAGTGTAAAACGCAAACCAGCCAGCTTGATCTTGCGCTTGGCCCGAACCAACCGCTGCGCCATGCCCGCGGGCGAAGTCAAAAAAACCGTGGCCACTTGATCCGCCCGCATCCCCAACACCGTTTGCAAAATCAGCGGGGCGTGTAGAGAGGCATCCAAGGCCGGGTGGGCGCAGAGCATCATCAGTTCCAAACGGTCGTCGGGCAACACATCCCCCGCCGAGACTTCCGACTCCATCGAATCAAAATGGGCTTCAAAATTACTTGGACGGTCCAGCCGCGATTCTTTGCGGGTTCGGTCCAACCACTTTCGACGGGCCACCGTCATCAGCCAGGCCTCGGGCTGTCGGGGAACGCCCTCTATCGCCCACTGCTCCAAAGCCGCCAAAAAAGCCTCTTGCAGGGCATCTTCGGCCGACTCCACATCGCGGGTACGGGCGGTCAGCAGAGCCACCAACCGCCCATAAGCCTCGCGAGCGCTGCGTTCAATCAGCGATTCGACCACTTCGCGATTACATCACGAGCAGCGGGCGCACCTCGACCGAGCCTCCATATTCCAAGGCCGGACAGCGGGCGGCCCAGACCATGGCCGCATCCAAATCGGCCACATCGATCAGATAGAAACCCGCCAACTGCTCTTTGGTATCGGCAAACGGGCCGTCTTGGATCGCGTTTTTCCCGTGGACTTTGCGCAGCATCGTCGCGGTTTCGGCCGGTTGCAGAGCCGCTCCGCCCGTCATCACCCCCGCCTCGGTCAAGGCTTGCCCAAAGGCGACGTAGGCGCCCCAATAAGCGGGGGCTTTTTCCGGATCCTGGCGAATGCCAAACACTGCTTCTGGTTCTTGAATCAACAAAGCATATTTCATGGTGCACACATTTGAAGTTGTTTCACCGAGTCCCTCTCGGTGTTCACAGAGATGTCGTTCGAGCTTTCCTCCCATCGACACAGCTTAGGTACTTTTTTGAAGGCAACCCAAGATTTTTTCGTTATTATCCTCACGATGAGGGGCTTATTTTTTCTTCTTCGATTCAGATTCTGTGTCTTTTTTGTGAAACCACGATTTCTTCTCCTTCGGTTCTTCCGTTAAATCGCTTCCCTGATGCTTTAAAAACGACCGAGCCACGCCGCCCGGTAAAATGTACATGCATCCCTCTTTGACACTGGCCCACATAAAATTGAAAGGGCTCTTGTAGACCGTTCGCGGGGCCGTGTATTCCGCGGTGCGGTAGTGTTTATCCCCCGGTAGGTTGGTTTTGTTGACAAACGCCCCGGCCAGCAATCCCAACAAAGCCTTGTCTTTGGGGTGCCATTCGTCTTCTTCGCGGTCGAGTATTTGGAAGTCGATGTCCTCGTAATCGAGCCACATCCGATTGGTCGAAACGGTGCTGTCGGCCTTCATGTCCAGTTTGAGCCGATGCACCTTGCCCTCCGTAATCCGCACCCCGGCCAGGGGCTCGAGGGTGGTGTTCAAAGCCGCCAAAGGCATCGGTCCCATTTCGGCTTCCATATGAAAGCTCTCGCCTCGATAAGGCACTTCGAGCCGGGCCTTGAGCGCCCCACTTCCGTTAAAGCGGGTGCGCAAATGGGCCATCAACTGCCGGTGCTTCTGTTGATAGGATTTTAGGTTGCTCAGGTGGTAGACATCGGCCTCAAAGTCGTCGAACAGAATCACCCCGGGTTTGGCGTAGTGCTCCGCAATTTCGCGGTATTCAATCCGGCTGTTGCGGATTTCGAGCGTATCGAGTTGCACAGGCACGGGGATGCGGCGCACCATGCCATGAAACATCGGTTTGTAGGCGTATTTTTTTAGCGCGAGATTCTTGTTTTTATAGTCGTTGAACCGCAAACCAGAGAGCTGAAGTTTTTTGGCATCGATTTCGAGATCGTCGAAGATGCGGTTCAGCGCACGGATTCCGCTGAGGTCGAGCGAGTCGAGTTCCAGCTCAAAGAGGTCTTTTTGTTCCCCCATATCACGACTGATCGCGACCCAATCTCGGGTGTAGTGCATTCGAAGAGCCCTCAAAGACAGTTTGTTGTCCTTAGAGTCATACCCAATCGAACCTGTTTTGAGCGCGATGTCTTCGTTCGGGGCAAAATGAACGCTGTCCATTCCCAATTGAAACCGATCCATGGCAAAAGGCACCGGATTGTTCCACTGTACCTGATCGGTCTGGATGCCCTCCGCCCGAATATTGAGCGCAAAGACCTGGGCGAATTCCACCGTGTCCCGATCGGTCAAATAATAGGCCGCATTGGCCTCAGAAATAATAAAATCCGAAAGCTGGCCGCGCTCCAGCAAATCGGCAAACAGCGATTGAAGTCCCCTTTGCCGAGCCGGTTCGAGGCTATCGGAAACAGCGGTGTCCGACGGATTATCGGTGGCATTAGATCGGCGATAGATCCGGAATTCGGGTTGTTCGAATTCAATCGAACCCAGAATCAAGCTACCGCCAAATACCAAAGATTTCCAGCGCAATCCGCGAATCGAGGCTTGGTCGAGCGCTCCATAGACCACCACATCCAAGCTGTCGACAAATCGCGGAATCAATTCAATTTCTTTGAGTGCTACCCCGGTAAATCCCGGCTGAACGGTAAGCGATTCGAAGCGAAAATCGTAGGCGCGCGCCGGGTCTTCGTTGATCATCGACCGCAATCGATCCTCGAGCAGTCGACCCGAATACTGTTTTGCGGCCCACCAGAGCCCTACCACTGTGATTATTAGGACTCCCCAGACAATGGATTTGCGTTTCATGCATCCAAATTAGATAAGTCGACGGGTTCCCCCGAATTCCAAGAGCAACCGTGCGGTTTATTCTTGATTTAAACGGGTAAAGTCCTCGCGCTCGCTTTTCTTCGCCTTGTGGATTCACCCCTATCATCCAGAATGTTCGATATCGGGATTATTGGAGCCGGGCCGGCGGGTTCGGGTGCGGTTTGGCGTTTGAAGCAGAGCGGATTGAGCATCCTCTGGATCGACCAAGCGGTTTTTCCCCGAGACAAGATCTGCGGAGACGCCATTCCCTACGAGACCTATGGGGTGCTCGACCAGCTCGAGCCTGGGGCTGCCGACGAACTGCGCCAATGGGGCGGGGCAGAACGCATTCTTCGCTCTCGGGTCTTTTTGCCCTCGGGGCGGGGGATCGAGATTCGCTGGAAAACCTTGGCCGTCAATTCGGCCCGTTTTCAATTCGACCATTGGCTGGTCCAAAAAGCGCTTCACGACCATCCCAATGTGCATCAAGCCTTTGGACAAAAAGTCACCACCATCGAACGCACCTTAGAAGGCTTCGATGTGCGCACTTCAGAGGCGCTTTTTCGGTGTCGGAAACTCATCGGGGCCGGAGGGGCGCATTGTCCCTTGGCGCGGATGGTCAATCGAGAAGAAGCCGATCTTTCGGGGGTTCGCAAACCCGAGCGCCGGCATAAGTTGGCCGCGGTTCGCGCTTATGCCGAGGGGGTCAGGGGGGTATCCGATATCAACGAGGTCCACGCGCTCAAAGGCTATTTGCCCGGCTATTTCTGGATTTTTCCGCTCCCCGACGGCCGGGTCAATCTCGGACTGGGCCTTTTGGCCACCGAGCTCAGCCGCAAAAAGCTCGATTTAAAGATCGAATTGGAACGCATTGTCCGACAGAGTCCTTTGGCGGGTCGGTTTTCGGGTGTACCCTTGAGTCCCATTCAGGGATTTGAGCTCCCGTTGGGGTCTTCGGGTTCCCGCCGCAGCGGTCCGGGATTTTTGCTCACGGGCGACGCGGCCTCCCTCATCGACCCGCTCGATGGGCACGGTATAGGCAGCGCCCTACACTCAGGGCTGCTCGCTGCAGATGCCACGGCTCAAGCATTACATAGGGGAAACGAATCCCAACAGTGGCGCGATTATGAAGCACATTTGGATTCTGTGTATTATCGCAATCACCGCTGGCACAGGCGGATGGTCAATTTTGCCGGGCAGCCTTGGTTGCTCGAGGCCTTGGGTCGGGCGTCTTGGCTTCGCGCTGTGGGCATGGATGCGGTGGCCATCTGAGTCGTATTTGTAATTATTTTCTGTATTATTGCAACCGCAGAGAAACGGCTACCCGCTTCTTTTGGACGCCCTTGGTTTCAAAAACCTATTTTTAACCCGAAACTTTTCGAACACGCTTTCGCCATGACACCGCTCGCCTCTGATTTGAACGCCATCGAACAACTTCGCTACCGCTTCGAACGCAGTGGTTTTGAGGTATGTTCTTGGTTGGGCTACCGCTTGGGGATCCCGGCTTCGCGCATTCGTCTGTTTTTTGTTTCCGCGAGTTTCTTGGCCTTGGGCAGCCCCATTGTGGTCTACATGGCCCTCGCCTTTGTACTCGAGCTCAAGAAAATGATCCATCCGGGATACCGCAGTTTGCGCGATCTCTAACGATGTACAACCCTGTGGTATCCACTTTTAAGCCCTGTCTTGGCCCATGCGCATCCTGTTAACCGGCTCCAATGGCTTGCTCGGCCAAAAACTCATTGGGCGATTGTCCCAACAACCCGGGGTGGAACTCATCGCTACGGCTCGGGGCGAAAACCGCGCTGCGGTCCGCGAAGGCTATCGCTATCATTCGCTCGACATCACCGACCGAACTGCCGTGTTGGAAGCGTTCGAACGGTTTCGACCCGATTCAGTCATCCATACGGCGGCCATGACGCACGTCGATCAGTGCGAGCAGCAACCCGAGGCGTGTACGGAACTCAATGTTCAGGCCGTGGCGCATTTGGTCGAGGCCTGTGCGCTTCACGACAGCCATTTGGTTCACCTTTCCACCGATTTCATTTTCGACGGCAGCCACGGACCCCTTGACGAATCGGCCCAGCCCGCCCCCATCAGCGTCTACGGGCACAGCAAGCTCAAGGCCGAGCACCTCGTTCAAGAAGGGTTGAACCGATACGCCATTGTGCGCACCATGTTGGTGTATGGGTTGGCCGACGAAATGAGCCGATCGAACATCGTTTTGTGGGCGCTCGATTCGCTTTCGGCAGGCAAGTCGATCAAAGTGGTCCACGACCAATTCCGCAGTCCCACTTGGGCCGAAGATCTGGCCGAAGGGTGCATTTTGGCCGCACTTTCGCATGCTCAGGGCATTTACCACATCAGCGGGGCGGAGACCTTGAGCATTCTCGATTTTGTCCGCAGAGTGGCTCGGTTTTGGGCGCTCGACGCATCGTTGATCGAACCCATCGATTCCGCTTCTTTGGGTCAACCCGCGCGGCGGCCACCGCGAACGGGGTTTCTCATCGACAAGGCCCAGGCCGAATTGGGCTTTCAACCCCATTCGCTCGAAGAAGCGTTTGCCCGCATCCGCGTTCAACTCGAACAGCGCGCCGGACAAACCTCAATTCCCCAATAAGCACGACCGAAGACGAAAAAACAGGAGAACGACAACACCATGGCGGCAGCAAAAGAACAATGGGGCTCTAGGATGGGATTGATTCTCGCGATGGCGGGAAATGCGGTGGGGCTTGGGAATTTCCTGCGCTTTCCGGTCCAAGCCGTCCAAAATGGGGGAGGGGCTTTTATGATTCCCTACCTCGTTAGTTTGTTGCTCATGGGCATCCCGCTCTTGTGGGTCGAATGGGCCATGGGTCGCTACGGAGGCCGATTTGGCGACCATTCGACGCCGTTTATCCTCGACAACATGACCCACCGACGATTTTGGAAATATTTCGGGGTGTTTGGCATTTTCACCAACATCGGGGTGATGGCCTATTACACGTATATCGAGAGTTGGACTTTGACCTATGCGTTCAAATCGATCAAAGGAGATTTTCTTGGGATGCCCCTCGATGAAGTGGGTGCCACCTTCGATCGCTATATTGATTTGGGCGCAGACATCAACGTACCGCTATGGGCTCTGTTGGCTTTTGCCATAACGCTTGCGCTCAACATCTATATATTGTCCCGTGGACTTTCTGAGGGCGTAGAGAAAGTGGCGAAAATTGGCATGCCCTTGCTCCTCGTGTTTGGGACTTTTTTGGCCATTCGAGCAGTTACCCTAGGCAGCACCGGTCGTTGCCCCGATTGCAATTCTAACCTGGGTCTCGATTTTCTGTGGCGGCCGGAGTTTTCTTCTTTAGCAGATCCCAAGGTGTGGTTGGCAGCGGCAGGACAAATCTTTTTTACGCTTTCGGTGGGGATGGGGACCATTCAATGCTACGCCTCTTACGTTCGTCAAAAGGACGATATCGCCCTCAATGCCATGAGCGCGGGATGGATGAACACCTTTGTCGAGGTGGTCCTCGGTGCTAGCGTAGTGATTCCCATTGCTGCAGGCTATTTTGGTCTCGATTGGGTCAAAGAAAACGCCGGATTTATGATGGCGTTCAAGTCGATGCCTTTTCTGTTCGATCAGTTTGGTCCAGTGCTGGCTGTGTTGAGCGGATTGGCATGGTTTGGTTTGTTGTTTTTTGCGGGCATCACCTCGAGTCTGGCCATGGGAACCCCCTGGATGGCGTTTATGGAAGATGAGTTTAAATGGTCTCGCAACAAAGCCGCATTATCATTAGGTGTCATCATTTTTGTTCTCGCCCTCCCCACCATCTTTTTCTTTGGCAAAGGCGTGTTTGATGAATACGACTATTGGACTGGAACCGTCGCCTTGGTGCTATTCGCCTTGGCCGAGGTCATTTTGTTCGGCTGGGTTTTTGGGATGGATAAAGGCTGGGTCGAAATCACTTCAGGAGCCGATATGAAGGTGCCCCAAGTCTACCGCCCCATCATTAAATACGTGACTCCCTTGTTCATTTTGGTCATTTTTTTAACTTCTGTTTTTAAACCCTTAAACGGCGGTTTGGACGATTGGGGCAGAGGGTTTGCCCAATTGGGGGCAGGGCAGGGCTGGCCCTGGGCCAAGGATTCTATCATCAACCAGCTCTTCCACCTCGACACCGGCATCCTATGGTTTGAGCAAGGAGTTCCGACCAATATGTTTTACATCGACATGTCGCGTTTCCTGTTGGTATTCACCTTTATCGGACTCGGGGCTTTGGTGGCCATCGCTTCCCGCAAACGCAGACAGAACGCATGAGTACGAGCGCCCTTTTGTTTATGATTGCTGTGCAGGGAACGGTTACGGCAGTCACCGTCTACTACTTCTACAAGGTTTTGAAAGCTCCGGCCAAAGATGAGCCAGACTCCTATTCGGACAACGACGACTAATCGGGATTTTTGGGGGCAATGGGCTGGTGGGATGGATTTCGGTACGAGGCGACAGAGCGCAGAGCACTCCTGGGTTGGGTGGGTATATCACTTCTTTTGTTGGGCGCCCGGTCGCCCCGTCTCCCTTGGAACCAAACGCCAGAAATCGCCGATCTCTCCTCCCGGTTTCTTCCGCTCCTCGACTCGATTCAGGCCTATAAAAAGGACCATTATCGTTCCCTAATTCGCGGTTTTGAGGTGCATTCGGTCGATAGCGCGGGGCTGGTTGCGATGGGCTGCGATGCGTATTCAGCTCAGCGTTGGGTGCGCTATCTAAACCGAGGCTATACATTTCGGGACACGGCCCAGTTGCACCGCGTTGTGCGCCCCGATCCCCTCTGGTGGGCGGTCGCGTCCGCCCAAACGCGTTTTGAACGCGGTTCATCCGACTACATCTCGATGCGGAATGGGACTTTTGCGTCCAACCGAGAAAGACCGCAAGTTCCCACCATCCGTTTCCCCTTTTCGACCGATAGCCTCGACGTTACGGATTTTGAGCAACTCGGTTTGAGTCCCGCACAGGCATCGGTAGCGGTTCGTTTTTGTGCGGGCCGAGCCCTCGATGCCGCTGCGCTTTCGAAGTTGCGCGTGGTCAGTCCCGAACTCTTTGCCCAGTGGAAGCCCTGGATTCGTCCCCAACAGTCCGTCGTTCCCTCCGAAACCGTGGTTCTCGACCGCACTCCGTTTGATTGGAATGCTTTGGGCGCGGCCGAGTTGGCACGGCGATTGTCTTGGGACCCGGAACGGGCAGAACGCTTGGTCGAATACCGGCGTCGTTTGGGGGGATACACCGGGCTCGATCAATTGCTTTTGGACCGCAAAATCAGCCGGCGCGAATACGAACAATGGAGCGAACAGGGTTGGGATCTTTTTGGTCCACCCACAAAACTTTCGCTGAACGAGAGCCCCTTAGAAGTGCTGGCAAGCCATCCCTATCTGGGTTATCGATCGGCGAGGGCGTTGGTACAGTTTCGGGAATCGGTCCGTCCGTTTCGCTCCGTGGAGGAGTTAAGAAAACTTCATTTGATAGAGGACTCCGTATGGGCTAAACTTGTGCCGTATTTGGAAGTGCGCTTTTGAGGCTGAACCATCCGGATGCTGACGGGTTAAAACAATAAACTGAACACAATGGAGCTGGCTGAATCTTCGACTGTGGCAATGATCGCCGAAACCGTTCGCGACTACGCGGAACGTGCCATCCGTCCGCACATCATGGAATGGGACGAGAGTCAAACCTTCCCCGTCGAGTGCATGAAGGGACTGGGTCAACTCGGATTGATGGGAATGCTGGTTCCCGAGGAATACGGAGGTAGCGGTTTGTCTTATGATGAATATGTCGAAGCCATAATCGGTCTTTCCAAGGTCGATTCAAGCATTGGTTTGTCGATGGCCGCCCACAATAGTTTGTGCACTGGGCACATTCTGCAGCACGCCAACGAAGCGCAAAAGCGGAAATACCTGCCCAAATTGGCGAGCGGCGAATGGATTGGCGCTTGGGGCCTTACCGAAGCCAACACGGGTTCGGATGCCCTGCGGATGAAGGTCACCGCCAAGCGCGATGGAGATCAATGGGTCCTGAACGGAGCCAAAAACTGGATTACCCACGGCATCAGCGGCAATGTGGCCGTGGTGTTGGCGCGCACGGGCGAATTGCTCGACAGCCGAGGCATTTCTGCCTTTATTGTAGAGCGGGGAACCCCTGGTTTCAAAGCAGGTAAAAAGGAGAACAAACTCGGAATGCGCGCTTCAGAGACCGCCGAAATGATCTTCGAAGATTGCCGCATCCCGGCCGAGAATCTCATCGGGGTAGAGGGCGACGGCTTCATCCAAGCCATGAAGGTGCTCGACGGAGGCCGTATTTCGATTGCCGCATTGTCTGTGGGCATTGCCAAAGGAGCCTACGAAGCGGCCTTGAAATACGCCCAAGAGCGGGAGCAATTCGGCCAATCTATTTCGAAGTTTCAAGCCATTGCGTTCAAGTTGGCCGACATGGCTACCGAAATCGAAGCAGCTCACCTGCTGACCAATCGCGCAGCCTATCTCAAGAACAACGGCAAAAAAATGACCCGCGAAGGGGCCATGGCCAAGTACTATGCCTCCGAAATTGCCGTCCGCGTCTGCAACGAAGCGGTTCAGATTTTTGGTGGATACGGATTCACCAAAGACTTTCCGGTCGAGAAGTTCTATCGCGATGTCAAGCTGTGTACGATTGGAGAAGGAACTTCCGAAATTCAAAAGTTGGTGATTTCAAGAGATTTGCTCAAAGGTTAATTCATCCGGAAAATCCGGGGGGAATTGCTATCTTTGCAGCCGCCCAAACCGAAAAGGAAGCAATGATTATCATTCAAGTCAAAGAAGGAGAAGCCATCGACCGCGCGCTCAAGCGCTACAAGCGGAAGTTCGATAAAATGGGAACCGTTCGCCAGTTGCGTCGTCGCAGCGCGTTTACCAAGCCCTCGGTGGTTCGCCGTTCGGAAATCATCAAGGCAACCTACGTACAGGGGTTGCGCGCCGCCGACGAGAATTGAGGATTCTCCGGGAAACCGGAAACGACCTTCAACACACACGCGTCTTCGAAGACTATCTTCGGAGACGCGTTTTCTTTTTGTGGAAGAATTTCTCCGACATCTGCGGTTTCAACGAAACCGATCGCCCCATACCGTTGCGGCCTACCAATCTGACCTCGAGTCGTTTTTAAGCGCCCTGGAGTCTGAAGGGCTCGGGCTGTTGGACGCCAAGCCGGCCCAGCTCCGCGCGTGGATCGTGGCCCAAATGGATGCGGGTGCCGAACCCGCCAGCGTGCGACGTCGGCTCAGCGCGCTGCGCACTTATTACCGGTATGAGCAATCCATGGGGCGCATAACGGACAATCCCGTCCTGAAAATCAAAGCCCCCAAACAACCCAAGCGGTTGCCCAAAGTGGTCGCCGAGGACGAACTGGTATCCCTCTTGGATTCCGGGGTGTTTTCCGAAGCCTACGAAGGGCTGCGCGACCGTTGCATTCTGGAACTGCTCTATCAGACGGGGATGCGGCGCTCCGAGCTGGTGGGTCTCAGCTGGACCGATGTAGACCGAGCCCGAAGAGAAGTGCGGGTACTCGGCAAACGCGCCAAAGTCCGATTGATCCCACTGAGTTCGGGTATGCTGGACTGGCTCGATCGGCTCAGGACGCATCCCGAGCGACCCGAAGGTGCCGATGCAGAGACCGCCGTTTTCTTGGGTGTCAAAGGCAAAAGGATTACTTCGGTTCTTGTGTATTCGGTCGTGCATCACTACCTTTCTTTTACCCATTCCGAAAAGCGCAGTCCGCATGTCCTTCGCCACAGTTTCGCTACGCATATGTTGTCCAGAGGGGCCGATCTGCAGGAAATCCGAGATCTCCTCGGTCATTCTGGATTGGCGGCCACACAGGTCTATACCCATTCCAGCATCGAACGACTAAAGTCTGTGTTTAACCAGGCCCATCCGAGGGCCACTAAAAATGAGGAGCCATGAGAGTTCGCGTTCAATCCGTCAATTTCAATGCCCGCCCCGAATTGCTCGAGTTCATTCAAAAGAAACTCGATAAACTCGATCAAGTCCACGACCGCATCATCGAAGGAGAAGTTTTTCTCAAAGTCGACAATTCGCACGACCGCATGAACAAAATCGCGGAAATCAAGATCAATGTTCCAGGCAATGAGTTGATGGTCAAGAAGAATTGCGAAACTTTTGAAGAGGCCGCAGACCTTGGAGCCGAGGCTTTGCGCAAGCAGTTGGAGCGCCACAAAGGCAAGTTGAGGGGACTTTAAGAAGTTTTTGTTTGCCGCGTTTGTAGCGGTCGCTTTCTTTTCTACATTTGCAGTCCGCTTTTCGAGGCGGACTGTGTTGTTTATACGCAGCCTGAACTCCGGAGATAGACGCCGGTATAGCTCAGTTGGCCAGAGCAGCTGATTTGTAATCAGCGGGTCGGGGGTTCGAATCCCTCTACCGGCTCGGTCAGAGGGGTTCAGGAATCGCGAAAAAAGTTCTTCGGAACTTGGGAGAGCACTCAGTCGTTCGAAAGCGGTGGACCACTCGGTCCGACGTTCTTTGGTATTTCATCATTTCGACAAAACACAGGATCCCTGTAGCGGGGAGATACTCAAGCGGCCAACGAGGACAGACTGTAAATCTGTTGGTTTACACCTTCGCAGGTTCGAATCCTGCTCTCCCCACGAACAGATCCTTGAATTTCGAAGAATAGTTGCGGGCGTAGCTCAGTTGGTAGAGCATCAGCCTTCCAAGCTGAGGGTCGCGGGTTCGAGTCTCGTCGCCCGCTCTACATTCTTCGAATATTTCGCACAAGCCGGTGTAGCTCAGGGGTAGAGCGTTTCCTTGGTAAGGAAAAGGTCACGGGTTCAATTCCCGTCATTGGCTCAAAGTTCAAATTCAATGCGCACAGATTGAATTTGAATTGGCGCTATCGTCCCTGAATCCGCTGTGCATTTTGAATCCCACTGAGCAGAAACCCGAGCATCCACTAACCACGCAAAACAAACAAGGAGAGTACAATGGCAAAGGAGAATTTTGTACGCAACAAGCCGCACCTCAACGTGGGCACCATAGGTCACGTAGACCACGGCAAGACCACCTTGACCGCGGCCATTACCACGGTATTGGCTGAAAAAGGTTTCAGCGAAAAGCGTTCGTTTGATTCGATCGACAACGCGCCCGAAGAAAAGGAGCGCGGTATCACGATCAACACCGCTCACGTTGAGTACCAAACTCAGAATCGCCACTATGCCCACGTGGACTGCCCCGGTCACGCCGACTATGTAAAGAACATGGTTACGGGTGCTGCGCAGATGGACGGCGCCATTTTGGTGGTAGCCGCCACCGACGGTCCCATGCCCCAAACCCGTGAGCACATCCTCTTGGCTCGCCAGGTAGGAGTTCCCGCCATCGTCGTGTTCATGAACAAAGTGGACATGGTCGACGACGAAGAACTGCTCGAGTTGGTCGAAATGGAAATCCGCGATCTGTTGTCGTTCTACGACTACGACGGCGACAATGCTCCCGTGATCCGCGGTTCTGCCCTCGGCGCTTTGAACATGGAACCCAAGTGGGTTGACACCGTGATGAGCCTGATGGAAGCCGTCGACACCTACATCCCCATGCCTGAGCGCGATGTAGAGAAGCCCTTCCTGATGCCCGTGGAAGACGTGTTCTCGATCACCGGTCGCGGTACCGTAGCGACAGGTCGTATCGAAACTGGCGTAGCCAACACGGGCGACCCCGTTGAAATCATCGGCTTTGGAGACGAAAAACTCACCTCGACCATTACGGGGGTAGAGATGTTCCGCAAAATTCTCGACCGTGGCGAGGCTGGCGACAACGTCGGTCTGTTGCTCCGCGGTATTGAAAAGAGCGATATCCGCCGCGGTATGGTTATCTGCAAACCCGGCAGCATCAAGCCTCACACCAAGTTCAAGGCCGAGGTCTACATCCTGAAAAAAGAAGAAGGCGGACGTCACACGCCCTTCCACAACAAATACCGTCCGCAGTTCTATCTGCGCACCACCGACGTTACCGGCGAAATTACCCTTCCCGATGGCGTTGAAATGGTGATGCCCGGCGACAACCTCACCATCTCGGTTACCCTGATTGCCCCCGTGGCCGTCAACAAGGGTCTGCGTTTCGCCATGCGCGAAGGCGGTCGTACTGTAGGTGCAGGTCAGATCACCGAGATTACCGAATAAATTTTCCCCGGCAAGGCCCGTCTTTGCCGACAGGAAGGAGGTACAGTGATTCCAAGGTGTCCGGTTTCGGCCGGACACCTTTATCACTGAATAAACGGGTGTAGTTCAAGGGTAGAATAGAGGTCTCCAAAACCTTTGATGGGAGTTCGAATCTCTCCACCCGTGCAAAGGCGAAAGAGTTCAGACCGAAACAACATGAATAAGGTAAAGGCTTATTTTCTGGAAATCAACGAGGAACTCGTCAAAAAGACGAGCTGGCCGAGTTGGATGGATTTGCAGCGAAGCGCGGTTGTGGTCGCGGTGTCGTCGGTCATCATCTCCTTGGTGATTTTCGGAATGGACAAGCTCATCAGCGAAGTCTTGAAAATCGTTTACGATTTGTTCAAATAATTGAGTGTGGCAGCGACGATGACCGATAGTGTCAAGAAGTGGTACGTGGTCCGGGCCGTGAGCGGGCAGGAGAACAAGGTGAAGGCGCACATCGAAAGCGCTTTGACCCGTGAAAATCTGAGCGATCGGGTCGAGCAAGTCTTGATTCCCAAGGAGAAGGTCATTCAAGTGCGCAACGGAAAGAAGGTCAGCAAAGAGCGCCCCTATTTCCCCGGATACATCTACATCGAAGCCCTGTTGACCGGGGAAGTGATGCACGTCATTCAAGACGTACCCGGAGTGATTGGTTTTTTGAGCGACCGGAAAGGGGGAGAACCCATGCCGCTGCGCCATGCCGAAGTGAATCGCATCTTGGGCAAGGTGGACGAACTGATGGAAACAGGCGAGCAAATTGCCATTCCGTTTACGGTCGGAGAAACCGTAAAAGTGATCGATGGAGCCTTTAACGGCTTTAGCGGCACCATTGAAAAGATCAACGAAGAAAAGCGCAAAGTCGAAGTGATGGTGCGCATTTTCGGACGCAAAACCCCGCTCGAGTTGAACTTTATGCAAGTCGAGAAAGAGTAGACAATTTTCCGCGGAGATGTGAGCTCCGGCGGCCCTGAGGGAGCTTCCAACCCAAGGGATCGTGAACAACAGCCGAATAGACCAACAATCGCTTTCAAGCAATGGCAAAGGAAATCAGTGCAATGATCAAACTCCAAGTGAAGGGCGGCGCAGCCAACCCTTCTCCGCCCGTCGGACCGGCTCTCGGTTCGAAAGGGGTGAACATCATGGAGTTTTGCAAGCAGTTCAATGCGCGCACCCAAGACAAGCCGGGCAAAATTTTGCCCGTAGTTATTACTGTATTTGCCGATAAATCTTTTGAATTTATCGTCAAAACCCCTCCGGCACCGATTCAGTTGCTCGAGGCGGCCAAGATTCAATCGGGCTCTGCCGAACCGAACCGCAAAAAAGTGGCCAAGGTCAGCTGGGATCAAGTCAAGGTGATCGCCGAAGACAAAATGCCCGATTTGAACTGTTTTACGCTCGAAAGCGCCATGAGCATGGTCGCTGGAACGGCTCGGAGCATGGGCATCACCATTACCGGCGACAAGCCCTACTAAAACCGAACGCAACATGGCAAAATTGACCCGCAAACAAAAAGAGACCGCTGCGCTGATTGAGCGCAACAAGGTGTACTCGCTGGAGGAGGCTTCGGGCCTTGTCAAAGAAATCAGCAAGACCAAATTCGACGCTTCGGTCGACGTGGCCGTTCGCTTGGGCGTAGATCCCCGCAAAGCCAATCAAATGGTGCGCGGTGTTGTCACCTTGCCCCACGGAACTGGTAAGACCGTTCGCGTTTTGGCCTTGGTCACGGCCGACAAAGAAGCCGAAGCCCGCGAGGCTGGGGCCGATATGGTCGGTTTGGACGACTACCTCGATAAGATCAAGAATGGTTGGACCGATGTAGATGTCATCATCACGCTTCCGAGCGTCATGGGCAAATTGGGTCCCTTGGGCCGCATCCTCGGTCCCCGCGGACTGATGCCCAACCCGAAAACCGGTACCGTTACCATGGACGTGGGCAAAGCGGTTGCCGAAGTAAAAGCGGGTAAAATCGACTTTAAAGTCGACAAATATGGCATCGTGCACGCTTCGGTGGGCAAGGTGTCTTTCGAACCCGCCAAACTGCGCGAAAACGCAGAAGAGCTCATCAAGACCTTGGTACGGCTCAAACCCGTCGCAGCCAAGGGACAGTACATCAAAAGCATCTACCTGTCTTCGACCATGAGCCGCGGTATATCGGTCGATTCGAAGTCGGTAGCTTAATCTTTCGCGCACGATGACCAAAGAAGAAAAGAACCAAATGATTGAGGAGCTCAGCGAGCTGCTCAAGGTTTCCACCACGGTGTATGTGGCCGACATTTCCGGTCTCAACGCCGAAAACACGCACGCACTGCGCAAGTTGTGCAACAACCGCCACGTGCAGTTGAGCGTGGTTAAAAACACCTTGCTGCGCAAGGCCATGGAGCGCTCGGAGCGGAATTTCGATGAGTTGTTTCCCATTCTCAAGGGCAACACCAGCATCTTGATTTCCGATACGGGCAACGTACCGGCCAAGCTCATCAAGGAGTTCCGCAAGCGCTCCGACAAACCCTTGCTCAAAGGCGCTTGGATCGAAGAAGCCGTTTTTCTCGGAGACAATCAGCTCGAATCGCTGAGCAATCTCAAGTCGAAAAACGAGCTTGTGGGCGACATCATCGCCCTGTTGCAATCGCCTGCCAAGAATGTGGTATCTGCCCTCAAGTCGAGCGGTGGTACGTTGGCCGGTTTGCTCAAGACCCTCGAAGAAAGGGCCGCCTAACTCTGTACGCACTCAGCTTCCCGATAAATCACAACCGTTAACCCCAACAGTTCAGTACAATGGCTGACATCAAAGAACTAGGCGATGCCCTGGTCAACCTCACCGTAAAAGAAGTCAACGAACTCGCTGGCTACCTCAAGGAAACCTACGGAATCGAGCCCGCCGCGGCTGCCGTAGCCGTTGCTGCCCCCGCAGGTGGTGGCGCCGATGGAGGTGCTGTCGTAGAAGAGAAGACCTCTTTCGACGTAATCCTCAAGAGCGCCGGTGCGTCCAAACTCGCCGTCGTGAAACTCGTCAAAGAAATGACCGGACTCGGTCTGAAGGAAGCCAAGGAATTGGTCGACGCTGCTCCCAAGCCCCTCAAGGAAGGAGTTGCCAAAGACGAAGCCGAAGCCCTCAAGGCACAGCTCGAAGAAGCTGGAGCCGAGATCGAGATCAAGTAAGATCCCGACCGTCTTTTCAGGGTTTAAGTCTGCGGGCCCACGGGTTCGCAGGCTTGAACCTTTTGGTGTTGTATAAGGTTTTTTTCTGAATCAACCCTTCGTTCCTTGGCTCTCCCTACCCAATCCACCCGCATTTCTTTTGCTTCGATCAAGTCTCAGATCGACTTTCCGGACTTCATGGATATTCAAATCCAGTCGTTCAAGGATTTCTTTCAGCTTGAAACCAAGCCCGAAGACCGAAACGCCGAAGGTCTTTTCCGGACGTTCAGCGAGAACTTCCCCATCACCGATGCACGAAATCAATTCGTGCTCGAATTCATCGACTACTTCGTCGATCCTCCCCGCTACTCCGAGGAGGAATGCATTGAGCGCGGTTTGACGTTCAGCGTCCCGCTCAAGGCCCGACTCAAATTGTATTGTACCGATCCGGAGCACGAAGACTTCGAAACCATTGTTCAGGATGTGTACCTCGGTACCATTCCTTATATGAGCCCGCGCGGAACCTTCATCGTGAACGGGGCCGAGCGCGTGGTGGTTTCTCAGTTGCACCGCTCGCCCGGCGTCTTCTTTGGCCAGAGCTATCACGCCAACGGAACCAAGCTGTACAGCGCCCGGATCATCCCGTTCAAAGGCTCGTGGATCGAATTCGCCACGGACATCAACAACGTGATGTACGCCTACATCGACCGGAAGAAAAAGCTTCCGCTCACCACCTTGCTTCGCTCTATTGGTTATGAGCGCGACAAGGACATCCTCGAAATTTTTGATTTGGCCGAAGAGGTCAAAGTGTCTAAGGCGGGACTGAAGAAAGTCATCGGTCGTCGCTTGGCGGCCCGTGTGCTGAAGACCTGGGTTGAAGACTTTGTAGACGAAGATACCGGCGAGGTGGTTTCCATCGAACGGAACGAGGTAATCCTCGACCGCGATACAACCCTCGAAAAGGAGCACGTAGAAGCCATTATTGAGGCCGAGGTACCGAATATTTTGTTGCACCGCGAAAACGTGGAGTCTGCAGAGTATTCGATCATCTACAACACCCTGCAGAAGGACCCCACCAACTCCGAAAAGGAGGCCGTGGAGCACATCTATCGTCAGTTGCGCAATGCCGAACCCCCAGACGAGGAAACGGCCCGCGGCATTATCGACAAGTTGTTCTTCTCGGAAACCCGCTACAACTTGGGCGAGGTGGGTCGCTATCGACTCAACAAAAAACTCGGTCTCGATATTGCCAGCGATGTGCAGGTGTTGACCAAAGAGGACATCATCCGCATTGTGCGCTATTTGATCGAGCTGATCAACTCCAAAGCGGAAGTGGACGATATCGACCACTTGAGCAACCGTCGGGTGCGCACCGTGGGCGAGCAGTTGGCCAACCAGTTTAGCGTCGGTTTGTCGCGTATGGCACGCACCATCCGCGAACGGATGAACGTCCGCGACAACGAGGTGTTTACGCCCATCGACCTGATCAACGCCAAGACTTTGTCGAGCGTAATCAATTCGTTTTTCGGGACCAACCAGCTGAGCCAGTTTATGGATCAGACCAATCCCTTGGCCGAAATCACCCACAAGCGCCGGATGTCGGCCCTCGGTCCCGGTGGTTTGTCTCGGGAGCGCGCCGGTTTCGAAGTGCGAGACGTGCACTATACCCACTATGGTCGTCTGTGCCCCATCGAAACCCCAGAAGGACCCAACATCGGTCTGATTTCATCGATGTGTGTGTTCTCGAAAGTGAACAAGATGGGCTTTATCGAAACACCCTATCGGGTGGTCGATCAAGGAAAGGTGCGCCTCGATTTGGCGCCAGTATACCTGAGCGCTGAAGAAGAAGAAGGCAAGGTCATTGCCCAGGCCAACGCCCCCATCGACGACAAAGGCGACTTTTTGCGCGAGCGGGTCAAGGCCCGAGACGAAGGCGACTTCCCTGTCGTGGAACCTTCTTCGCTCGACTATATGGACGTGGCCCCAAACCAGATTGCTTCGATTTCGGCTTCGCTCATTCCGTTCCTCGAACACGACGACGCCAACCGTGCCTTGATGGGCTCGAACATGATGCGTCAAGCGGTTCCCTTGCTCATTCCCGAAGCCCCTGTGGTGGGCACCGGTTTGGAGCGTCAGGTAGCGCGCGACTCGCGGGTGTTGTTCAACGCCGAAGGCCCCGGTTTGATCGAATCGGTCGATGCACGCCGCATTGTGATCAAATACGACAGGTCGGAAGACGAAGCCCTCGTGAGTTTCGAAAGCGAATACAAGACCTATGATATGGTCAAGTTCCGCAAGACAAACCAGGGGTCGACCATTTCGCTTCGCCCCATTGTGCGCCGCGGTCAGCGGGTTGAAAAAGGAGACGTGCTGTGCGAAGGCTATGCGACCGAACAAGGCGAACTCGCTTTGGGGCGCAACCTCAAGGTGGCCTTTATGCCTTGGAAAGGATACAACTTCGAAGACGCCATCGTGATCAACGAACGCGTGGTGCGCGAAGACCTCTTTACCTCGATCCACGTCGACGAGTATACCCTCGAAGTCCGGGACACCAAGCTCGGCATGGAGGAACTCACCCCGGATATTCCGAACGTGAGCGAAGAAGCCACCAAGGATCTGGACGAAAACGGCATTATCCGCGTAGGCGCCGAGATCAAGCCCGGCGACATCCTGATCGGTAAAATCACCCCCAAGGGCGAATCGGATCCCACGCCTGAAGAAAAACTGTTGCGCGCCATTTTCGGCGACAAGGCGGGCGATGTCAAAGATGCTTCGCTCAAGGCATCTCCATCGCTTTATGGCGTGGTGATTGACAAGAAACTCTTTTCGCGCAGCGTGAAAGACAAGCGCACCCGCGTAAAAGACAAGGAAGAACTCGACATTCTCGAGCAAGAGTACCGGATGCAGATGGAAACCCTGCGCAACCAGTTCCTCGACAAGCTCAATGTCTTGGTTCTCGGCAAGACCTCTCAGGGCGTCACCAACGACCTCAACGAGGTGGTGATTCCCAAAGGAACCAAGTTTACCCAGAAGATTCTCAACGGAATCGACGACTTTACCCGCCTAACCGGTGGGCAATGGACGACCGACGACGACAAGAACAAGCTGGTGCAGAACCTGCTCCACAACTTTAAGATCAAGGTGAGCGACGTGACCGGGGTGTATCGCCGGAAGAAGTTCACCATCAGTGTCGGAGACGAACTGCCCGCGGGCATCATCAAACTGGCCAAGGTGTATATCGCCCAAAAGCGCAAGCTCAAGGTGGGAGACAAAATGGCCGGACGCCACGGAAACAAGGGGATTGTAGCCCGGATTGTCCGGGACGAAGACATGCCCTTCCTCGCGGATGGCACCCCGGTCGACATCGTCCTGAACCCGCTGGGGGTACCCTCGCGGATGAACATCGGTCAGATCTACGAAACCGTGCTCGGATGGGCCGGCATCAAGCTCGGCATGAAGTTCGCCACCCCGATTTTTGACGGAGCGAGCATCGACGACATCAACCACTACACCGACAAGGCCGGGGTTCCGCGCTACGGTCACACCTATCTCTTTGATGGGGGCACCGGAGAGCGATTTGACCAGCCCGCCACCGTAGGGGTGATTTATATGCTCAAACTCGGGCATATGGTCGACGACAAAATGCACGCTCGTAGCATCGGTCCCTACAGTCTTATCACCCAGCAACCGCTCGGGGGCAAGGCCCAGTTTGGTGGACAGCGCTTTGGAGAAATGGAAGTGTGGGCCATCGAGGCCTTCGGTGCTTCCAATATTCTGCGCGAATTGCTCACCGTTAAGTCGGACGATGTCGTGGGTCGCGCCAAGACCTACGAGGCCATTGTCAAAGGCGAACCGCTTCCCGAACCCGGTCTGCCGGAGTCGTTCAACGTATTGCTGCACGAGTTGCAAGGATTGGGATTGAAGGTGGCGCTGGAGTAAGCCCCCCGGCTTGCCCTGCATCGCTCTTCCTCTTTATCGACAAACCTTATTGTGACTTCCCTCCCCATGCTCAGAAAGAACGAAAAGAACAACAGCGGATCCTTCAGTACCATTACGATTAGCTTGGCATCGCCCGAGGACATCCTCGAGCGTTCCAGCGGCGAGGTGCTGAAGCCCGAAACCATCAACTACCGCACCCACAAACCCGAACGCGACGGGCTGTTTTGCGAGCGCATTTTTGGTCCCGTCAAGGACTACGAGTGCTTTTGCGGAAAGTACAAGCGCATTCGCTACCGCGGCATTGTCTGCGATCGCTGCGGGGTAGAGGTAACCGAAAAGAAAGTGCGCCGCGAGCGCATCGGGCACATCAGCCTGGTGGTTCCCGTAGCCCACATCTGGTATTTCCGTTCGCTCCCGAACAAAATCGGCTACTTGCTCGGTCTTCCGTCCAAGAAGCTCGATATGATTATTTACTACGAGCGCTATGTCGTGATCCAGGCCGGAGCCGCGACCAAGCCCGACGGAGCCAAACTGGATGCCATGGAGTTCCTCACCGAAGAGGAATACCTCGAAATCCTCGATCGGTTGCCCCAAGACAACCACTATTTGGACGATGCCGACCCCAATAAGTTCATCGCCAAAATGGGGGCTGAAGCCTTGATCGGACTGCTCGAGCGCCTCAATTTGGACGAGCTCAGCTACGATTTGCGCCACCGGGCGGGGAACGAAACCAGCCAACAGCGCAAGCAAGAGGCCCTTAAGCGCCTGCAGGTCGTTGAGGCCTTGCGCGAGGCCAACGAGCACATCGTCAACAAGCCGGAGTGGATGATCATGAAGATTGTTCCGGTCATTCCGCCCGAATTACGTCCCTTGGTGCCTTTGGACGGGGGGCGTTTTGCCACTTCCGACCTCAACGACCTCTACCGCCGCGTCATTATCCGCAATAACCGCCTCAAGCGATTGCTGGAAATCAAGGCTCCTGAGGTCATTTTGCGGAACGAGAAGCGGATGCTCCAAGAATCGGTCGATTCGCTCTTCGACAATACCCGCAAGGCCAGTGCCGTTAAAACAGAGTCCAACCGCGCCCTCAAGTCGCTGTCGGACAGTCTGAAAGGCAAGCAAGGTCGCTTCCGTCAAAACTTGCTCGGCAAGCGCGTTGACTATTCGGCCCGTTCGGTCATTGTGGTCGGACCCGAGCTGATGTTGCACGAGTGCGGTCTGCCCAAAAACATGGCGGCCGAGCTCTTCAAACCGTTTATTATCCGCAAGCTCATCGAGCGCGGCATTGTCAAAACGGTCAAGTCGGCCAAGAAAATTATCGACAAGCGCGATCCGGTGGTATGGGACATTCTCGAGAATGTCATGAAAGGACACCCCGTGATGCTCAACCGGGCTCCAACCCTGCACCGTCTGGGTATTCAAGCCTTCCAGCCCAAGTTGATCGAAGGCAAGGCCATTCAATTGCACCCGTTGGTTTGTACGGCCTTTAACGCCGACTTCGACGGAGACCAAATGGCCGTGCACCTTCCGCTCGGACCGGCCGCTATTCTGGAGGCCCAGTTGCTCATGTTGGCTTCGCACAACATTCTGAACCCCGCCAACGGCTCGCCCATTACGGTACCTTCTCAAGACATGGTCTTGGGTCTGTATTATATGACCAAAGCCCGCAAAGGCACGGCAGAGCGCAAGATGAAGGGAGAAGGAATGACCTTCTACAGCGCCGAAGAAGTACAAATTGCCCTGAACGAAGGCAAGGTGGAGCTCCACGCCATCATCAAGGTGCGCGCCCGGGTCGAAGAAGGCGAACAGCTCGTAAACCGAGTCATCGAGACCACTGTCGGACGCGTCTTGTTCAATGCCGCTGTTCCAAAGACCGTGGGCTTTATCGATGCGGTTCTCACCAAGAAGGCGCTTCGCGAGATCATCGCCGATATCTTGAAGAAGACAAACGTGGCGACCACGGCTCGTTTCCTCGACGACATCAAAAACCTCGGTTTCCGCACGGCCTTTAGAGGTGGGTTGAGCTTCTCTTTGGAGAACATCATCATCCCACACGAAAAAGACGAATTGATCAAGCAAGCCAACGAGTTGATCGAGAATATCTTGGCCTCGTACAACATGGGTTTGATCACCAACAACGAACGCTACAATCAGGTCATCGACGTTTGGACCAACACCAATGCTCGACTCACTGAACGGGCGATGTACTATCTGAGCTCAGACGACCAGGGCTTCAACCCGATCTTTATGATGCTCGACTCGGGGGCGCGGGGTTCGAAAGAACAAATTCGCCAGCTCTCGGGAATGCGCGGATTGATGGCCAAACCCCAGAAATCGGGTTCGGGCGGGGGAGAAATCATCGAAAACCCGATTATTTCGAACTTTAAGGAAGGCCTTTCGATTCTCGAGTACTTTATCTCGACCCACGGAGCGCGTAAAGGTCTGGCCGATACGGCCTTGAAGACCGCCGACGCGGGTTATTTGACCCGTCGTTTGGTCGACGTAGCCCAAGACGTCATCATCAACGAAGTAGACTGCGGCACCTTGCGCGGACTCGAATTGACCGCCCTCAAAAAGAACGAGGAAGTCGTCGAATCGCTCTACGAACGCATCGTGGGACGCGTTTCGCTTCAGGACGTACACAACCCCTTGACCGGAGCACTGTTGGTCGAGGCCGGTGGAGAAATTACCGAAAAGGTCGCTCAGAGCATCGAAGATTCGCCCGTAGAAATGGTCGAAGTGCGTTCGCCCTTGACCTGCGAATCCAAGCGGGGCATTTGTGCCAAGTGCTATGGTCGCAACCTGGCCACGGCACGGATGGTCCAAATGGGCGAAGCCGTGGGGGTTATTGCAGCCCAGTCAATCGGTGAACCCGGTACGCAGTTGACGCTCCGCACCTTCCACGTAGGGGGTACGGCGGGCAACGTGGCCGAAGAATCGAAATTGATCGCCAAGTTTGACGGCATTCTCGAAATGGAGGAGCTGCGCTCGGTCCAGAACGAAGATGTAGGAGAGAAGAGCGAAATCGTGATTGGTCGCACGGGCGAAATGCGTCTGGTCGACGAAAAGACGCGGATTACGCTGGCCACCGGTTTGGTGCCTTACGGCTCAACCTTGCGCGCCAAAAACGGTCAGAAGCTCAAGAAGGGCGATGTGATTTGCGATTGGGACCCGTATAACGGCGTCATTATTTCGGAGTTCAGCGGGGTGATAGCCTACGAAGACATCGAACAAGGACAGAGCTTCCGGGTCGAAATCGACGAACAAACCGGCTTCCAAGAGAAAGTAATCTCCGAGTCGCGTGCTAAGAAGTTGATCCCGAGTCTTTTGATTCAGGACAAAAAAGGCAATACCCTCAAGCAGTACAACCTGCCCGTGGGATCGCACTTGGTGGTCGAAGACGGAGAAGAGATCAAAACCGGCAAGGTGTTGGTCAAGATTCCGCGCAAGAGTGCCAAAGCGGGCGACATCACCGGCGGTTTGCCCCGGGTCACCGAATTGTTCGAGGCGCGCAATCCTTCGAACCCCGCCATTGTGAGCGAGATCGACGGTATTGTGTCCTACGGCAAGATCAAGCGCGGCAACCGCGAGATCATCATCGAGGCGCGGAGCGGAGAAGTGAAGAAGTACTTGATCAACCTCAGCAAGCAAATCCTGGTGCAGGAAAACGACTTCGTGAAGGCGGGCATGCCGTTGAGCGATGGCGCGATTACGCCCAGCGACATCTTGGCGATTCAAGGACCCACCAAGGTTCAAGAGTATCTCGTCAACGAGGTGCAAGAGGTCTACCGTCTGCAGGGGGTTAAAATCAACGACAAGCACTTTGAGGTCATCGTACGCCAAATGATGCGCAAAGTGGACATTCAGGATTCGGGCGATACGCTCTTCCTCGAAGGTCAGTTGATCCACAAAAACGACTTTATCCGGGAAAACGACGAAATTTTCGACAAGTTGATCGTGGAAGATTCGGGCGAAAGCGAGAACATCAAGCCAGGTCAAGTGGTGAGCAGCCGTCAGTTGCGGGACGAAAACAGCCTGCTGAAGCGCTCCGACAAGGCCCAGGTTACCGCGCGTCCGGCCCGTCCGGCCACGGCAACGCCGGTGCTCCAAGGCATTACCCGTGCCTCGCTCCAGACCAAGTCGTTTATTTCGGCGGCCTCGTTCCAGGAAACCACCAAGGTGTTGAACGAAGCAGCAGTGAACGCCAAAGTCGACTATCTCGAAGGATTGAAGGAGAACGTGATTGTCGGTCACCGCATTCCCGCGGGTACCGGTTTGAAGCGCTACACCGAAATCCTCGTGGGTTCCAAGGACGAACTCGAACGCTTGAACGAGCGCCGGGAACAACAAGAAATGATCCACGCTCACTAAATCTCCGATATCCAGATGGATTCACACGAAGCCCAGCCGAATCTGAACATCGAAATCAAAGACGATGTAGCCGATGGAATCTATTCCAATTTGGCGGTCATCAACCATTCGGCCATGGAGTTCGTCGTGGATTTTATCCAGATGATGCCGGGTTTGCCCAAGCCGAGGGTGCGTTCGAGAATTATTTTGAGCCCGATGCACGCCAAGCGGTTTGCGCAGGCCATGGCCGAGAACGTGCGCCGCTACGAAGAAACCCATGGCGAAATCGACGAACCCACGGGTCCTCAGATTCCGCTCAATTTCGGACCGGCAGGGCAGGCGTGAGTTTGGAGTTGACCAGAGCTTTGGCTTAGGTCAGAACGATTGAACCTTTTGAAACACCCTTTGTGAAAGCAAGGGGTGTATTTTTTGTCACGGGATATTTCTGGGAGAAATGTTTTTTTCAGTAGAAAAAGCCTAAGACGGATCGAATGAACGACAGACCTACGTGGGTTTATCTGGGTCTTCGGTTCGTTGTCTTCCGGCTTCCTTGAGCCATTTTAATCGGTCCTCGAAAATGTCTGGAATCAACTCCAAACGGTACACTGCAAACTGCAAACTCGAAGCTGCAAACTGCAAACTGCAAACTGAAAACTGTAAACTGAAAACCCGAAACTGCTAACTGCCTACTGCAAACTCGAAGCTGCCAACTGCAAACTACTTCTCCCAATCCCCAGAAATTTCCGCCGCCCCGTTTTTTTATACCTCACTCAGCCGAATCCGATACTCGTCTTCGATCCGAACGAGTTCGATGAGTTTCCAATAGAGAAAGTCTCCGAGGCGGTTGAGTACGGCATTGCGCGGGAGTCCAGAGGCTTTGACGAGGGCGTTGAGCTTCCACATCGGCTCGGTGCCGAGGAGTTTGAGCATTTCGGTTTCTCGGGCCCCAAAGGCCGAGCGCTGTGTCAGGGTTTCGCCTTGGGTCCGCCTCCACAGCGCGAGGTGCACGGGGCTGGCCAGAAAGTTTCGATCGCCCGAGCGCACATAGGCCCAGGGTTTGCCCTCGGCATCGATGGCTTTGATGGGTTTGTTTTCGGACGGGAGCACATCGACCAACAAGACTTCGCGGTCGTCGGCTTCGAGGGGCTGGTAGTATACTTCGGGGGGAGGCTGGCAGTACATTTCGGCGGCCGCCTCGACCATATAGATCTCTTCGTCTGAGCGAATTCCGGCAATGCGGCCGTTGTCCTTGACCCCGATCAGGAGCCGGCCCCCGTCGGTATTGGCAAAGGCCGATAGCGCAATGGCAATTTTGCGCGAATCGTTGATGGCAAATTTGAAATCCTGGCGCTGGTGTTCGCCCTCAGCAATCCAGTCTTGGATCGTGTCCACGGGCGGAAAGGTAAGAAGCCTGGGCTATTTAGGGGGCACAGGTTATATCTTGGGAGTGATGTCTATACTGGCAGTTCGAGATTCAATTTTTAATGTGTAAAAAGCCTGCAAACGAAAATGAAACGAAGACCCTCCGTGGAATATCTGGGTCTTCGGGTCGAAGTCTTCCGGCTACGCCGATGAGCATTCAAAGTTCGCCTGCGCTGTTCATTCCCTCTCTACGACTTTGCAGGCGCCCCACACCATGGTGTGGGGCTACGCATCCGTTGGTGGAAAAAAAGCGCGGGGGGCTTCTTTCTTTGCTGCTCCAAAGAAAGAAGGAAAGAAACGAGCTTTTTTTAAGCGGATCTGGTTAACGGCCTTCGGCCGAGGTCCTGTCACAATCACGACGGCAATGACATTTATGTACACTTTTCTTGAAACGCGAAGTATAGCAGTAAAACAAGGCTTTAGTGGCTGTGTGGACCCAATTCGAGAGGCCTTAGACACCTTGATATCCGGTCACATCGTTGATTACAAGCGCGTAGGATTCAAGGATCGTACTTGAACCGATCACCTGCTACTTCAACGAAAGATCTTTGGTGATGAAGGGATTGCGAAAATGCTTCAAAGAGACTCCTTTGAACCATTCCACACGAATTTCATCTGGACCCTATTGGGTCTGCGAGAATTATTTGAGTAAATAGGACGCTTTTCGCTGACTTAAGCGGTAATCGATCCGGCCTCTTGACGGGGTGGGAAACCGCGTCCAAAGCTGGGGAGTTTGACGGTCGAGGGTTGCAGGGTGCTCAAGGGACGGTGGTCTTCGGCATCGAGCAGAGCGTGGACCAAAGTAGACAGGGCTTGGAGGAGCATATCGATCATCGCGTTTTCCGTGTAGGGTGGTTGTGTTGACAGTGCGAAGATCGTTCGGTCTAAATTTTGTAGTATATAGTTTGTTGATTTTATTTCAATGATGATGAATTTTGTAGTGATTCGTTTATATTTTAAGAATGATGGAGCGTAAGAAATGGGTCAATTTGGGACGATATGGGGTGTTGTTGAAGAATTTGTGGTTTATTATGATGTTGATTATTAATTACACATGATTGTAGCTTGAGGAATTCGGGTCAGCGTTTCTTTTTGAATGGGGTTTATTTTTGTTTGTAGTTATAGTACTATTTAATGAATACGAGAAGGTCTTGTGCGAGATTTGTGGGCTTCGCGGGCCGACGGCGGGGCGTATTTTTGGAGTGCTTTGCTGTGACATCCTGCGCATCAGCCCCATTCTTACTCCCCATCGAAGACTATGACCCCCGAAACTGCCGATAAGCCACATTCCCTCCGCACTGCTCCATTGGGTTCCGTCGAGGCCATGGCACTTGAGGATCGCTATGGAGCCCACAACTATCATCCGCTGCCGGTGGTTTTGAGCCGGGGAGAGGGGGTATATGTCTGGAATCCGGAAGGCAAGCAGTTTTTGGATTTTTTGTCGGCCTATTCGGCGGTCAATCAGGGGCACTGCCATCCGCGTTTGGTGGCGGCCTTGCGCGATCAGGCCGGGCAGTTGACCTTGACTTCGCGCGCTTTCCACAACGATCAATTGGGGCCTTATGCGGCCTATCTGTGCGATTATTTCGGCTATGAGCGCATGCTTCCGATGAATTCGGGGGCCGAGGCGGTCGAAACGGCGATCAAACTGGCGCGCAAATGGGGGTACGAGCGCAAGGGGGTCGAGTTGCACAAGGCGAAGATTGTGGTGTGTGCCGACAATTTCCACGGACGCACTACGACCATTGTTTCGTTTAGCACCGATCCTTCGAGCAGGACGGGTTTTGGTCCCTATACTCCCGGTTTTGTGGTGGTTCCCTATGGCGATCTGCAGGCTTTGGAAGAGGCGCTGCGCGATCCCGAGGTGGTGGCCTTTTTGGTCGAGCCGATCCAGGGCGAAGCGGGGGTGGTGGTGCCGCCTTCGGACTATTTGCCGACCGCTCATGCGCTGTGCAACAGTGGGGGGGTGTTGATGATGGCGGACGAAATTCAAACGGGTATTGCGCGCACGGGCGGCTTGTTGGCGATGTGCGGCGAGTGTACCTGCCAAGGCCATTGCGAGCGGGGGGCGACCTACCGCAAACCCGATGTGCTCATTTTGGGCAAGGCGCTTTCGGGGGGGATGTATCCGGTCTCTGCGGTATTGGCTGACGATGCAGTGATGGGGGTGATCCATCCGGGCGAGCATGGGAGTACGTTTGGCGGCAATCCGTTGGCGGCGCGTGTTGCGGTCGAGGCGCTCGAGGTGGTGCGCGACGAACACCTGGCGCAGAATGCGCGGGCCATGGGCGAGGTGTTTCGGGCGGGGGTGCGCGATTTGATGCAGCACACGCCTCTGATTGCTTCGGTGCGGGGCAGGGGTTTGCTCAATGCGGTGGTGATCAACGATACGCCGGAGAGCAGTACGGCTTGGGACCTTTGTGTGCGGCTTATGGAAGAGGGGCTCTTGGCCAAGCCGACCCATGGCAACATTATTCGCTTTGCGCCGCCCTTGGTGATTGACCGGGCGCAGATGGAGGAGGGGTTGGAGATCTTGCGACGCGTCTTTTTGAATTTCGGGCGCTAAGCGCACATTCCGTCAGGCTTCGAGGAGCTCGCGGACGATTTCTTGCCCTTTGTTGCGGGCGTACCAGAGGTGGAGTTGCTCTTTGGCGGCGGCCATATCGCTGCCTTCGCGTTTGGCCTGTTCGATAAAGGCTTGACCCATGGCGGGACGGGGGCCCCATTGACCGAGGAGTTCGAAATTTTCGTTGAGGCGGACGAGGATGGGGATGCTCTTGGTGCCGTTGTAGAGGTGGGCGTTCATGAGTTCGGGGTTCTCGTCTCTGAGGAGCATGCGCAGATGGACGTTTCCGCGGGTTTGAGCGATGTGCCAGAGCACGGGGATGATTTGCGCGGCGTCGGCACACCAGGCTTCGGTAATGACGATCCAGTGCTCGGGGCGGTTTACGGAACGGAGGGTCTCGAGGTGTTCGGGGTTCCATTCCCAGGTTTTGTCGATGCGCTGAATGCGCTTTTGATTGAGCTTGGTGTAGCCGATGAGCTTTTCGCTTTGTTCTGCTCCAGAGGTGCTGTTTTCGCTGACGAGTTGGTCGATGAGTACGCGGTATTCGGCATAGCTGAGCCCGTGGTGGTAGTACTGTTGATACTGGGTGGGGCTGAGGGTGTGCACGGGGGTTTCCATTTCCACGATAACCGGTTGTTGAAGGTGGTTGTTTCAAGAACCGCTGCAAAGGTCGGGGCGGGAAACGGGCTGTTCTGTCACTTGGAGGACAGTAGGGGGGGGGTGGTAGACAGTTATCGTGAACGAAGGCTACTCAGTCAGCTTGAGATTCAATTTTTGACTTTCAAGACGCTCAGAAACGAATATGGAACGAAGGCGCTACCAAATAGAACTGGGTCTTCGGTTCGATACCTTCCGGCTACGCCGATGAGCATTCAAAGTTTGCCATCGCTGTTCATTCCCTCTCTACGACTCTGATGTGTACTCCGCTCCCGCGGGGGGCTTCTTTCTTTGCTGCTCCAAAGAAAGAGTAGAGCCACGATGCCTCGTGGCTCTGTAGTATTGCCGAATCTCAATTGACCGTCAGGTGCGCTCTCTTGTCCACCCCGTTCTTGATTTTTTTTAGGAGCGCTTTGGCCGAGGTCGCGCCGCAAGGCTCACTGGCCGTTGCGGCTTGGTGCGACTCGGCGTCGCTGGGACCCCAATTCGAGAGGCCTTAGACACCTTGATAGCCGGGCAACTCGTTGATTTTTGGGATACTGGTTTGAACGCTCATTCTCCAACGACATCAACCAAATCCTGCATCCTTTTAATGATCTGATCAGAAGGGATTTCCCGATAGAACCTAAGGGTCTTTTTAACTGAATTCCTAGAAGTTTCCACTGCTCCTTAGCCTTCATGGTGCGGGGGGCGGTCTGGCGTTCTGCTCATTGTACCTTTGAAAGGCATTGATCTATTTCCACGGTACCGCATGTTGAGCCAAGACGATCTCAAACAACTGTCGCCTCACCTCTTTTGGGATGTCGAGTCTGTGGATTGGGATCAACATCCGGGCTTTATTGTGCAGCGCATTTTGGAGTACGGAATGCTGTCTGATTTTCTTCTGTTGAAATCGCGCGTGGGGATCCAAACCATTGCGGACCATGCTAAACGTCTGCGAACTTTGGACCGCAAAGCGCTTCATCTCATCGCGATGCTGTCGAACTCCGATCTTTCAGAATTTCGATGTTTTACTACGACACCGTTAGCCCAGGACTCCGTCGACTTTTAGTCGAGATTCAAGCCTTGGAGGCGTTGAAGAGGTTTCGCTTGGCTGGCGGAACGGCTTTGGCGCTGCAGTATGGACATCGCCAATCGGTAGACCTTGATTTTTTCGGGCCGTTCGATGGAGAGGACTTTGGGGAACTTTTGGCTGGCCTCGGGAAGACTACCCTCGTTAAATCCAGTGCCAATATTCATGTGTACGTGGTCGATGGCGTCAAGGTGGATTTTGTCAACCATCGCTATCCATGGCTTGAAGCTCCTTTACGAGAAGAGGGAGTCGCTTTGGCTTCCGACAAAGACATTGCCGCTATGAAGATCGCAGCGATTACGGGCCGAGGAAGTAAGAAAGACTTTGTGGATCTCTATTTTTTGCTCAAGCGGTATTCGCTCGAAGAAATTCTCGAGTTATTCCTCAAAAAGTACGACGATGGTTCGGCTTTTCTTGCGCTGAAGAGTTTAAACTATTTCTCTGATGCAGATACCGAGCCCATGCCGCTGATGAGCGAACCGATTCATTGGAGCGATATTCAATTTGCTATTTCAAAAGAAGTGAACCGCCTGATGGTGTAGAACTTTAGAAAGGATTTGCGGGCCAATTTCTCGTTCGGTTCCTTTGCCACGATACGAGTAGAAGATCCTGATTCCATTGTCCCTACTGTTTTGCGGTTAAACTTCATTCAATCGCAAGACATGAGGGTTAGTTGTTCAGATCAAAGCCAAGACCAAGTCTTTGTATACAGCGGCTAGTGTAAAGTTCGCCCTTAGCTGATCAGTAGCATTCAATAATTCTATTTCCATTTCATTTATTTGTTCGTTTTCCATGCCTTAGCTTTTGTTAATAGTTGTACCGTCTGGTACCAGTAATAAAATGCTGATTTATCTGGTTGTCTTTTCAGTCGCATTAAAAAGTTCCAATCTTGACCCTCAATGATTAAATCTTTAATGTCCTGGCCCTCATAATAAATGATCGGAGAAAGATCATTTACCATGATTTTTGCCGCCAAATAAGCAATTCGGGCTGATGCGGCTACCGCATCGTCAATCCTGAAATTCCCAGCCATTAAAAACCCGGTACCAAAAGCGATGATCCCTTTTTGTAATTCCCTGAATTTTGTTTTTTCATCATCACCACCTCGATCACGCTTGGCTATAATGATGCAAGTATCAATCGTGTCTTGAAAAACATTTTCTGGCGTTAGTGCTCCTTTCGGGCTTCCATTATTTAGGTAATCAATTTCACGTTCGGCAAATGCCCGAAAGCTGGCTGCTACCACTTCCATGTTTTGAATGTTCTCGAAGAGTTTGCTCAGATCGAACAGCTGTTTGCATATCTCCATGGAGAAGGGCTGCTGGTCTTCTCCTTTGAAGTAAGGTATTCCGATGGTGTTTGGTGCAAATGCAGTGAGTTTATCCCCTGTAATTGAGTCAATATTTGGCATAGATACTCTAGTTTCATTTTCCGTTTCTATCCATTTAGTAATTACAGGCTTTTCGATCACTTCCGGATAGATTGAATCTTCGATTAGAACGTCTAAAAAGATGATGCCAGAACCTCGTCTGACTGAATCAAATTTAAACTTGTAATGTGCCTTAGGTACTCCGGGTTTGTAGCTACGATGTTCGTCCAGATCGACAGCTGTGAAATTTGAAGAGTCAACAACCATTTTCAGTATGTCTTCCAGCGCTTTTCGATCAATTTTGCAGATAATGTCGATATCAATGGAGAATCGATTTCCCGTTTCCAATAAGAGAACCAAACTGGTACCACCTTTAAATACGAAATCAAGTCCATTGCTTTTCAACCGCTCTAGCAAGTGCAAAGCGTAAATCATCTTTTCCAGAATGATTTTATCAATTCGTTTGTGGTCTTTGTGTTTCTTAAATCCCTCTAGCCAATCTTCTGTAAAACAATGTTTCTTTATCATTCAATAATATCTTTTACAAGGTGGTGCATGTGAGTTGTCATGAAATGCTTTATCTCTCGCTCTCTTTCTCTTCGTTTTGCGTAGCTAAGAAGTTTTGTAAAATTGATGGCGTAGTTGTTAATGATGTTTTCATATATGTGGATCAATTCAGAGCCTTGTAAGTAATAGAAGAGTTTTTCTTCAGCAAAGAGGTCCACTAGAATCTTCTCAAGTAATGGGGTGTAGAATTTTACTCTTTTCTCTGTTGTTCTTGAGATAGGTGAGCGTGTGATCAATTTTTTAATAATCACTGGATAGTCACTTTCAGCGATGTAAAAATCGATGGCTTTATCATCAGGATTCAGATATAGATCACTTCTTGATGTGTCCTTTAATTCGTAATACAAGGATTCAATGAAGTCCTTTTCTATTTCAATTAGTATAATTCGTATGCTAGCTTGGTGTTGTGAAAACTCATTGAGCCATTCCGTTTCCCAAATGCAGTGTTTGGCATCCCCAAATTTGTCTGTGATTCGCTTCGCGAGCCTAATAAGTTCTGGCGATATCTCGGGTTTGTATTTGGGTTTGTATGAAATAACATAGAGACCTCTCTTGAGAGGCCTTATTATGTTTTTGTCTTTGAGGTCAAATATTCTCCAACCAAAGGTTCCCTCTTTTAGATCAGGTTCATAATGACGATAGAATTCAAACAGGTCTTCGCGGGTAAAACACTCCCTGTCCCTAAATACTTCAATCAACCTGTTCTCTATAATCTTTGGCATTTCAAATCCAAATTTTACCAAAACTATGAAATTCTGGCGAATATTGGAAATCAAAAAAAACGCCAGTAAATAAGATTACTGGCACATATTGGAAATCTTGAAGGGTAGATATTTAGCTCTTTTGCAAAGTTTGGGTTGAGGATTGGCTTGTGTGGTTCTGCAAATGTGCTAGATGAGCTTATGGATTTTTGTATGAAGGCCAACTTACTTATTCCAACACCTTTTCTCCTCCTACACATTCACAGGCTGCAAAAAACAACGAATTTTCGAACTTTTCAAAAAGGAAGCCGATTCGCAGGACTAGCTGAGGGCTGATCTCAGAATACATCAACATGATTCAGATACTTTGTCTTATCTCCCATGGTGCCACCAAGAGGATACTCTGTTACCTGCGTTTCTCACTGCACCAGAGTGAATATACCCAGAGACTTTGAGATTTACGCCATAGAACGTCCGTTTGTATAGTTGGAACAAGACGAATTCGGAGTTCCGGCTCCTTGTCTGCCAGTGCGTTTTGGCGCGCTGTACATTCTGAGGATAACGGACTGAGATTGTTGAAATCGCGCGGTTTCCGTCGTTTCCGGAGTTCCGTGACCCATCCGCAGGCATTTTCAGGTTCCAACATTACCCGAGGATCTGGGTCTCAAGGCAACGCATGGGCGATATCCGAACGATTTATAGCCCACAATTTAGCTTTTTTTTGAGCGATAAAAGGGGGATTTATCGCCCAAGTACGCTTTCGCCCTCAGCCCAATAAGGCGTACACCCAGCGGCTCGCGCTGTGGAAATCAATGTAAATCCGCCAAATAGCGCTCGGCTTCGAGGGCCGCCATGCAACCCGTGCCTGCGGCCGTAATCGCCTGGCGATAGACCTTGTCCTGGGCATCGCCCGCGGCAAACACCCCCGGTAGACGCGTTTGGGTCGTACCCGGCTTGGTAATCAAATAGCCCACCTCGTCCATATCCAGCTGCCCCTTGAACAAATCCGTATTCGGCTTGTGCCCAATGGCCAAGAAAAAGCCTTCGGCCGGAATCACCTTCTCGATCCCCGTTTGGATATTCCGCACCTTGACCCCCTCCAAAACCTGATCGCCCACGAGGTCCACCGTTTCGGTATTCCACTCCACCACCAAATTCGGCGTATTGAACACCCGATTCTGCATCGCCTTCGACGCCCGGAGCTGATCGCGTCTCACCAACATCGTCACCTTGGTACACAGCTTGGCCAAATAAGTCGCCTCCTCGGCCGCCGTATCGCCCCCGCCCACAATCACCACCTCGTGCCCTTTGAAGAAAAAGCCATCGCAGACCGCACAGGCCGAAACCCCATGCCCCGCCAACCGCTTTTCCGCCTCCAGACCCAAATACTTGGCCGAAGCACCCGTTGAAATAATCACTGTACGCGCCTCGATTTCGGTGTTCTCATCGATCGTAAGCCGATGCCAACCCCCTGGTTCGCTGCTCAAAACCGCCTTGGTCACCAGACCAAACCGCACCTGGGTACCAAAACGCTCCGCCTGCGCCTTGAGCTCCTCCATCATCATCGGACCCGAAATGCCCTGCGGATAGCCCGGAAAGTTATCGACCTCGGTCGTGGTGGTCAATTGCCCGCCCGGCTCCAATCCCGTGTACATAACAGGCTTCAAATCAGCACGGGCCGCATAAATCGCCGCCGTATAGCCCGCGGGTCCACTCCCGACAATCACACATTCCAAGCGTTCCATAATAAAGAAAGATCAAAGGGGTTTAGGCTCCCACCGCAGCGGGACTGTTCCCAGTGCTGCTTAAGAGCGTGCCAAAGTTCGGCCTCAAAAGTGGAAGAAAATGTATCGCAGGTGACCTAAATACGGCCTAGGGTCGAAAAGAATGAAGCTCGAACTCGGCATAAAAAAAGACCCAGTCCATGTCAGTACACAGGATGGGCCTTGACCTCGGTCGGGATGACTGGATTCGAACCAGCGACCCCTACGTCCCGAACGTAGTGCGCTACCGGGCTGCGCTACATCCCGAGATTCCGCCACAGCGGAAGTGGATTCAACGATGGTCGGGATGACTGGACTCGAACCAGCGACCACACGCCCCCCAGACGTGTACTCTACCACCTGAGCTACATCCCGAAATTGCAAAGGGCTGCAAAGCTACAAAAGAGTGGGCTTTGTTGCGTAGCGTTTTCCACGAGAATAACCCGCACAAAAACAAAGGGGCTTCGAGGACTTTTCCCTTTCGTCTGTCCACTTTAACCGAACTTTACGACGCCCTGTCCAAAATCGGGGAACCTAAGAGATTCTGGGCGGTTAAACCATCGGACCTTTGCGTCGTCTATGCGCCGTGGTTCGTTGGGGTCATCGTGGATCGACGCCGGCCTCTCGAGTTCCTTTAGATTGTTTCAAACCCCTCGTTCTCTTGAATTTCTCTCAAAACGTACGCCTTGTATTCTTCAGCCTTGGGCTTGTTTTAGGCGGTATACTCCCGGCATTGGCGCAAACAGCGGGATTGAAAGTAACCGTAGTCGACGAAAAGAATCAGCCTTTGGTCGGAGCCGCAGTATTGGTCAATCAGGCCGGTCCCGAGGGCAAGCGCCTCGTAGCCACCGTAACCGATGTCAATGGCCAAGCCCAGTGGAATCAGCTCAAGCCAGGTGATGTCAATGTGCAAATTCAATTCATTGGCTATCAAGACGGACGCGAATATATCTCGCTCAAAAACGGAGTCACCAAACAACAGCGGTTCCAGCTAAAGCCCTCGAACGAATTGCTCGCCGAAGCCCAAGTGGTCGGGCAGATGCGGGCCGAAGAACTCCGGGGCGATACCAGCGTCATCAAGGCCGACGCCTTTACCACCCACGCCGATGCGAATGCAGCCGAGTTGCTCAACAAAATGCCCGGTTTGAACGTACAAAATGGCACGGTCGAGGCCCAGGGCGAAAGCGTTGGTCTGGTGTTGGTCGATGGCAAGCCCTTTTTTGGGGAGAATTCCAAAGCCGCCCTCGATGTGCTTCCAGCCGAAATGGTCGACGAAGTCAAGGTGTACGACCGCCAAAGCGATCAAAGCCGTTTTACCGGATTCAAGGATGGGAATACCACCAAAACCATCGATATCGTAACCAAAAAGAGCAAGAAATTCAGCCAGTTTGGAGAAGTCAAGGCCTTTTATGGCACCGACGATCACTACGAAGTGGGGGGCAATCTCAATTGGTTTCGCGGGAGCGAGCGATGGACCTTGACGGGCAATGCCAACAATGTCAATATCCTCGGCTTCGATGCACTTTCCGCAGGCGGTCCCAGTTTTCGGGGGTCGGTGGCACCGCCCATCCCCAGCGGACAAATCGAATTGGGCGAAGTGGGTTTGAACTACAGCAATTCGTGGAACAGCCGTCTCGATGTGCAGGGAGGCTATCGGTTTTCGGATCGCAACACCCGGAGCGGAAGCGAGGTCCTGAGGCGGTATACCCTGCCGCAAGATTCCGGACAGGTGTATCGGGAATCGAGCCAAGCCCTCGACGAGCGACAGCAGCACAGTTTGAACCTCGATATTGAGTGGAATCCCGACAGCACCAATACGTTTGAATTCAATCCCAGCTTGAGCTTTACCGAATTGGGCAGTCAGAGCCAGACCCTTTCGAGCACGCGCAATGCGGCCGATTCGCTGCTCAATTCGGTCAACCGTTCGGCGGCGTCTTCGAGTTCGTCTTGGTCGTTGGGGGGGCGCGCTTTGTACGGTCACCGTTTTCGCACCCCCGGTCGCACCCTGAGCACCTCCTTATCGCTCAATGCCCAAGGCAGTACGGGCTCTGGATCGCTGTTTTCCGAAAACCGCTTCGGCTCCGAAACAGACACCCTCGATCAAGCCTATCGGACCACATTTGAGGACCCCGGATGGAGTTTGAACACCACCTATACCGAGCCCTTGCTGGGCGGCATCGGAGAAGTGAGCTACGAATACAGCCAAAACCGTCAACAACAGGACCGAAGGACCTTTAACCTCGACGAAAACGGAACCGAAACCCTCGATTCTGCGCTGAGTACTGTCTTTTCAAGTCCCTTGACGACCCATGCCGCCGGATTGGGCTATTCGTATACCGACACCGTCTGGGAAGTCGGCATGCGACTCCGGGCCCAACAGTCGACCCTCGACAATGCGCAGTCCTTGCCCTTTACCCTCGATCTCGAGCGCCGGTTCGAAGCCCTATTGCCCGAGTTCAATGTCGAATACCAAGCCCGAGAGAATCTCAATTGGCGGTTTCGATACCGCACTTCAACCCAGTTGCCCTCGATCGATCAACTCCAAAATGCGGTAGACAATAGCAATCCGGTATTGCTTTCGACAGGCAATCCCTTGCTCCGCCAGGCGTATTCGCATTCGATTTTTACCCGGATGGTGTTGAACGATCCCCGCGAAGGCAATGGGGTCTTCGCCATGTTGAACTTCAATTGGACCGAAGACTACATCGGCACCAGCACCTTGATTGCCTCCGAGTCGTTTCCCGTGCAGGGTCTCAGCCCAGGACAGCAATTGAGTTTGCCCGAAAACATGCAGGGGGCCTGGAGCGCGCGCGCCTATGCGAGCTGGGGTTTTGCTACCGGGCAGGGCAAGCTCAAATGGAATCTTCGGGGGGGCGTCAACGTCAACGAAAATCCGAGCCGAATCAACCTCGAAGTCAATCGGGCACAGAACATCAATCCCGAAGCCAGTCTGAACCTGTCGAGCAACTTGAGCGAATCCATCGATTTTACCGTGAATTCGCGCTTGGCGTATTCGAGCATTTCCAACAGCTTGAATACCGCGGCCGACAACTCGTTTACCAATGTGACCCAATATGCGAAGGTGCGGTATCAGGCGCCTTTTGGGTTGGTGCTCGAAACGGATGTGACGTATCAAGGCTATTTCGGCCTCAACGAGGGATTCGACGACCACTTTGTGTTGTGGAATGCGGGCGTCGGTTATAAGTTTCTTAAAAACAGGCAATTGGAGGCTAAGGTTCGGTTCTTTGACCTGCTCGGTCAAAATGCGAGCATCAGCCGTACGTTTAGCGCGACCTATACCGAAGACCGGAGTCAGTTGGTGTTGGAGCCCTATGTCATGTTCGGGCTTACTTGGAAAATCGGGCGGGGTCCGAATGCTTCGGGACGGGGGGGAAGACCGGCGGGAGGAGGGTCAACACGATGATGATCAGACTTTCAGCGTGCTTTACCTTGAGTTAGTTGATTTACTGGGTATTTCTGGGGAGTGAAGTCTGTTATTGCAGTTCACGTTCCAAACTTTAATCGCAAAAAACGTACAAGAGAATAACTGAGCGAGGGTCGTAAGAGATTGATATGGGTCTTCGAGTCGAAGTCTTCCGGCTACGCCAAAGAGCATTCAAAGTAGGCCTGCGCTGTTCATTCCCTCTCTACGACTTTGCAGGTGCCCCACACCATGGTGTGGGGCTACACATCCGTTGGTGGAAAAAAAGCGCGGTGGGCTTCTTTCTTTGCTGCTCCAAAGAAAGAAGGAAAGAAACGAGCTTTTTTAAGCGGAATTTATTGGATGACGGCCTTTGGCCGAGTGACATTCAATCACATTGACGAAGACCTTTATGGCCATTTTGTTTGAACTGCGAAGCATCGCGGTTCTACCGGGCCGTTGCGGCTGGGTGCGACTCGGCGTCGCTGGGACCCCAAGTCGAGAGGCCTTAGACAACTTGATGGTCGGGCACTTCCTTGACTGCTACAGTCTAAGTTTCATCGAATACATTACTAAATCAATCAACAAGTGCATTCTTTCAAAGACCTATTCAAGATTAGATTTCCTGATCACTGCGTTGAGCATCCTTTTACCCAGTCAACAGAAATTACGGGTGACACTGAAACTGTTCTTGTTAATTCAGCATTCTCCAGCGCATTTTTTGATCAGGCAGTCGGCAGCGGGTGGCACGCCCAAACCAACCCATTCGGTTTTGGGCAATCCATCGGTAGAGCCGCGCTCGATAACGCGGAGAAACGAGGAATCCGGTTTGTAGCAGTAAGCGGAATGGAGCGCGAAGGTCAGCGGCACAGCGAAGTACCGCTTCGGCCCCGGTCCAAATCTGTCCCCGATCGAAGAGAACGACCGCTTCCGGGTCATAAGATTGGATGGAACCGCGCAAAAGGTGCGCAGCCACATTGCCCTGCAAAGGCGCGAATGTCAGTCTGGAAGAGGTGCGCAACCGGGGCAGGATAAAGCCCACCGCCCCATGGCACAGAGCGCAGGTTCCGTCGTAGAAAAGCACCCGCATCGAGGCCGATGCTTCGTCCCATTTTTCAGCGGAGAATCCAGCGGGCGTGGCGGGGGGGATGGACTTCAAGCGTGCGAATCAGATAGATGCCCGAGGCGAGGTCTACGGTGACTTCTTCCGTAGGATGGTATTCAAATCGAGAGAGTTCCCGCCCTTGAAGATCAAAGAGACCCAACACCGTGCCTTCGGCAAGACCCTCAGACACCACGCGGAATCGACCCGAATTGGGATTGGGCAGGACGATCAAACCGGGAATAGGGTGTCGTAGTTCGGGTGTCGACAAAGGCGCGACGTATTCGGTTCCTTCGAAAAAGCGCAGTCCACCGCCGGCTCCACCCACGATCAGATCGGGTTTGCCATCGGAATTCAAATCGCCCAAGGCCGGAGCGAGGTATTGACCCGTATAGCTGTGTTCTGCCACCGTGCGCACTTGGGGGCGAACGACCCAGCGCATATTGGGGCGAAGCGAAGAAGCCGCTTGAAAGGGTTGGGTGCAGCCGTTGGCGGTATTGGTGTTGTGGTTGCTGATATCGCCGTAGGCATTGGCTTTAAATCCCGCATCGTGCAAGCGCACCGGAATGTCGACAGAAGTGGAATTGCGGCTAAAGCAGACTTCCACGAGCACATCGGATGTTCCGTCCCAGGTAAAATTTCGGTGCAATACCAAATCGTTCCAACCCGAAGTCAGAATCAGGGGCTGAAAACCATCCTGAATCACTTCGGAAAATCCGCTGGTTTCGAACGTCGTCAACGAGTCGCGGGCGGGGACGAGCTTCATGCGCACCGAAACCCCTTGATCGATCGGGGAGTGGTTGGAACCCGATACTTCGAATCCAAGGCTCTCCACGGTGCCCATCACCAGACCCGCGGCGCTGAGTTCGGAGGCTTTGATGAGGAATTGATTCCGCCCGCTTTTCTTGGATTCCCCAAAAGGCGTGAGCTTGTAATCGGTGCTGGCTTGAGTGCCATTTCCCAGGACACCCGTAAGCGTCGAGGGCAAATTGAGTCCATTCGACAAACTGTCGAATTCTGAAATTCCGAGCGCGTAGCTGCCGACCATCAACCGAACTCCATCCGCACCGGCATAGAGCGCGGGAACACTCAATCCGCCCGAAAGAGTACCCTTCATATCGATGGCTCCGAACCGTTCGTTGACCAACACAAAAGCCGGGAACGTAGCCCCAATAAACTGCTCGAAATAATTGATGTTACCGTTGTCTTCGCCCACGAGCAAATCGAGCAAACCGTCTCCCGTCAGGTCGAACAGCGCTGGAGCCGCTTCGTTCCCCACGTCTAGACCGTTGATGTTGGACGGCATCAGCGCAAAGCCCCCGTTCGACAATTGCTCAAAGGCATACAGCAATCCTTCGCCGGTTCCCACCATCACGTCGGGCACGCCATCACCGCTCAAATCGCCCATGGCCGGGTGCAGACGGGTGCCCAAACCCAAGTTGGCGAAATTGCCGAAGTTCTTCGTTTGGAGCTGAAAAACCGCTTCGACCGTGTCTCCTATGTTGCGGAAATACCAAATGCCCTGTCGGTACACACCCGATGAAATCAGACTACCCGTTCCGCTGATGAATAGATCCAACAAGCCGTCTTGATCCCAATCGAAGAGCACGGGACGGGCCCTTTCGCCGATATCGACCATCTCGGATTGCAGGCCGTTTTTCGACTGAAACGCGAACACGGGTGCAGCATCGGTTCCGAGATTGCGATAATACCACGCGCTCGAATCGTTGACCGAGGCATCGATATTGGGTCCGACCATCAAATCGCGCTTTCCATCCCCATCATAATCGATATAACTCGAAGTCGGAAATACGAAGACATTGGCGGGCGTATTGTACTGGGGAAACGTGCTGTCTTGAATCGAAACGTGGGCCGTATCGGCCGACCCGTCGTTGTACAAGGCCGTAACATTGTTGTAGGAGACATCCCCGAGCAGCAGGTCCAAACGATTGTCGCCGTTGAGATCAAGGGCGGTGAGGGTGCTGCCCGAGTGTTGTACTTTCTCCGATGGATCGTTGGAGGTTTGGGCAACCTCGTCCCAAGGCGCTTTTCCGGGATCGCAGGCATCGATTTGCACCGAGTTGTTTGAGAAATTTTCGAGCACTCCGCCCCAACAGTCGGTTTTTAAATAAAAATCCAAACCGCAGGGTTGGAGGTTGCGGTGGTGTTCAATATTGATTCCGAGTTGGGAGAAAGTCAAAATATCGACCGCATTGTCTCGGTCGAAGTCGGCGATGGCGGGAAAATCGGTGACGGGCACTTTTAAATTGGTGATACCCGAAGTGCCACCAAAATCGGTGGGCAGGTATTGCCAGTTGCCCAGCGCCCATTCGAAGCGCAATTGATTGCCGGTTCCGCTGTTGCGATAGACCCCTACTCCATTGGAAACCGAGCAAAATAAATCTTTACGACCATCGCAATCGTAGTCGTAGAGCTGCATCCAGTGCTCTATCCGCGGGAAGCTGTCGACGTATTGGGCACCATAAACAAACCGGGGACTTTGGGCCGTGATCCGCACAAAGGGAAGAATACGATGTTCGCTGCGATCAAATACGACAAGGTCTTCGAGCCCATCACCATTGAGATCGATGGTCGAAAACTGCGGGCTGTTAAACCCTCCGGCAAATCCGACCTCAAGGGTGTCCGTTCCAATTTGGACCGTTGGACCGGCACTTCCCTTAAAAGCCAGGGGTTGGGCGGTCAGGTTTGAGATTCCAGCCCAACAAAGCCCGAGATAGAAAGCGCTTTGTACCCAATAAGAAGAGCCAAAACGAAAGTAGGATGGGATCATAGGTATAGAAAAACGGCCACCGGCACAGAGCATGCTCTTCAATATAGGGTAAATTTAGGCAAGGTGGACCGGGCATTGGTCTGCGGAACAGCTCCGTTCAATCATTCGCGACCCGCTTTGAGGATTTTCGCACGAAAACGTGCGGGGTCAAGGCGCTTTCGGAATTTACTTTGAATACTGATTAATGAACCGAAATCGCATATCGTCGGGCTGGTTGTTGTTGGGCATGAGCTTGGCCACCATGGGTCTAGCGGTCATTCAATGGTATTGGATTACCGGGGCGCTCAAAGTGCGGGAAAAGCAGTTTGAAACCGCTGTGGGCGAAGCCTTGAGCCGGGTGTCAAAGCGAATTGACCAAGACGATCAAACCCGGCGCATGTTGGGAGAGTTTGATTTGCGCTCCAATCCCGATAAGGTCATTGCCGCTCTTGCCGATTCCATGTTGTTTAGCGAGCCCGATACGGTGCGCACAGAATACTACTATGACGAAGGCCTGACTGAGTCGGGTGTGGCAGATCACTACGATGACCCCATTCAGGGCGGAGGCAGCCGCCGGATCAGTGTGTTTTCTGCGAAGGGTCCCAACTATAGCCGCAGCGGACGCGTCGAACTCAAAACGACCGTAGGGCCCGAAGGGGTTCGTATTATTCGGAAAGTCTATCAACTCGACAGTCTGTTTCAGAGTTTGGTCCGCAGCGGTTTGACCAATCCCCCGCTCGATGAACGGATTGACGAATCTCGACTGCGCCGGCTGTTGGATGAAGAATTCGCGGGACTCGGCAAGGGGGTCGATTATCGCTTTGGGATCTTTGACCGTGGATTGCCGACGGGAATTGGGGATTCCACCGTAGGCGCCACAGAAGAAGTGCGCTCGATCAAACTGTTCCAAAGCGATGTGCGTCCCGGGAATATCGAACTGCGCGTATTCGCAGAAGATTCGGCCGGTATTTTGGATTTTAAAGGGCTTTGGGGATTGGTCGCCCTCGGTTTGATCTTCACCGCAGGGGTGGCTTTTTTGTTTGCCTACACCTTGCGCGAAGCACTCGACCAAAAGAAATTGTCCGAGATGAAGACCGACTTCATCAACAATATGACCCACGAATTCAAAACCCCGATTGCGACCATCAATTTGGCGTTGGATGCCTGCGATAGCCCCGGAGTGTGGGCCGATCCCCAACGCATACAGCGCTATACGAATATCATTCGCCAAGAGAACCAACGCATGAATCGGCAGGTGGAAGATGTTTTACGCCTGTCTATGCTCGACCGAAGGCAATTGCACCTCGATTTTGCCCCGGTGCATCTGCATACGTTGCTGAAAGAAATAGTTGGGCGTTTTGAACTCAAATTGGAAGAAGCCAAGGCTGCGCTGGTCTGGGATCTCAAAGCCGAATCGGACCTGATCGAGGCAGACGTTTCGCAAATGGGCACCGTATTGCAGAACCTCATCGACAACGCGCTCAAATACGCCAATGGCCCTTTGATGCTCACCTTGCGCACCTGGAACGAGACCGATCGCGTCTGTTTGGCGGTGGGCGACAATGGTCAGGGGATGGATCATCAGGTGATGAGCCATCTGTTCGATCGATTTTACCGCGGACAATCGGGCAACATCCACACCGTAAAAGGCCACGGGCTGGGCTTATCCTTTGTAAAAGAAATGATCCACCTGCACTCGGGAACGGTTTCCGTCATCAGTGCGCTGGGTCAAGGCAGCACATTTACCCTTCAACTCCCCCTCCATCATGCAGAAAGAAATCGAGACCGATAAACGCATCCAAGGGCGCCTCTTGATTGTAGAAGACGATCCCAATTTTGGCTCCATTTTGGCCGACTATCTGAGTCTCCATGGGTTGGAAGTGGAGTTGGCCCGCGATGGACAACTCGGATGGATGGCCTGGCAGCGCGGGTCGTTTGATTTGGCGCTGCTCGACGTAATGATGCCGGAAATCGATGGATTCAATCTGGCGCGCATGATCAAAGAGCGCGATCCCGAATTTCCGCTGGTCTTTTTGACCGCCAAAGGCCTGAAAGAAGACATTTTGGAAGGATACCGCATCGGGGCCGACGACTATCTCGTAAAGCCCTTTGATTCGGAGGTATTGCTGCTCAAAATCAAAGCATTGCTGCAGCGGACCAACCAGGTCGACGAATTGCCGTCCGAATTTGTCTTTGGGCTCTTTCACTACAATCCGAAACTGCGCATCCTCCAAGGACCGGACGGGGAGCGACAGCTCTCGCCCAAAGAAGGAGAATTGCTCAGCTTGCTCCTGGTCAAAATGGGCGATTTGGTGCGGCGCAGCGATGCCTTGCGCAAGATTTGGAAAGAAGACAATTACTTTACGGGACGCAGTATGGATGTGTATGTGGCCAAACTGCGCAAGTACCTAAAAGCCGACGCCCAGCTCGAGATTCTCAACGTCCATAGCGAGGGTTTTCGTCTGGTGCTGCGCGCCTGAGGCGGTTCGGGCCTACCTTGGTGCACGGATTAACCTAGGGTATACCCCATGAAGTGGACTGAACAGCTATCCCGGGATGTGCCCGCAGGATTGGTGGTGTATTTGGTGGCCTTGCCGCTCTGTTTGGGGATAGCTTTGGCGAGTGGGGCCCCTTCGATGGCGGGGATTCTAAGTGGCATCGTCGGCGGTTTGGTGGTAGGAGCGTTGAGTGGATCGGCGCTTTCGGTTTCGGGCCCGGCCGCCGGGCTCACCGTGATCGTTTTTACCGCCATCGAAGAGCTCGGGTCTTTCCCGATGTTTTTGAGTGCCGTTTTGTTGGCGGGCTTCTTGCAGTTTGGTTTGGGGTGGTTCAAGGCCGGATTTGTGAGTGCCTATTTTCCAGTGTCCGTCATCCGCGGCATGCTGTCGGCCATCGGCTTGATTTTGATCTTAAAACAGATTCCGCACTTGGCTGGGGTCGATTCCGACGCCTTTGGAGAATTTGAATTTCATCAACACAATGGGTTTACCACGTTTAGTTTTCTCGAATTTGCGCTGACCCACATTCATCCTGGGGCCTTGGTTCTCGGGCTGGGTTCGGTGTTTTTGCTCTGGATGTGGGAAAGGCCTTTCCTCCAGCGCTGGAAGCTGTTTTCTTTGGTTCCCGCCGCCTTGGTAGTCGTGGTATTGGGCATTGTGGTCAACGATTTGTGGTTTGATCAGCATTCGGTTTGGTATTTGACCGAAGAGCACCGGGTTCAACTCCCCATGGGCTCCCGGGGTTGGGATAGTTTCTTTACCCTGCCAGATTGGTCCGGATTGCTTCAGGGTTCGGTATGGAAGACCGCGGTGACCCTGGCCATTGTGGCCAGCATAGAAACCCTGCTGAGTCTGGAAGCGGTCGATAAACTCGATCCACTCCGGCGCGTAAGTCCCGCCAATACAGAACTCAAGGCCCAAGGTGTCGGAAATATGCTGAATGGGCTGATCGGTGGGTTGCCTGTTACTTCGGTGATTGTGCGCAGTTCGGCCAATGTCACTGCCGGTGGGCGAACCAAGACCGCTACGCTGGTCCACGGGCTGCTGCTCTTCATCACTGTGGTGGCGGTTCCCTCTTGGCTCAATCGGATTCCCTATGCCGTGTTGGCGGCGCTGTTGCTCCGGGTCGGCTATAAGCTCACCACCCCCGCCATTTATTTGCGCAAATGGAAGCTCGGCAAAGACCAGTTTATCCCTTTCCTCACCACCATTGTGGCCATCGTTTTGACCGATTTGCTCATCGGAATTGCCATTGGCATGGCCGTCGGCGTGTTTTTTGTCCTCAAGGCGCACCATGCGGAGGGCTTTGTTCTTGAGCACTCCACCGAAGCCGATGGACGGGCCGCTTTGCGCATCGAACTCAACCACCATGTGAGCTTTATCAATAAGGCGGAGCTCACGAAAACCCTGTATGCAGCGCCCATGGGCAGTCGGATAGAGATCGATGGGCATCGATCGGTTTCAGTCGACTACGATGTTCTGGAACTGATCTACTCGTTTAAAGCCAATGCCCGCGATCGGCGCATTGATTACCAACTCCGAGAAGTTCCCGAACTGCCGGTCGCCCCTGAGCTAGGCCATTGAGTCTTCCTTGTTCCAGGATGCGTTGTGCTCGGTGGTTTCGATGGCCTTGAGCAAACGGAGCGCCGAGTTTTCCCAGGTGTGGCTGCGGGCAAATTCGATTCGCAACCCTGCCTTTTCGCGTTGGTTCGGACCCAAAGCGTTTTCGAGGGCTGTGATCCACGATTCCAACCCCTGCGCCAAAGCGCAATGCGCTGCAAAGGCTTCCATCGCGGCGGTGTGGGTCGCAACCACGGGCAAGCCCATCGACAGGTATTCGTCGATTTTGCGCGGGTAGTTTCCGATGGTCATTTCGTTGAGCACCTGCGGGTTGATGGCGACATCAAACCATTGCATATAGCCGGGCAATTCCGCGGGTTTCTTGGCTCCCAGAAAGAAAACATTGGGTTGCTGGTGCAAGTCGCTGTGGCGAAATACCTCGTCCTCGGGTCCAATCAAAACAAAGTCCCAATCGGGTCGAGAGCGACTCAATCCCAACAACAAAGGCTCGTCGAGGCGCATCGAAAAGAGGACCCCCACATAGCCGATCAACGGTCGGTGGCCTGAAGGCAGATCCGAAGGCCGGGGGCGGGTGGAATCCGGCTGAAACAGTTCGAGTTCGCACCCCTGCCCGATGTAGTGGCTGTTGGGATTGTGTTTGGCGCACAATTCGGTCAAATAAAGCGAGTTGGCCACGCATAAGTCGCTTTGGGCCATCAGCTGAGGTTCCCAACGCGGTCCGTGTTTGGAAAAATAGGCCGTGCTGATCAAGTTGTCTCGGGAATAATACACCGAAACAGAAGGTTCCAGGAGTTCAACCATGTACTGGGCTCTGAACATCTCGCTGTCGTTGAAGAGGATCCAGTTCTGAAACCCGAGTTGGCGCAGCGCTTTCCGGTATTCTCGGGCCAAGCGGAGGTTGTTGCGTCGGTTGAACCCGGCAAACAGGGCTTCGGGCATCCAGTTGATCGATTCGATCACCACAGGAGGGTCAAAGGTCCACAGTCGTTCAGAGATCTGCTCCAGCGGAGCCTTTTTCCGGTGCAACACCGCTTTTCGCCGCTCGATAAAATCGCGGTCTTCGGGTTTATTGCGGAGCAGGGTGATGCGGTCGAGTGGAATATTGACGTACAGCACCCGGTGGTTTTTGGCCAATTCGAGCGCCAGATTCCGCGCATTGCTTCCAATGCCCAAATCCCAAGGCTGTTGAACGAGAAAGAGAAAATCGCGCCCGGACATGGTGTAAAAATAGTCGGCGCCGCTTGGGCAGGAGGTATACGCACCCGTACCTTCGCGCTATCTGGAATCATTTCAAATAACAGCCATGGGCATACTCGAACGACTCAAGACCGAAACCGCAGAATTGCATCGGGAAACCGAGGAATATAGCTACGGAGATCTCATCATGAGCGGGAGATTGACGAGGGCGCAATACGGCGATTTGATCGACAAAAACACAGCGGTTCATCGACACTATGAGGCCATTTTGACCCAGATCGAAGGCTTGGATGCCCTGTTTGAGGGTCGCCTCTCCGAGCGCATGAAGCTCGCCGCGCTCGAAAACGACCTCGCGACGCTAGAGCACCCCAGTCGGTCTTTGCCGGCACCCGTCCACCAACCGACGGATTTGGCAGAGGCTTTGGGTGCCATGTATGTGCTTGAAGGGTCCAGCCTAGGGGGGGCGATGATCGCCCGCGCGCTCTCCAAAATTCCGGAAATCGCAAATACGGGGGCTTTTGCGTTTTACACCTTCTACGGTGCGGAACTTGGCATTCAATGGAAATCGTTCGGCCAAATTGTCGTTAATTTCGTTGAAACCCATGGACAAGCCGATCGGCTCGTCGAATCTGCCCAACGAACCTTTGAGTCGGTCAAATCGATCTTCAGCACAGCACTGGAACCCGTGGCTTAATCGGGGTTTTTGGCTTGGGTCCCTCGCGCCCATCGCCCTCGTTGCTACTTTGGTCGGTGGCGTTCAATCGTTGATCGAACGGCAGTTGAACCGATGGGACAAGGCGCGGCTCGAATTGCGCTATGTCGAACACGCCTTGGAAGCGGGAGATGTAGCGGCGCTGAATTCGGACGATTTGGATCGATTGTCCAAGGCCTTTGCCGGGATGGGCGGATCCAAAGCCGCACTCGAAATCAGCTCCGAGCTCTCCAAATTGGCCGTTCAAATCGAGACGAGCCGAATTCGCCTCGAACGTCCAGAAGGACTGAAAGCCCAAGCGCGTCGATTGTATCGGCTCGATGGAAGGGTGTTGACCGAGCTCTCTGGTTGGAACCGTCGATTGGCGTGGTGGGCGGCGGCCTTGTTTATCGGGTTGGGCATACTATGGATGTGGTGGCGCGAGAAACGCTTGGCACTGCACTCGGTCCAAAATCAAGAGGGCCATACCGCTCTGCTCGAAGAAGCTCAAAAACACCTCGATCGCGTCCGCGACAAAGAGCGGGAATGGGATGCCCAACGGCAAGAATGGGATCGGCTCAAAGCGGTGTTTGAACGAGACCAGTGGGAGATAGGGACCATTCTCGATCGAACCGAAGCCCTCGTTTGGACCGTCGACTGGGACCTGAATCTGCATTACGCCAATCGCCGATTTAAGGAGGTTTTCCTCGATCGATTTGGTGTAGAAGCCTTGCCCGGTGCTTCCGTATTGAGTGAATGGTTGGGCGCAGAGGAAACTGACTACTGGAAAAGGGTGTATCAAAGCGCCCGACAGGGCGAAAAATTGCGATTTGAAGGCCGTTTCGGAAGTCTGGGAAAAGTCGATCGGGTGTACCGAATTTCGGCCTATGCCGTCGACCAGGCGGCTTCCGATCTCCAGCGCTTGGTATGCATAGCCGACGATATTACGGCCGAGGCCAGCAAAGACGAATTGGTGCAGGAGGCTTCGGGTCGACTCAAAATGGCGTTGGCCAATGCCCAACACGGATTGTGGGACCTCGATTTGCGCTCGGGGACCCTGACGGTGGACGCACAGTGGACCCGGTTTTTTGGGATTAAACTCGACGCTTTTGAAGGCCATTTGGAAGGGTGGCGGCAGCGCATTCAAGCCGAAGACCTCGGCCTGTTCGATCTGGCCTTTTCCCGTGCGGTCGAAGACGAAGGAAATGGAACGCTGACCGTAGAATACCGAATCCAAGGAAGCAAGGCACAGCCCGCATGGCTCAAGAGTATGGGTCGGGTCGTCGATCGGGACGAACAAGGCCGGGCTATTCGACTGATCGGGACCAGTTGGGACATCAGCGCGTCCAAACACATGGAAGATCGGCTCAAGAGTTTGCTCCGTCGACAGCGCGAACTCAACGAGGAACTCTATGAGGCCAAGCAAATCGCCGAAAAAGCGAGCCAGGTCAAGTCTCAGTTTCTCGCGACCATGAGCCACGAAATCCGCACGCCCATGAACGGGGTGATCGGAATGACAGCGCTCTTGCTCAAAACACCGCTCAGCGACGATCAACAGCAATTGGTCAACACCATTCGATTGAGTGGAGATACCCTTTTGGCCGTGATCAACGACATCCTCGATTTTTCCAAAATCGAATCGGGCAATTTGGTGTTGGAGGAAGTGTTGTTCAACCCCGAAGAATGCATGGAAGAGGCGCTGGAATTGCTCAGCGGTCCGGCAGCCGAAAAGAGTCTGGAGGTATACTACACCATCGGTTCTGATGTACCCCGATACGTTCTTGGCGATCTCAATCGTTTGCGACAGGTCTTAATCAACCTGTTGAGCAATGCCATCAAGTTTACCGATCAGGGAGAAATCGCCATGGAGCTGACCCAGATCCGGGAATGGCCCGATCGGCACGAACTGCGCTTTAGTGTGCGCGATCAAGGCATTGGTATTGCCCCCGAAAAAGCAGCCAAATTGTTTCAGCCTTTTGTTCAAGCCGAACTCTCGACGGCGCGCAAATATGGAGGTACAGGATTGGGTTTGGCCATTTGCAGCCGATTGGTCGAACTGATGGGAGGCACCATCGACGTAGAGAGCACCGAAGGTCAAGGCTCGAATTTTTTCTTTACCATCGTTGTCAAGCGCTGCACCCTAGAAGCCGAGCGCACCGAAGGATTGAGCGGGCTTAAACTCCTGATGGCCGGAGAACCCCAGGGGTCGAACACCATGCTGCACAATCAGCTCGAGCGTTGGGGTATGCAGCTGCGTTTTCAATCGGAGACCCATTCGCTGTTGCGCGAATTGGAGACCGAATCGATTTCGGCCCTATTCATCGATCAGGGATGGGCAGGAGATGGGCTCGACGCATTGGTGCAACGGCTCAAAACCCACTATAAAGTTCCGTTGCTCTTGTTGGCTAATTCGTTTACCGAAGAAATGGCACTCGAGCTCGAATCAGGCTTCGATGCCGTTTTTGTAAAACCCTTGAAATTCTCGCTCGTCAAATCCACGCTGGAGCGCATCCTCATCGATCGGCCCAGAGCGCACAGCGTCCGGAAGTTGGCAAAGGAAGAACTCGGCAAAGAATTCCCTTTGCGGATTTTGGTGGCCGAAGACAATCCCGTCAACCAGCAACTCATCCGATTGTTTTTGGCCTCCCTCTCCTACGACGCTACGGTGGTCAACAACGGGGCAGAGGCGCTAGCGGCCGTCCGCGAAGGCGGTTTCGATCTGGTCTTGATGGATGTGCAAATGCCCGAAATGGACGGACTCGAAGCGACGCGCTGCATTCGCGCGCTTCCCGATTGTTACGAACGCCCTGTGATCATTGCGATGACGGCCAATGCCCTGAGCGGGGATCGCGAAAAGTGCATCGAGGCTGGTATGAACGACTATATGAGTAAACCGCTGGGGCTTGAAGCCTTTGTGGGAATGATACAGGCTTGGGGCGGATTTATCGCCAAGCAAAAGGCCGATGTCTAAGCCTGTGCTGAACCACTGGATTGATTTTTGGGGGATGCGTTTTGCCGAGGCCCCTTTTTCCGCCATTCTGAACAGTTGCGGACAAGAAGATCCGCTCGGGGAATATGCGCTCCTGCTCGCTTGGGGTCAAGACGGGTTGGAACAGGCCGACGATTCTATAGAACCCTTTCAGACGTGGGCAGAGTCCCGTCCCGATTGGATTTTCGGGGTCTTGTCCTACGATTTGAAGAACGCCTTCGAGGCCTTGGAAACCCGGCATAAAGACCCCCTTGAACTCCCATCGGTATCCGTTTTTTCCGCCCAAATGGTGGTGGGGTTTACCCGAGATTGTCCCGATGTCCCCCGATGTTTGTGGGGCGATCCCGAAGATTTTGCCGAGTTGTGCACCGAAGCGGCTCAATACCAAGCGAGCGGTTCGTCCAAGGGTGTCCCGGTTCTAGAGCCGATTTCAACGAAAGAACACTACCGGAATGCGCTTGCCACCCTGATCGACGGCATCCGAAAAGGAGATCTCTACGAAATCAACTATTGCCGACTGCAACGGGGTACTTTTTCGCAAGCGGAGTTTGATCCCCTAGAGGCGTATCGGCAATTGTGCCTCTACAATCCCGCGGCCCAGTCGGTCTTGTATCGCTCGGGGAGCAAAGGGCTGATTTCGGCCTCGCCCGAACGGTTTGTGCAAAAGCGCGGAACCACTTTGCGCAGTCAGCCGATCAAGGGAACGGCGGCCCGCAGCCTCGATCCCCTCCACGATTTGGACGCGTTGAATCGGTTGATCAACAGTCCCAAAGAGCGGGCCGAAAACACCATGATTGTCGATTTGGTGCGCGACGATTTTGCCAAAATTGCGGTCGAGGGGAGTATTTCGGTACCCGAGTGGTGCGCCCACCGCTCGCTCGCTCGGGTTCATCAGATGTATTCCACCATCGAATGCCGACTTCCCGATCGTTGCGGATGGATCGAAATTGTGCGGGCTTGCTTTCCCATGGGGTCTATGACCGGTATGCCGAAATATGCCGCGATGGAGTGGGCCGAACAGCTCGAGGGTTTTCGAAGAGGGTGGTATAGCGGGAGCTTTTTTTATCGAAAACCCAACGGAGACGTAGATTCCAATGTATTGATTCGCAGTTTGTTGTATAATGAAGAGAAGGGGTTGTGTTCGATGGGAGCGGGTGGGGCGATTACGACCTTAAGCCACATCGAAGCGGAATGGGAGGAGACCGAACACAAGTTTCGCTCGGTGCTCTCGTCCTGGAAGGCTCCGGTCACCCAGGTGACATCTGCACCCAACGGGGACCGTTAAGTTTGTGCCAGTGACCTCGCACCTTCTTATCGAACGCGTTCGATCCGGCTTAGACACCCATTTTGGCGCGCAATGGCCGCGTCCGGTTTTGGGGTGCAGCGGGGGGATCGATTCCATGGTCCTCGCTTTTGTTCTCGAACGCTTGGGTCTCCATCCGATATTGGTGTACATCGATCATGGGTTGAGGGCGGAATCGAAAGCCGAAAACGCCTTGGTAGCGCGTTGGGCTCGAGAACGAGGTCTTGAGTTTCAGGGGTTTGTGCTCGACCCAGACACCCTTACCGAATCCGCAGTTGGCGTTCAAGCCGAGGCGCGAAATCAGCGCTATCGGTGGCTCGAGTCCGTAGCCCAAAACACCGAAAATGGGGTAGTCACTACGGCACATCAGGCCGACGATCGGCTCGAAGGATTGTTCATCAGCCTTGTTCGGGCCGAGCGCTGGGAAACCTTGGCGGGCATGTCCGTGTGGAACGGTTCGGTTTTTCGCCCCTTGCTCAAAAGCAGCCGTTCCGAGATCGAAGCCTTGGTCAGGGCAGAACAAATCCCGTGGATGGAAGACGCCTCCAACGCTTCCGATCGGTATTTGCGCAACCGGATCCGCAAGCAAGTAACTCCGTTTGTGCAAAGCGAGAATCCCGCTTGGCAGGGGGCTTTGGACGAATTGCAATCGCAGCTTCGGCTCAGGGTAGGGTGGGAACAGGCCGCGTCAGACCGCTGGGCGACCCAGGCGGTTCAGACCTACGAACTCCCCGCGCACGGAGTCCTGTACCGCATCGACGCCGAGGGAATGGACGCTGCGGACGCTCCCGAACGCGCTTATTTTGTTCGCTGGTTGCGCCAAAGGGGCGTGATGGCGGGCTGGACCGAAGAATCGCTCTTTGGTGCTGTTGTTGGAGCCGAGTTTCACGACGGAAACTGGCGATTGTATCGGGAACACGGGGCCTACGAACTGACCACTGCCCCGATTCAACGGGCCTCCGTATGGCTGGGCGAACACCTCGATTCGATTCGCTGGCCATTGTCCCTCGATTGGGGCGCTGTCGATGCGATAGAACGCGCTCCAGAAGTGGCGGTATTCGACCGATCTCAATTGGTATTTCCACTCGAACTTCGGCGTGTCCGAGAAGGCGATCGGTTGTTCCCCGTCGGGATGAAGGGGTCCAAATTGCTGAGCGATTTGTTCCGGGAGACCGGATGGAGTCGAGCAAGGCGAAACGCGGCTTGGATTTTGTGCAATCAAGGACAGGTGCTTTGGTGGATTGGTCAGCGCATCGACCGCCGTCGTGCCGCCACCGAAACGAGTCAGAACCTCTGGCGAGTCCGCCTCAGGGCTTCTTCCGATCTTTAACCTCTATTTACTGGATTCATGGCATTTTCCTCGGTTCTTTTGGCGCATTCTGTTTTGGGCAAGCCCATAGCGTCTTCTCGGCTGCGCAGCACCCTCTGGAGCGCTGCAGCGTTGTGGTGGTTTGCCGGAGTGGTCCCGGCGTTTGCCCAGGTCTTTGATCCCGTTCAATGGAGCGTAGAAGCCGTTCGGGTGCCCGAAAGCGATCGCGTAGAGCTCAAGTTGACCGCCACCATCGAAGACGGTTGGCACCTTTATTCCCAACAGATTCCCGAAGGGGGTCCTATACCCACCACTTTTAGTTTTAAACCGAGCAGTCGCTATGCGTTGATAGGAAAGGTGAAAGAGCCCAAGCCCATCGTCGAATTCGATCCCAACTTCGATATGGAGTTGCGCTATTTCGGGCACAAAGCGGTGTTTGTTCAGACCGTGCAATCGAAGACCTACGATGCGTTTGAAATCGCGGGAGAGGTCGAGTTCATGGTGTGCGACGAAACCCAATGTCTGCCCCCCAAATACATTGAGCTGGCGTTTCGGGTTCCCAAGGGAACGCCACCGGCCAACCTCCCAACTACGGTGGTAGATCCGGTCCTTGTTACAGGCGATTCGATCTCCGAGACGACCGAGACAAGCGAGAACGCCGAGCGTGAATTGGCCGAAAAAGCCTCCGAAACGGCATTTGAGGCCCGTCCTACCGAGGCCAAGAGCGGGAGTTTGTGGGGCATTTTTGCCTTTGGATTTGGAGGCGGTCTTTTGGCCCTGCTCATGCCGTGTATCTTCCCAATGATTCCGCTTACGGTGAGCTTTTTCACCAAACAGAGCAAGACCAAGGCCGAAGGGGTGCGCAAAGCGTTGGTCTATGGAATCAGTATTGTGCTGCTGTATGTCGGTCTGGGGATGCTCGTTACGGTGCTGACGGGCAATTCGTCGGTACTCAATCAGCTCAGCACCAACCCCACGTTCAACATCGTCTTTTTCGTGCTGTTTGTCGTATTCGCGCTTTCCTTTTTCGGGGCGTTTGAAATCACCCTTCCGAGCGCATGGGTCAATAAAGCCGACGAGGCTTCGAGCAAAGGGGGGTGGATCGGTATCTTCTTTATGGCGTTTACGCTGGCCTTGGTTTCGTTTTCGTGCACGGGTCCCATCATTGGGTCGCTGCTCGTCGATGCGGCCACCAAGGGGCAGTGGCTCGGTCCGGCTGTCGGAATGTTTGGTTTTTCGCTCGCACTGGCCGTGCCGTTCACCCTGTTCGCGGCCTTCCCGGGATGGATGAACAGCCTACCGCGCTCGGGGGGGTGGCTCAACACCGTCAAAGTGAGTTTGGGTTTTGTCGAGTTGGCCTTTGCGCTCAAGTTCTTGTCTACGGCCGATATGGCCCTGCAGGCGGGTTGGCTCAAGCGCGAGCTGTTTTTGGCGCTCTGGATTGGTATTTTCCTTTTGTGGACGGCTTATTTACTCGGTTTGTTTCGGCTACCGCACGACAGCGAATCCAAGCATATTTCGGTAGGTCGACTCGCATTGGCGATTGTGTCGGGCAGCTTTGCCTTTTACCTCATCCCCGGTCTGTGGGGGGCACCGCTCAATGCGATCAGCGGTTTTCCGCCTCCGATGTTCTACAGCGAAAGCCCCAATGGACTGGGAGGGCAGGGGGGACAACCTACTTCGGCCAAGGCCGAAATCCCCGAAGGAGCCGATCCAGAACACTGTCCGCATGGATTGGTGTGTTTCCACGACTACGAACAGGGACTGGCCTATGCCAAGTCTGTGAACAAGCCCATCTTGCTTGACTTTACGGGTTGGGGGTGCGTGAACTGCCGTAAAATGGAAGAACAGGTTTGGAGCGATCCTCGGGTTTTGCAACGGCTGCGCGAACAAGTCGTGCTGATTTCGCTTTATGTAGATGAGCGCAGTCCGCTGCCGGAAAGCGAGCAGTACTACAGCGAAGTGCTTAAAAGCAAAGTCCGCAACGTCGGTAACAAATGGAGCGAATTTCAAACTCTTCATTTTCAGACCAATTCCCAGCCTTACTACGTTTTTGTAGGGCACGAGGGATTGGAGCCCCTGATCCCTCCCACGGCCTACGACCCCGATATTCAGTACTATGTCGATTGGTTGGACGCCGGAGTCCGAGCCTATCAAAAGGCCCCTGCCGGGCAGACGGCATCGACCGAAGTCCCACAACCCTGAATTAACTCTGATGGACGAAATCCGCTATCGGCTGCGCAAAGAGCATCAGGTGCTCGGCTACCGACGCGAAATCGGAGGCGGGATGGTGTTCTATAGCCGAGATGGATTTTGGTGGTCGGGCAAGCCCATCCCCTATGTGCAGTTGGACGAATGGGTGGGGTGGAAAGACCGCAACCGCAAACCCATTTTTGAGTTCGACATCGTGCGCTGCAAACTCGATCCCGATGCCGACGATTGTTTGGCAGCGGTGTTGTGGGAAGCAAACCGAAAGCGCTTTGTGCTCAAGTTCTGGGAAGAAGACGTGCACTTCCCGCTCGTGCTGGAAGGCATCCAACTCTTTGACGAGCGCAAACTACAGGTTGTAAGCCATTTGTTCCTTAATCCCGACCTGATGCATCGGTTGGGCGTGGCCGACTAAGCGTCGACGGAGGAATAAGGGGACAGCGGAAATTTCTGGGGATGGTGTGGAAAAAGTTCGCAGTTTGCAGTTTTGCGTTGATAGCGGAAATTTCTGGGGACTGCTTGAATTTGGGTTAATTGTATGTCTCAGAAAATCCCTTCGGTGAGCATTTCTAGAAAACAGCCGAGTGTCCATTGACTTATTAGCTGGACATGAACTCAAGTTTTAGGTGCACATTCAGCAGTTAAGAAACCATCGAGGAAACCGGTCCCTAGGCGTGTATTGTGAAATGTGTCTGTGGAGGACGTTGCGTGCGCAATTGAACGGACCTCGGCCGAAGGCCGTCAACCCATAAGTTCCGCTTAAAAAAAGCTCGTTTCTTTCCTTCTTTCTTTGGAGCAGCAAAGAAAGAAGCCCCCCGCACTTTTTTTTCACCAACGGATGTGCAGCCACACAACATGTTGTGGGGCACCTGCATAGTCGTAGAGAGGGAATGAACAGCGCAGGCGAACTTTGAATGCTTATCGGCGTAGCCGGAAAACAACGACCCAAAGACCCAGATTAACCTCGGAGCAACTTTGTTCAGCTATTCATTTAAAGACTTGGTACGAACCAAAGATTGAAGATTGAATGGCCAAAAAGAACATCGTTCCCCAAAAATATCGCGTGAACAGGAGTAATGACTCAGTTCAGCGCGTATTCCAACCGCACGGTAATACTCGCCCGCTTGCGCTTGTCGGAAACGTTAAACGTCCCCCCCCAGCTAAAGTCCTCGCTGCTGTTTTGGGCGGTAATTTGAAACACCCCCATCCGCGCTGACTTGAGCTTACCCAGCCGACCCTTGCCGCTCTTGGCGATATTCTCTGCCCGGAGCCGGGCATCTTCGGTGGCTTTCGAAATCAAATCCACTTTGAGTTCGGCCAATCCGGTAAAGTAGTATTCTGGCGACTCGCTCCGCAGTTCCAACCCCTGGTTGATGAGCTCCGTGGCTTCGCGGCTAATCACTTCTACCTTATCCACTTCGTTGCTTTCTACCGTTACGGTCTGCCGCAGTTCATAGCCCATAAACGTCCGAGATTGGTTCCCGTTGTTGTTGTAGAAATATTCGTAGACCTCTTCAGTCGAAATAGCTGAGAACACAATTTGTTCCGGTTTGATGCCTTTGGAAAGCAAATACTGTTTAAAAACTTCTCGATCTTGATCGATCGAGGTATAGGCCGATTTGAGATCCATCGAACGCCGGTCGAACGTCGCATTCCAAACGACCAAATCGGCAATAAAATCAGCGCTGCCCAATCCGGTCACCTGAATGCTGTCTTCGGCGGCATTGCGGTTTTTAAAGGCCGAGCCGAGAATCCAAGCGGTGGCCATCATACCCAAAGCGATGGCCAGGGCAGGTCCGAGTCGTTTTGCAGGGCTGTTTTCCATGGAAGGGGTTCGTTGAGCGAGCAAGTTAGCAATCAATGCGAATTGGGGAGCAAGCGCTGGCGATAGGCTTCGTAGAGGACCACCGCCGCCGATGCCGATAGATTGAGCGAATCCATCGACTGGGCCATGGGGATGCGAACCGAACGATGCGAAAGACCGGCTTGTTCGAGTGCAAGGGGAGCCCAAAAATCGGAGAGTCCCGCGTGCTCAGAGCCCAACACATAGGCGGCTTTTCGGGGTAAGGATTGGGAATAGAGCGGTTCCGAACCATCGAGCCGGAGCAGCACCGCGGTCAGGCCCCATCGGATGAGCGAATCAAGGGCCTCTGCTTGGCTCATCGCGACACAGGGCAGCCGAAAAACCGTCCCTACCGAACTGCGGATGCAGTTGGGATTGTAGAGATCGGCCCCCGAACCCGTGGCCAAAACCGCTTCGACACCCGAAGCCAGCGCGGTTCGAATCAAGGCGCCCAGATTGCCTGGTTTTTCTGCATTCTCCAAGACCAAAACCACTTCAGGTGCTTCGGGCAGCGCTGGGGCTGTTTGTCGGAAGACAGCCATGCACCCGGCATTGCGTCCGCGATAGGCCAAGCGATCAAACAGCGCATCACTCAGCTGAATCGGAATCACACCCCACCGTTCTGGGGGAAAGGAAGTCGATTGAGCGTGAAGGATCCATTCTACCAGCTCCAACCCTCCCTGCAAGGCGTATTGGCACTCTTGCTCGCCCTCGACCAGAAACAATCCGGATTTTCGGCGACTGCGGGCGTTGTTCTGGAGGTCCAACCAGTACTTGAACCGCTCGTTGTGCGCGCTTTCGATGCGGAGGGTTGACACGTTTTTTGAAAACTCTGGATTACAATTTGCCGCTGGCGTCGAAGGATTGCGCGTATCTTTAGACCGCTTTTGCATCCCCAAACCGGACTTCAAAACGAAAGTAGCTCATGAACCCCATCCGCCCTTTGTTCGCGCTTTTGGCGCTCGTGCTTTTCGGAACTTCTTGTGTCACGAAAAAGAAGTTCGATCAGACGGAATTGCGCAAAAACAAGCTCATGGTAGACAGCGTTTCCACCCATACGGAGTTGGACGAGCTCAATGCAGCCAAGGCCAAATTGTTGCAGGAATATCAACAATATCAGGGAAGTACTGAAGAGGAAAAGGCCGCGTTGTTGGCCCAATTGGGACAGCGAGACACCGAACTTCAGCAGATGGATGGAGCCCTCAAGGCCCGGGCCGAGAATCTGCGTCAATTGCAAACGCGGATCGATCAGCAAAATCAGTTGGTCAGCAAACTGCAACAAACGGTTTCCAATGCGCTGATTGCGTTCGACTCCGACGAATTGACCGTCGAAATCAAAGATGGAGTCGTCAAGGTGTCGTTGGCGGAAAATCTGTTGTTTGCACCCGGTTCCGCCAAAATGGACCCCAAAGGCGTCGAGGCCCTGGGCAAACTCGCCGTGGTGTTGAAAAACAACCCCGACGTCAATATTTCGGTCGTGGGTCATACCGATTCCATTCCGATTCGCACCGCGCGCTACACCGACAACTGGGATTTGAGCGTAGACCGAGCGGTGACCATTACCCGCCTGTTGAGCGACAAATACGGGGTCGATGGCAAAAGGCTGCAAGCCACGGGTCGGGCGGCCTACTTCCCGGTGGCGACCAACAGCAGCAAGGAAGGTCGGGCACTGAACCGCCGCACGGATATTCTGCTCACCCCGAAATTGGACGAATTGTTGCAACTCATCAGCAACGATCCCAATGCCCCTACCTCTCCCTCAGGAGGGCAGTAAAGGGTTGATCTAACCCAACCGTTTTAAGAAACGGAGCGCGTGGGTGTGCCGATTGAGTTCGGCGTTGAAAATGCCCGTTTGATCGATGCGGTCAATGCGCACTCGGCCCGAGGCGTGGACAATGCGGTGATCGCCCAGTAAAAGCCCAACGTGGACAATCCGACCTTCGGGATTGTGAAAAAAGGCCAAATCGCCGGGCTCGGCTTCGTCGACAAATCCGAGCACAGTGCCGAGTTCGGCTTGCTGATAGGCATCCCGCGGCAGGTCTCTTCCAGCCCGTTTAAAAGCGACTTGGACCAAACCGCTGCAATCGACGCCCCAAATGCTCCGACCCCCCCAGAGATAAGGGGCGTGCAAAAATTCCAAGGCAGCCTCGGCCGCAAAGGCCGGCTGACGCGGTTCGAAAAGTTCAAAATCCCCATCGAAAAAGTAACCGCGGTCCCCGATTCGGCCGGCCCGGGTTTCGGGATGAAAATGAGGCAATTCGCTCCCCATTGTTACATTGATCGGGAGCGCATCGCCTTGGCGTTCGAGCATGCCCAAAAAACCGGAGTGCAGATATCGCGGTCCTTGGGGTTGTTCCGAGAGGGGGAGACCCAAATCGGCGGGCATCCAACCTTCGTAGGCCTCTTTGCGCGCGGCAATGTGAAGCCATTCGCCTTCGATGGCCCGCACTTCGAAGGTTTCACCAAACAACAATTGATCGACCATCTCGGATCGATGGCTGGGCTCCTTGCGCACCGCTGCCAGACTCAAGGCGGCTATGCCGCGAGAAGAGGGCGTCCAATCGGTCAAAGTAGCGGGGCTATTGGGGGCTATTAAAGCGGTTCAAATTAGATCCTTTCAATCACCATGGCGCTGGCTCCGCCACCTCCGTTGCAGATGCCGGCCGCGCCATAACGCCCGCCATTTTGTTCGAGAACGTTGAGCAAGGTGACCACAATTCGCGCACCCGAGGCCCCGAGCGGGTGTCCCAAAGACACGGCCCCTCCGTTGACATTGGTGCGATCGGCCCGGATTCCGAGCAACTGAATATTGGCCAATCCCACGACAGAAAAGGCTTCGTTGAGTTCAAAATAGTCGATATCAGACAGGGTCAGCCCGGCTTTGGCTACGGCCAAGGGCATGGCTTTGGCGGGTGCTGTCGTAAACCATTCGGGTTCGTGGGCGGCATCGGCAGCCGAAAGAATCCGTGCCAAAGGCTTCAATCCGAGGGCATCGGCCTTGGCGCGCGACATCAAAACCAAAGCAGCCGCGCCGTCATTGAGCGTCGAGGCATTGGCCGCGGTAATCGTTCCGTCTTTTTTAAAGACCGGCGACAGGCTGCGGAGCTTGTCGAAATTGACGTTTTTGTATTCCTCGTCTTCTCCAACCACCACGGGATCTCCTTTGCGCTGGGGCACCGAAACCGGAATTACTTCGGAGGCGAACTTACCCGCTTGCCAGGCGCGTGCACTGCGCTCGTAGCTTTCGATGGCAAAGTTGTCCTGATCTTCCCGGCTAAAGTTGTGTTTCTCCGCGCACAATTCGGAACAACTGCCCATATGGATTTGGTTGTATACATCGGTCAAACCGTCGTGAACCATTCCGTCAATCAGCTGGGCATTGCCCAGTTTATGGCCGTTGCGCATCCCGGGCAGGTAGTGGGGCACCGAACTCATATTTTCCATCCCCCCGGCTACGATGACTTCGGCATCGCCCGAACGGATCGACTGGGCCGCCAGCGCCACCGCCTTCATTCCCGAGGCGCAGACCTTGTTGATGGTCGTGCTTGGAACAGTGTTCGGCAAACCAGCGAAAAGCGCCGCTTGACGCGCCGGTGCCTGACCCAAACCGGCCTGGAGCACATTGCCCATCATCACTTCTTGTACCTGGGTTGGATCCAAGTGGATTCGCTCCAAAGCAGCTTGAATCGCCGCGGCACCCAACTTTGGGGCTGGAACCGAAGACAAACTCCCGAGAAAACTGCCGATTGGGGTGCGAACGGCCGATACGATAACAACTTCATTCATGGCGAGAAGGGTGTGGTTTGGAGCAAGTTTGGACGTTCGAAAGTAAGTCTTGGGCTTCGTTTATGCTTGTCGGAGGACAATTCCGTGTTGCGTTTCGAGCGCGCGGAGCATTTTCTGGATGATTTTCTCGATCCGATCGTCGGTCAAGGTCGTGGCGTCGTCGCGCAAAACCACGCTGATGGCCAACGAGCTTTTATCGGAGGGAATGCGCTCGCCTTCGTAGACATCGAACAATTGAACCGATTGCAAAAGCTTCGATTCGGTTTGCAGCAGGGTCTGACGCAGCGCGGCAAAGGGCAATCCCCGATCCACGAGCAGGGCCAGATCGCGGCGTACCGAAGGATATCGAGGGGGTTCTACCGCCATAGTCGGGCGGTCCAAGGCCAAGGTGCACAGTTTGCCCCAATCGATCCAAACCGAAAAAGCCGGCCGATCCACCTCAAAGCGCCGGGCCTCGTCGGGCGATATCGCCTTCAAACGACCGATCTTTTGACCGCCTGCCTTCCAGACCAAAGTCTCCTCGGTGGATTCTGAGCTCAAGGGTTGTTGAATCAGTCGTTGGAGCACTTGTTCGACGAGGGCTTTGAGTTCAAACGCATCGGCTTGGCCCGGAACATTTCGCCAATTTTCGGGCGAGCGGGCCCCGCACAACCAAATGCCCAACCCTTCGGTTTCCACCGTTTTGCCATTGTAGACGGCATACGTCTTGCCGAATTCAAACAACCGGAGGTTTTCGCTGCGGTAGTTCAAATTGTAGCGAATCGCCTCCCACGCGCCGGCATCGAGATCGGAGCGCAAAACGTCCAATTCGGCGCTCAATGGGTTGGCTACCCGAATGCGTGCGGTTTCCGTCTCCGGCGCATACGCACTCGAGCGATGGAGCGAATTGTTCATGATTTCGGTACACCCCAACCCGGCCAAGAGAAGCGACACTTTCTTTTTGAGGTCCCAGCGCGCTCCCAAGTCTTCTGAGCCCCCGTTGTATCGGAGCTTCTCCGGAAATGGGACCTCGTTGAGCCCATAGATGCGCAGCACTTCTTCGGCTACGTCGGCCTCGCGCTGCACATCGACGCGGTAGCCTGGAACGCGGAGCCCCCATTCTTGTGCCCCTTGTTCTGCCACTTCGATTTCAAGCCCCTTCAAGAGCGCAACCAGACGGTCGGTTTCGAGCTGGAGCCCGATAAAGCGGAGCATCCTTTCGGGCCGAATCCGTACGCTGTGGTGGGTCAAAAGGGGTTGGCCCAATCGCAACAGCTTGGAACAGGGAAGGGCTCCCCCATACTCGTGTACCAGCAACGCCAGCCGTTTGAGGGCATATTCGGCCAAGACCGGATCCACCCCGCGTTCGTATCGAAACGAGGCGTCGGTATTCAAACCGTGACGACGGGCAGTTTTGCGGATGCGCACCGGGTCAAACCAGGCCGATTCGATAAAGAAATCGAGCGTGTCGGTTTGAACCCCACTTTCCAATCCCCCGAAAATGCCTGCGAGCGCCATGGGTTTGTCTGCGTTGGCAATCGTGAGGTCTTGCGCATGGAGGACGCGTTCTTTCCCGTCCAAGGTTGTGAAACGCGCACCCTCAAAGGCATTGCGGACCACGATCGCATCGCCCGAGATCGCCTTTCGATCGAATACGTGCAGCGGCTGACCGCATTCGTGCATCACGTAGTTGGCCGCATCGACCAAAAAGTGAATCGGCTTGATGGCAATGGTTTCCAGTCGTTTCCTGATCCACTCTGGGGTTTCTACGGGGTGTGGCATCCGCATCGACAACCCGACATAATGCGGGCACGCCTCGGCGTCTTCCACCGACAATTGGAGGGTGTCCGAGGGACTCGAAAAAGCCAGTTGTTCAAATGGGCCCACCGCGGGTTGTACGAGCCGCGAACGGTGGCCCCGGTGGGTTGCCCAGGCGTGGATATCTCGGGCCACCCCATAATGGCTCATGGCGTCGGCTCGGTTCGGGGTCAATCCAATTTCGATGCACACATCACCTTCCAATCCCAAGTGCACCGCTGCGGGTGTGCCCAGAACCGCATCCGCATCAAGGACCCAAATTCCGTCGTGTCCGTGCCCCAGCCCCAATTCGTCTACGGCGCAAATCATGCCTTCGCTCACTTCGCCCCGAATCTTGCTTTTCTGAATCGAGATGGGAGTCCCTTCCATGGGATACAGCACCGAACCTACCGTGGCGACCAATACTTTTTGCCCCTCGGCCACATTGGGCGCCCCGCACACAATGCTCAAAAGTTCGCTCGAGCCTATGTCTACACGGGTCAGCCGGAGTCGGTCTGCATTGGGATGCGGCTTGCATTCGCGCACTTCGCCCACCACGACGCCTTTGAGACCGCCGGGAACGGCATCCACCTCTGAGGCTTTTTCGACTTCCAATCCAATGGAAGTGAGCGCGTCCAGTAGGTCTTGCAGAGGAAGGTCGATTTCAATCAGGCTGCGAAGCCACTGTAGGGAAATTTTCATCAGGCGGTGGTCAATGGCAGATTCAAAACCGCTTTGGGCGGCAGGGAACAGGGATAGCGGCCCAAAAGTAAACCGCGCTAGCCTCATGCCGCTTTTATCTTTGGCCCCATGGGAAAAACCAAGCCCGAAGTGTGGGTCGAAGTCGAAGTGGAACGGGCAGGCGCCAAAGGGGTCGGCATCGCGCATACAGAAGAAGGACAGGTGGTCTTTATCAAAGGAGGCATTCCGGGCGATCGCGTTCGGGCGAAGGTGATCAAGCGCAAAAAGCAATACCTCGAGGCCGTTCTCGAAAACGTACTCAGGGCCTCAACGCAGCGCATTGTCCCTCCCTGTCCTCATTTTGGGGTGTGTGGAGGTTGTTCGTGGCAACAAATGGCCTATTCTGAACAACTGATCTGGAAGGAGCGCGAGGTACTCGATCACCTGCAGCGCTTGGGGGGAATCGAGCCCCTTGAGCGCGAGGCGATTTTGGCAGCTCCAGAACCGTATGGCTATCGCAACAAACTGGAGTTTTCGTTCGCCTCAGAGCGCTGGTTTACGACCGAGGAACTTCGACACCCCGACCTGCCCACGGAACGGCGTTCGCTGGGTTTTCACGCCCCCGGGCGCTGGGACAAAGTGTTGCACATCGAATCGTGTTTGCTCCAAGCCGATCCTTCCAACGCCCTTCGGCGCTTTGTGCACGATTTCGCGCTCGAGCGCGGTTGGAGCTATTATCATCCCCGAAACAAGACGGGCTTTTTGCGCACCCTCACCCTGCGCATGGATCGATCGGGCCGGATCATGCTGATTTTTCAGGCAGCGGAAAATCGCAAAACCGATTTGCTCGAACTGGTCGAAGCGCTGGCAGCCGAGTTTCCCGGTATAGCCTCGGTATGGTGGTCGTACAATCCGGGCAACCACGATTCGGTGTATGCCCTCGACCTCGAACACCTATTTGGTGCAGAAGCCCTCGAAGAGACCATGCCCGACTACCGCGGGGGGGAACCGCTCCGCTTTCGGATTGGCCCCAAGTCGTTCTATCAAACCAATAGTGTTCAAGCGGCCGCCTTGTACCGCATCGCGCTCGATTTTGCCCAGATTGAAGCCGATTCGCTTGTCTACGATCTCTATACCGGCACTGGGACCTTGGCCCTGTTTGCGGCCCGCGTCGCGGGAAAGGTGGTGGGCATCGAGGGGGTCGAAGCCGCCGTAGAAGACGCGCGCAACAATGCCCGGCTCAACGGAATCGACAATGCCGTTTTTTTTGCCGGCGATATGCGCAAAGTGCTCAATGCTGAGTGGATCGACCAACAGGGTCGCCCCTCGGTGGTCATTACCGACCCGCCCAGAGAGGGAATGCATCCCGACGTGCTCCAGAGTCTTTTGGATATGCGGCCCGACCGCATTGTCTACGTCAGCTGCAATTCGGCTACCCAGGCACGGGATCTCGCGGTGCTCTGCGAGGCCTACGAATTGACTCGGCTTCGGGCCGTCGATATGTTCCCCCAAACGGCGCATGTCGAAAGCGTGGCTTTGCTCTCGAGAAAACCGGAATTTTCGAACTAATCCCACTCGAAAGCGATGTCCCTGGAGCCTACTCTCGACGGAACGTACTGGCGCCAACGGTACCAGATGAATACGCTGGGCTGGGACATCGGCTATGCCAATTCGGCCCTGTTGGCCCCTTTGGAGCTCCTCGATCGATCTACGCGCATTTTGGTGCCGGGTGCAGGTCGCGCTTGGGAAGTAGAGCGGTTGTTTGGCTGGGGGTTTGCCGATGTATTTGCCCTCGATGTGGCTCCCGAAGCCCGCGACGCCTTTTTGAAACGGGTTCCGGAATTCCCCGAAGAACAATACCTGATCGGCGATTTTTTCGACCATATCGGAACCTACGACCGCATTGTGGAACAGACTTTTTTTTGCGCCCTTCGCCCCGAATTGCGCCGCGACTACGGTATTAAGATGGGGGAATTGCTCAGTTCCGGTGGGATTTTGAGCGGGTTGTTGTTCGATTTTCCCCTAGACGGACACGGCCCTCCTTTTGGTGGGAGTCAAGAGGAGTATCGCGAATTGTTTGCCGCTCAGCCCGAAGTTTGGGCCGGTTTTTTGGTCGAGAAAGCCACGGAGGGCATTCCTCAGCGACTCGGGCGCGAATTCCGATTCGAGGCTCGGCGCCTTTGAGCGGGGCAGCCGATGGCTTAATTTGCACCCATGGACGCGAACCACACCCTATTGTTGGGGGCCGAAGAAATCCGCTGGAAAATTCGGCGCATGGCATGGGAAATTGCCGAAGCAGGGCAGGGCTGTTCCGAAGTGGTGCTGGTCGGCATTGCCCCCAGAGGCAATGTACTGGCCGAGCGATTGGCCCATGAACTCGGCCGAATCACGGGACAATCGGTCCAATGGGGCGTTTTGCACATCGACAAAGACCAGCCCATTGACAGTACGCCGGTGCTCGAGTTGGATCTGGAATCCTGCCGCGATGCCATGGTGGTCGTTGTTGATGATGTACTCAATACAGGGAGAACCCTGTTGCATGCCTTGAGACCCTTTCTCGATATCCCCTTGTGCAAATTGCGCACCGCCGTACTGGTCGACCGAGATCACAAAACCTTTCCGGTCCGGGCCGATGTAGCTGGTATGGTCTTATCCACCTCAATCCGCGAACATGTCAAAGTGGAGTTGGGCGATCGAGATGAGGTGGTATTGCTTTAAATTCTTCCTGCAAGCGTTTGAGAATCTCTGTTCGACTCAACCCTTCCATTTTTAGCGTGGTGTGGGCTTTTTCATAAAAGGGTCGGCGTTCGAACAAATGTTTGGCCACGAATTCCGGAAGTTGATCGGGTGCGAGATGGCTGAGCAACGGTCGTTCCGTGCGCGCCGATTGCAATCGGTGGGCGATAAATCCGGGCCCCGCACTCAAATACACACAATGCGATCCGGCCAGGAGTCGATCTGCATTGTCGAAGTAGCAAGGTGTTCCTCCCCCGCACGCCAAAATGCCTTCAAAATGGTCAAGCACCGAGAGCAAACATTCGCGCTCGGCCTTTCGAAAACCCAACTCTCCTTTTTCCTGAATCCATCGAGATGGGCTCATCCCGGTGGTCTCTTCGATTTTTCGGTCTAGGTCGACAAAAGCGCAGTCGAGCTGGGTCGCCAAGGTTTTGCCCAATCCGGATTTGCCGACCCCCATATACCCCCAGAGCGACATTGAGCGCATTGGTAATTTTATTGATAAAAGTACATTTAGAGATTTTCATTCTTCGTATATTTGCAGCCCGAATTACGATTCCGTAGCTCAGCTGGTAGAGCACGACACTTTTAATGTTGGGGTCCTGGGTTCGAATCCCAGCGGGATCACGGTTTATGGAGGCTCAATCGCCTTTTTTGCGTTCTTTTGGCCTAAGGAGATCGGGCCGGTTTTTCATGGTTAGGTTGGCACAAAGCCTGGCGTCAGCTTTGATGGCGCTCCGGTTCCGGTCTCTTCCTTTTGTCTTGTCGTTCGATGGCGAAACGGTCCAACAATACCGAAACGCGATGGGCGACACCGGCCCAGGTGGTGAAATTGGTAGACACGCTACTTTGAGGGGGTAGTGGCCGTTCGGCTGTGCAGGTTCAAGTCCTGTCCTGGGCACATTCAAAAGTTCGCAAACAATTCCGTAAAGAGGTCCTTGGACCTCTTTTTTTGTTTGGGGAATTTTGTCTTGTTCGGTCCAACGAAACCCATCGGCCTTTATGAGTGCACCACTTTCCCAAAACAACGGCATCCCGACCACGGCTCCCCTGACCCAAGGGTATGCATTGCCCGCGGCGATTCGATGGACCATTGCCATGGCATCCCGAGTGTATCCGGCTGGGGTCTTGCCGTGGCTCGAACGGCTGTTTTTCACCCCGCTTCGGCTCGATTATAGCGCCCGTCAAAAGCGGTTTGAAGCCGAGGTAGAGGCTCTTTTAGTGCCTACGGGAAAAACTGCGATTCGCGCGTATCGCATGCGGGCACACGGCCCTCGAATGTTGTTTGTCCATGGTTGGAGTGGTTGCGGGGCCCAATTCCACGAAATGATGCGTTTTTTTCATCAAAAAGGGTTCGATTGTTGGACGTTTGACGCGCCGGGACACGGACAGAGCGAGCGGGTTCCCACCGATATGCCCACATTTGCGCAAGCAGCCGTAGATCTGTCCCATTTTTCTGGTGGATTCTTTGCCGCCGTAGGTCATTCATTGGGCGGAATGGCTCTGCATTTGGCTGCCCCCAACATCGCTGGGTTGCGATCCTTGGCCTCTATCTGCGCTCCCTATAGTGTGGCCCGGGTGGTTCAGGAATTTTGCGCGCGCAGTGGAGGAGGGAAACGAATGGAAGCGCCCCTTATGAATCGACTACACCTTCGCTATCCGGAACAAGTCGATTTGTTCGATCCGCGGGTGGCTTTTGCCCGGCATGGGCTATCGGGTCTGGTGGTCCACGATCGGGACGACCCCGAGGTGTCGTTCGAGAACGCGCTCGATTTGGGTGCGTATTGGCCTGGGTCCGTCCTTTTCGAGACCCAGGGGCTTGGGCACCGCAAACCCTTGAGGGATACTTCGGTCTGGGAAGCCATCGAGCGTCATCTCAACGTCATCCAACCGACGTTGACTTCGGAATAGGGGGCGGAACTTTGGCGCTCATCAACGGTTCTATCTCTTATGCGCACCTTGTTCTTCTCCACCCTGGCTTTTGGACTGTTTCTGGCTTCCTGCGAAGCCCAGACCCCTCCTTCCTCTGCTCCATCGCCCAAGCCCGCCTCATTCGAGGTGGTTAAATCGCCCCAAGAATGGAAAAAGGCGCTGGGAGCCGATCGCTACCGCGTACTCTTCGAAAAAGGAACCGAAGCACCCTATAGCGGCGAATACAATCTCCACTTTGAAAACGGTACCTACCATTGCGGTGCCTGCAACTACCCTCTTTTTGAAAGCAGTAGCAAATTCGACTCGCATTGTGGCTGGCCCAGTTTCGATGCGCCCATCGACGCGCATCGCATTGTCGAAACGGTCGATCGATCGCACGGAATGACCCGAACCGAAATTCAATGTGCCCGTTGTGGGGGGCATCTCGGCCATGTCTTCGACGACGGACCTACGGCCACGGGACTTCGCTATTGCGTCAATTCGCTGAGTTTGGAATTTGAAGCTCCCTCCAAAACGCAGTCGGGGCAAAAAGACACTTCAGCCCAACCCGTCCACCGCTGAGGCATAGCCGCCAAAGTCAAAGTGGAAGCGCTCGTCGAATTGGAGCAAGAGGTCGTAGAATTCGTCGGGCAAAACAGCCGCTACTTCTTTGCGAATTCCCTCTGGAACTCCGTGATATTGCGCCTCGCACAAAGCGCCCACTACGCCAAAAAAGGCAGATCCCGCCTGAGAAAATCCACACAATTGATCCATGGCCGATTCGAAGTCGTCGGTCCAAAGAAAGCAGGATAGGGCTTCGCGCATTCCGATTTCGGACCATTCGCCCTGTTCGAGCTTGTGTTTGAGCGAAGGCAAGTCGTCGGGCAGCAGCAATTCGAGATCGACTCTCAAAAACCGCTCGATCTCCGCTTTGTCTTTGCCGATGCGCGCCAAGTACAGCGTTCCACAAACCGCTTTGGTCCATTTGAGGCTTTCGGTCAATCCGTGGCTCAACCCCGCGCTCCGCTCGCTCGCGTGCAGGGTTTGTTCCAAACCGTCCTCGGCATAACCCATAGGGAGGGTCCGAAAGGCCACCGAACTGTGGTCTGTGCAAAAGGGACGGCTGTCCAAGGTACTCAACCAAGCCTTGAACTCATTGGAATAGCCCGCTCCCGGATATCGCCGGCACAGCGCTTTGATCTCACTGGCTTGCTCTGATCCCCGCAAAATCGCCTTGACCACGCCCAGTAAGGAAACCGTCAAATCGGTGTATCGCCCCTGACCTTCCTTGAGCGCCACCACCCCTTTGCGTCTGTGACTGGCGGGTAGAGAGCCCATTAAGTCGCCCGCAATGGCCCCCAATAACAGCAAGGGCTTTTTGAGGCTTTTTTCGCGGTGCTCTAGGTACGCGGAGGTACCGGAAAAAACCAAATCATCTTCGGGAGTGCACACGATGATGCGCGTCTGCATTTGACCCGGCAGACTCATCGATTCGACCCGATGTCCTTCCAAATAAGGAAGCACTTTAAATCGGGCTCTCGGCGCATCGTTCAGTTCGCCGACAATCGAATGGAGCGGGCCGAGCGGCACTTTGTGATCCCGATTGTGGCTCTGACACGTCGTGGAATGCGGAAATGGAATCACTTCCTGCCTTAAGAGGCAGAAGTCCACTTCAAAGTGTTTGCATTGCCCGCAATGGCTCAGTGCCTCCGTATCCATGAGAGCGCGCTCGGTAGGGTTCGGTACAACGCGCTTCACAAAGTTAGGGGGCGATGGGCTCAATTGAAGTCAGAGCAGAACAACAATCGATCCACTCAGTCCTCGATTCGTTCCACGTTCCGGGCCACAGCTTCGCCTTTGTCGTTGATACCGACATTGTAGCGCACCCGATCTCCAATCACCAAATCCGAGAATTCGGTATCGATTAAATCCAGGTAGTAGAAAAAGATGTTGTCCGGATTGTGGCGGATAAAACCATAACCTTTGTTTAAGGTAACCACATCGCTTTCAAACGACTCTCCGGTTACTTCAGGCGTATTGCCTTCGTCCTCTCCGGCATATTGGGTTTGACGCACAGGTACTTTGCGTTCGGTTTTTTGCTGGACAAACAGATTGTTGACCAAGAGTTCCTGCCCTCGAACCCGATCTTCGATCACTTGGTGCATCGCGATGGGATAGGTCACCTCTTCGAGCAGGTCCTGAGAAGTGCGGGTCACCATGCGCGCGCCGTTGTCGTTCACATACTCAAAGTCCCAGCTCAATACCATTACCCGGGTGCCCAAGGTGTTGAGTTTGCGCACCAAGGGTACAAAGTCCCCGTCGGAGGTGATCAATACGATGACATCAAACCGCTTGAGGATAGCGAGTTCGTAGGCTTCGAGGGCCAACCATACGTCCACTCCTTTTTCTTGTTTGGTGCCTTGGGCGTTGTGCCGAATCGGCAAATAGTGGGTCGAAACCCCTTCCATCATCATGATGTCGTCAAACACCCGATCGTAATAAAGCTGGTTGTCGCGTTGGTTGGCCTCGGCTGCCGTCAACCGACCGCGGAAATAGTGGGCATCGATAATCTGACACAAATGAGGCTCTTTGTTTTCCTCCCGAGCTACCTGGGCGCGCACAAATTCGTGCAATCCCGAAATGCTAATCCGGGCTTGTCGTTCGTGGAACCAGTTGTAGTAATTGCTGACGTGAAGAAAGTAGCTGCCATCATAAAACACGCCAATGCGCGTCAATCCGGGGATGGGGTTCAAAGCCATTTGTCTGATTTTTAATGTGATAAGAAAAGAAGAGATCCATTTATAAAGATAGGCATTCCCCCTTCTTTTTCAAGGCGGCAAATATAAGACGTACATAACAACTTAACCGCAATTTAACTTTGAATTGTAGGCCGCCATCGCGGGCTATTTTTGCGGGGTGCATATCGACATCATCAGTCTGCTGCCGGATCTGCTTCAAGGGCCGTTCGATGCCAGCATTGTTCGCAGAGCCCGCGACAAGGGATTGGTGGACATACGGATCCACGATTTGCGCCCTTTTGGGATCGGCCGCCATCGCCAAGTAGACGATTATGCTTTCGGAGGAGAGGCGGGTATGGTGATGCGGGTAGAGCCTTTGTTTGCGTTGATTCGCCAATTGCAGGAACAGCGTTCGTATGACCACATCATCTATTTGACCCCCGACGGTACGCGGCTCGATCAGGGGCTGTCGAATCGGTTGTCGCTCAAGGGTTCGCTCTTGCTCATTTGCGGGCATTACAAAGGGATTGATCAACGCGTTCGCGACCGATTTGTCGATCTGGAAATTTCAATCGGCGATTATGTTCTGTCTGGAGGAGAGTTGGCGGCCGCCGTGCTCGTCGATTCCGTGGTCCGATTGCTGCCCGGCGTCTTGACCGACGAGACCTCGGCTTTGACCGATTCGTTTCAAGACGGTCTCTTGGCGCCTCCCGTCTACACCCGCCCTGCCGAGTATGAAGGAATGCGGGTTCCCGAGGTTTTGCTGTCGGGAGATTCGGTAAAAATAGAAAGTTGGCGAATGGAACAAGCCTTGGAGCGCACCCAACGGCTTAGACCCGATTTGTTGGGACCAGAGCCCGAACAGGACATTTAATTCGCCCAAAGAGCCATCGTTTCGAGGCTAAATTCGCCGCTAAGTGGAGAAGATGCTTTTATTGTGGCGCAGCCAGCGCGTTCAGTCCTTAATGGGGATAGGGCTAACGGCGGTTTTGGGTGTATTGGGCTTCGCTTTGCTCGCACGGGGGCTGTCGGAAGGCGAACTCGGTCAATGGGCATTTTTCTTAATGCTCTATACTCTTTTTGATGTCTTTCGTTCAGGTCTTGTTTCGAACGGACTGATCAAGCTCTACAACGAGACCGAAGATATTGACCGCCGAAGGCGAATTCGGTCTGCTGCCTTCGAATTGTCGTGGGGCATCAGTCTTTTAGCGGCCATGGGTGCGGTGTTGTGCACTTGGGTATTTCGTCAATCGTGGGGCGTTTACGCGCTTCCTTTAGGTTTGGCAGGAGCCCTATCGGCCCTGGGGAGTGTTCCCTATTCGCTTTCGCTGTGGAGCCTCAATGCCCAATCGCGCTATCGAGAAATTCTCTATTTGAGATTGGTGCTCCAGTTGCCGGTCTTTGTCACCTCCGTACTGATTTTTTACCATGCCTTGTCTTGGATGGATTTGGTATGGATCTATGCGGGATCCCATGTGCTCGCTTCCGGATTGTCGGCCTTCTTTTGGGAGGGATGGCCACGCTGGTTCAAATTTTGGACGGCCCGGAACGAACGGAGGGAACTGTTGCAATTTGGACGATACAGTGTCGGGACGGTTTTGGGAAGCAGCCTTCTCAAAAGTTCAGATGGGCTAATGTTGATGCCGATTTTGGGTCCAGCCGCGGTGGCTGCCTATAATGTACCCGAACGTTTGCTCGGATTGCTCGAGATTCCCGTTCGCTCGTTTATTCAGACTGCTTATCCTCGTTTGGTGCGCATTCGGCAGGAAATGGAATCGGAATTTGCGGCCAGCGTGCAGAAGGAAACGGGCCTTCTCTTTGTCCTATTGATTCCGTTTGTCGTATTGGTCTGGTTGTTTGCGCCGACGTTGGTGGTGATGCTCGGTGGGGAGCAATACCGTGAATCGGCTCCGGTTTTGCAGTTTTTCGCCGTGTACATGGCGCTGATTCCCTTTGATCGGCTCAGTGGCATTGCCCTCGATGCTTATGGTCGGCCCCAATGGAATCTGGTCAAAGTGATCGGAATGTTGGTGGTCAATTTGGTCGGCGATTGGGTCGTATTGAGATTGGGGGGAGGCATTCGGGAAGTGGCGGCCGTTTCTGTGCTCACGTTCGGCTCGGGAATCGCATTTGGTTATTTCTTTCTTAAAGACAAGCTGCAGTTTTCCTTGTTTGGAATTGTGGCAGATGGTTGGAAGGAGGCTCTTCGTTTGGGAAGGCGTTTCACCGGGCAACAACAAGGCTGAACGACGGTCGAGATCGACACGTTCAATCTTGGAATAAATAGGGATGGAACTATAAAAAATTCCAGAATCAAGCCCACTGACAGAAATTCGAGTTCCTTTTTTTACTTTTGTAATAAGTTCATATACATAATAGTATAGTCCGAACGAAGCGAATTATTCCCTTTTAGGGAACGTTTAGTTAATATTCTTAACTTTTCCCAAGTTCGGAATTTAGAACTAACTTGGCACCGAATTCAGGATTAAAGAATGGCATTGCTCAGGGTCTATATCATTGAGGACAATGAAGTGTACGCGAAAGCGTTGAACCATCATTTGTCTTTGAATCCCGACAACGAAGTGGAAGTGTTCCACACGGGCAAGGCCTTTTTACAGGCATTGCATTCTCGTCCCGATATGGTCACGTTGGACTACAGTCTACCGGATACCACCGGAGAAGAGGTTCTGAAAAAGATCAAGGAATTCGACAAAGACATTCCGGTGGTGATCGTCTCCGGTCAAGAAGACATTCGGACCGCCGTCAATTTGCTTCGGGAAGGCGCTTACGATTATATCGTCAAAGACGAAAACACCCGGGAGCGGCTTTGGAATACGGTTAACCACATTCGCGAAAACGTTCGGCTCAAAGATGAGATCGATCGCCTGCGCGAAGAAGTCAATATCAAATACGACTTTTCTTCGATCAAAGGCAACAGCGAAGTGCTCAAAAAGATTTTTCGCTTGATCGAAAAAGCCGTAATGACCAATATTACGGTGTCGATCTATGGAGAGACCGGTACGGGTAAAGAGCAAGTGGCCAAGGCCATTCACTACAATTCGAGTTACCGCAAGCGACCCTTTGTCGCGGTCAATATGGCGGCGATTCCGAAAGATTTGATCGAAAGTGAGTTGTTCGGTTATGAAAAAGGGGCTTTTACGGGGGCCAATCAACGGAGAATCGGGAAATTTGAAGAAGCCAACAACAGCACGATTTTTCTAGACGAAATCGGCGAACTCGATCTCCATCTTCAGGCCAAGTTGTTGCGGGTTTTGCAGGAAAAGGAAATCACGCGACTCGGCAGCAATACCCCGGTCAAGGTCAACAGCCGCGTTATCGTAGCGACCCATCGAAATCTGGCCGAGGAAGTCAAGAAAGGGGCCTTTCGAGAGGACTTGTATTTTCGATTGCGCGGTTTGCCTATTGAATTGCCGCCCTTGCGAGAAAGGGGGAACGACATTATCATCCTCGCGAAGTTCTTCGCGGACGAATTTTGCCGAGACAACCAATTGCCCAAAGTGCAAATTGCCCGACCGGCTCAGCAGAAAATGCTCAAATATCGATGGCCGGGCAACGTGCGCGAGCTCAAAGCGGTCATTGAGTTGGGCGTTGTCTTGTCCGACAGCGGGATCATTGAAGAAGAGCACTTGAACTTTCATTCCCAGGACGGAATTAAGGAGTTGATCTTCGAGGAGACGAGCCTGAGAAACTACACTCAGCAGATCATCAAGTACTATCTCGATAAGTACGACAACAACGTGATTAAAGTTGCGGAGATTTTGGACGTAGGCAAATCGACGATTTACCGGATGATCAAGAACAAAGAAATTGTGATAAATACACGACAATGACAGAGCAAGGTCCCTTGTTTGACTTAAAACAACTCGATGAATTGGCGGCCGGAAGTCCAGATTTTGTCAATGTAATGATCGATACGTTTCTTACCCATACGCCGGAACAAGTCGAACATTTGGTATCGGCCTTTCAGCAGGGCGAACTCAAGCGCATGGGAGAAATCGCGCACAAATTGAAGCCATCCATTGATCTTTTTGGCATTTCTGGGCTTACGGCAACCGTGCGCTCTATCGAACAAAAAGGCAAAGCCGAGCATCGAGACGACAAATTGTCTGCCGAGGTGTTGGAACTGGATCGGGTCATGACTTTGGTGTTTGAAGAACTCCATAAAATGCGCCCCCAATGATTCCCAATCCGAAACACGTCCTCATCATCGACGATGAGCCTGTGATGCGCAAACTTTTGGAGCAGATTCTCAAATCAAAGTATCACGTAACCACCTTGGAAAATGGGCAGGAGGCTTTGAATTGGATGTATTCGGGCAATATACCCGATTTGGTGGTGGCCGATTTGAAAATGCCTGTGATCGATGGATTTGAATACTCCAACGGGTGCGCGAAAGCGGCTTTTTTTCGGATGTTCCCTTGATTGTTTTGAGTGGAGAAGAAAGCAGTTCAGAACGCATTAAGTGTCTTAAGTTGGGCGCCAACGACTACTTGATTAAACCGTTTAATCCAGAAGAATTGGCCCTGCGCATCGAAAACCTTCTACGCCTCAAACTCTGATGGAAAGCCAGGCGAAGTCCGGAACAATGGTGCACAGAATTGCTTATATCGGAGAAGACCCGGATTTGATTCGGGCCCACATCCGTCCAAAACGATTTTCAGTAGCCAAAAAAAGGAGCGGTGATTTTTTGGGAGGTTCCCCTATTTTGCTAATGACGAAAAAAGCAAAAGCACCGCTCCGTGAGCCAAGTTACTATTCTCGC
>Ga0247831_1000631_pt1 | contig 76019 bp, 64 predicted proteins | sample LaCruzMarch2015__9_FD_192406 | JGI IMG/M metagenome (GOLD analysis project Ga0247831, IMG submission 192406) | Freshwater microbial communities from meromictic Lake La Cruz, Castile-La Mancha, Spain - LaCruzMarch2015_1m | ecosystem: Environmental > Aquatic > Freshwater > Lake | place: Spain...
GGCGACACTGACGTCGCGGCTCTTCCGGTTAAGGAAATTGGCCCGGCGGTGGCTTTCTACACTCAGGTCCTCGGGTTCACCCTCATCGAGAAAACCGCCCAAACCGCGAAGCTAAACCGCGATGATGCCGAAATCGGTCTAGCCGTCAACGGTGCCGACCCCGAGCAAGCGAGCGTGTACTTTGAGGTCGAAAACCTGGACGCGCTCCGGCAGAAGTTCGTCGATGCAGGATCGAACCCGACCGATTTTCGGATCGACCAACACGGCGGCGGCAAATATCGCGTCTTCTTTGATAAGGAGCCGTACGGAGTTTGTTTCTGTTTCGGCTCGAAGCTCGAATGATCACCGCCCTACTTGCGTTCGGACTCAACAGCGTCACGCTGAAATACGCGCCTGCCCCGGCAGATAACCCGTTGAAGGGGCTGGTGCCCTATCAACGTCCGGTTGGGGAGTTCCCGCACAGCATGGAGTTCAACTACATTGGGCTCAACAAGTTGGTGGTCGGCAAGGACAAGTACGACTGGACCAAGCTGGAAGCCCTCCTGAACGACGTCGCCAAACGCGGCAACCAGGCGATATTCCGCGTATTTGTTGAATATCCCGGGCAGCCAAGCGCTATTCCGAGCTACCTGATTGCAGGTGGGTTGAAGGTCCACCGGTACGCAAACACGAACACCGCTCCGCATCCGCCGCAAGATGTCGTCACTCCGAATTACGAGGATCGTGAGCTTCGCCGTTGCCTCCGAGATTTTATTGCCGCATTAGGCCGGCGATATGACGGTGATCCGCGAATCGGCTTCATCACCGCCGGGCTCCTCGGGACCTGGGGCGAGTGGCACACGTATCCGCGCGAAGACCTTTGGGCGAGCAAGGCGGTTCAAAACGAGGTTCTGGACTCATACGAGTCGGCGTTCAAAACCACCCGAATCCTTCTCCGCTACCCCGCTGGTCCCGCGGAGCCAACAAAGGCTCCCACGGTCGGAAGAAGGTTCGGTTATCACGACGATAGCTTCGCTTGGGGCACGCTGGATACGCCGAGCAGTCGCGATTGGTACTTCGTACCGGCCCTGAAAGCCGCCGGTCCGCTCGCCCTTTCCACTTGGAAAACGCAGCCGATCGGGGGAGAAATTCGGCCCGAAGCCTGGGGCAAAGTGTTCGACGCCGATCCCGGCGAACCCCAGATTCAGGACTTCCGGACCTGCGTGGAAGTCACCCACGCCTCCTGGCTGATGGATAGCGGGATGTTCAAGGAAACCCAGAGCAAGGAGCGCATCGAGCGGGCCAGGCGAGAAGTGCAGCGGATGGGCTACGAGTTCTATGCCAAATCCGCCACGTGGACCGTGGGCGGGACGAGCGTGAGTCTTGCCGTCACGGTCGCAAACCGGGGCGTCGCGCCGTTCTATTACAACTGGCCGGTTGAGTTCGCTATTCTGGACGCAGAGCGGAAAGTTCTTGCCTCTCGCAAGCACAACTTTCGTCTGGTGCAACTTTTGCCGAACACGCAAACCACTTGGCGGGCCGAATTCAACCTGCCAGCAAAGGGCGCTTCGGATGGCACGTTGGCGATGCGGATTCGGAATCCACTACCGAACGGCAAGCCGCTGCGCTTTGCTAACACCACCCAAAGCCAAGGCACTGACGCCTGGTTGATCATTGGCAAACTTTAATCGAAAGTCATAAACATAGATTCTTAACATTGCGGAGGCATAGAATAGAGAACCATGAAACGGTTTGCCCCCCTTGCGCTCCTTCTGCTCGTCGGATGCTCCGCGATGATGCCGGGCGGACCTGCCGGCCCCAACAAGTACTTGCCCGACGCGGCTGAGGGCAAGGCATTCAAGGCTGGTCAAAACGCCCTCGCCTTTCTTGAAGGAAACTGGGTTGAGGAAGATGTTTCTAAGCCAACCGCGCGGGTCTACACCTTTGAGCCGAACGGCAAGTTTGTGTTCGTGATTGATGGCAAAAAGCTCGCGGGTCAGGCAACCGTTGGCGCCGAGACAATTGCGCTGGACTACCGAACGATTGATGATGAACCGCTGAGCGTATTCATGGAGAAGGCAAAGAAAGCCGAAGAATCCGGTCGACAAGGTGCGATTGTAGACGCGATGCTGGTCGAGTTCCTTACGAAAGACCTTGATCGCCGACGCGAACTGTCGTTTAATGAAGACCTAAAGTCAGTCTTCTTCGGCCGCCCGGCTCCGCCGAGCACGGGGAACGAGGACATGATGGAAGCGCTGAACTCGATGAAGTCGGCAGGTCCAACTTTGGTGCGAGCTAAAGCCGTCGAATAAGTAGCACCGTCGGAGATTGCAGAATGAAAAGAAAATCTCGGTTCCTGAGAAGACTCACGCTCACGGAATGCATCGCAATAGTGATGCTGGGAGTTCTCTTCTTCGTACTCGCAACTCCGGTTGTTGGACGAGGGCCTCGAAAAAGGACCCTGTGCCTGTCAAACATGAAGCAGGTCGGGATGGCTGTTTCGCTTTATCTGGCAGAAAACAACGATCAATATCCTACGAACGATCCGACCAAGAAGGAAATTACGGGCAGACCTCCGTATCCTAAGAACGAGCCAGCTACCAGCGGCTGGATAGCTGCCACCCAGCCATACGTCAAGAACGCTAGCATCTTGAGGTGTAGCGAAGACCAAAGTAAGGCGCCTCGCGACGTTGCGCTCTCGGATCTTGCGCACAAGTATCCGGTTTCTTACACCATTAACGGTTGGTCAGAATATGAACTGAAGCTGAGCAACATTCCACGTCCACACAACTGGATACTTTTAGGTGAGCGAAACAATTCAGTCCTTCCTGCAACGGGAGCGTACTCATTCTATTTCTGGACGTGGCAAGGGTTACCGATCATTTGGCCGCCAACCGCGAGTCCCGACCCAACCCAGCTAGCCGCTCAGGATCTCCACCTAGACCAGCACGATGGAGGCTCATTCTGGCTCTATGGCGATGGCCACGTGCAACTGAGAAAACTGCCTCAGTTATGGGGGCCTGGCAAAGAAAACGCCTTCTGGCCCACGCGGGACTGATCAACCCAAAGTGAGTTAGCAGAGCTGGGTCAATCCTCCTGAGGAAGGGTTGACCCAGCTGTTTTTCTGCTTGCGAACTCGGTAAAGCTAGCTTAAGCTTCACACTGTAACGATGAAACGAGCCTTTACGCTGATCGAGTTGCTGGTGGTGCTTGTCGTCATTGCGATCCTTGCCGCTATCCTGTTCCCAGTTTTGGCGGGATCTAAAGGTTCGGCGAAGAAGGCGATGTGCCTTAGCAACCTCAAGCAACTGGGCACGGCGTTTGCCATGTACCTGTCGGACAACGACGGTCAGTACCCAACGTGCGACAACGATAAAGCGAAGATCACCGGCGAACCGCCCGAACCGGAGACCCCAGAAGAGGACGGCCCGCCCGAACGAGACTGGACCATCACCACGCAACCGTACATCAAGAATTTCCAAATCTTCCGCTGCCCTTCGGATACCAGTCGGGCTCCGCGCGATCCAATGAATCCGGATCTGACCCTCGAATATCGCTCGTCCTACACCGTCAACGGCTGGTCAGAATATGAACTCAAGGAATCGGCTATCACAAGACCCGCCGAATGGGTTCTCCTTGCCGAACGCAACAACGTCGCTCGTCCGGCCAAGACTTGGTGGATGTTCTATTGGTGGACCTGGCAGGGCACCGAGCCGAGAGTATGGCCACCGACCGCTTCGCCTGATCCGCTTCCGAGCGCATCCCAAGACCTAGCCTTGAAGCGCCACGATGAGCGCGCAAACTGGCTCTTCGGCGACACCCACGCCCGCGCGCTTCCGTTCGAGCAGTTGTGGAAACCCGGAAACAAGAACGCTTTCTGGCCAAATCCAGAATAGGCAGACAAAACAATGGGCTGCTTCCAGTCGGAAGCAGCCCATCTGATTTTACGTCCTTTAGTACGTAAGGTCGACTTTCTCTTCGTTGCCGGTCACGCTGGACTTGTAGATAGCATCGAAGATGGCGTTCAGGATCAGGCCGTTTTCGCCTGGTACCGGAGAAGGATCACCAGCGACGATGGCTCGAACGAACGCCTGAACTTCGGCGGTGTGCGCCGACTCGACGTTCGGAATGTTGCTTGGCGAGATGTCGAGCAGCTGCTTGTTGACGTCGGAGTAAATCTTCAGTCCGTTGTCAGCACCTGGCTTAAGCTGCAGGCCCGCCTTGGTTCCGTAAAGCTGGGTCTCCCAGACGTCGGGAGCGTTCTGCATGAACGAACTCTCGAGCGAGATCACCGCGCCGTTGTCGAACTTGATCATGCCAACGGCAAAATCTTCGACGGTGAACTTGTCTCGGTCGTAATCGCCCCAAGCGTTCCATCGCGTTGGGTCCTTGCCGAGGGTGTCCCAGGTCTTTCCGAAAGCAGCGACTGGCTTTGGATAGCCCATCAGGAAGAGGGTGAGGTCGAGGATGTGAACGCCGATGTCGATCAGCGGTCCGCCGCCCTGAAGTTCCTTGTTGATGAAGACTCCCCAGCCTGGAACGCCCGCGCGTCGAAGTGCCTGAGCGCGAGCGAAGTACACGTCACCCACGTTGCCGGCGGCGATGTAGTCCTTGAGCCAGGTGCTGTGGCCCATGAATCGGCTTTGCAAGCCAACCTGGAGAATCTTGCCGCTCTCGCGCGCCGCAGCGCACATCTCTCGGCACTCGTCGGCGTTCATGCCGAGTGGCTTTTCGCAAAGGACATGAACGCCGTTAAGCAAGGCGTAAACGGTTGGGTCCTTGTGGAACTTGTTTGGAGTCGCGACAGAAACTGCATCGAGATTCTCCTTTGCGATCATCTCCTTGTAGTCGGTGTAAGTGGTCGGAACGTTGAATTTCTCCGCCGCCGCTTTCGCCGTTGCTTCGTTCACGTCACAAGTAGCAACAATCTCACACTCATCGGGAATGCTGGCATACCCTTTCATGTGGCAGCCCTGGGCGATTCCGCCGCTGCCGATAATTCCGATTCGTAGTTTCTCCGCCATCAAAAACCTATCAGGTCCCAAACTCGGGCCCGGAGTATGTTACTCAGTCTGGAGTTTGATTTCGGCGGGCAATCTCCGCCTCATCTTCGTCAGGTTCAATTTGCAAATCTTGCACGGATTCCATGACTTCGGCATCCTCTTCGAGCGGTCCTTCTCCGGGTGGGGAGTCCTTCTTTCTTAGGACCGCGATTCCGCCACCAATGATCGCAATAGCGGCGAGGCCGCTCCAAAACATCGCTTCGGTGAAGTGCGGCGGATGGAACGGCAGCAGCTTCGGGAACTGAGAGTCGACCTTTTCGATCGAGTGCATTGCGAGCTTGACGCCAACCCAACCCACAAGCAGATAGGCAACGTTGTCGAGGTCTGGGAAGCGCTCCAGCAGCCGAATGAACAGCCCAGCCGCAAACCGGAGAAGTACGATGCCGATGACCGCGCCTAAGTAGACGACCCAAATTTTGTCGTTCTGAATGCCGACGCCTGGCTTCATGATGAAGCCAATTCCGGCCAAAACGGAGTCAAGCGCAAACGCGATGTCGGTGAGCTCTACCGCAATGACAGTTGCCCAGAATCCTTGATTCTTCGCCTTTGGACTGCCGTGCTCGTCGTTCCGATGCAGGAAGTGCTTGAGCGGCAGATACAGCAAGTAGAGCGCGCCAAGGGCTTGTAGCCACCATTGGTTCAGAACAACCGAGGCGAACACGATGGCGATGAGCCGGAAGATGAACGCGCCGCCCAGACCGTAGAGCAACGCCTTCTGTTGGTCCGCTTTCGGCAAGTGCCGGACCATGATCGCCATGACCAGTGCGTTATCCGCCGACAGCAGTCCCTCAAGCAAGATGAGAGCAAAAACGCTGGCGAGATCGGAAGTTGAAAAAGTCTGCGGAACCATCATTAGGCCGGTGGGAAGTCCAGATTCTGCCACAATCCAGGCGACCGAGGGAAAAACTTATGCCGACCTACGTTTACGAATGTAAGGAATGCAACGAAACTTTTGAAGTTCAGCAACGAATCACCGAAGACCCCCTGACCACTTGTCGGTGCGGTGCCTCCGGCAAAATTAAGCGCGTCATCCAGCCGATTGCCGTCATGTTCAAGGGCGAAGGCTTCCACATCAACGACTACGCGCCAAAGACCGGGGGCAGCACCGTGACCACCCCAACCGAATCGAAGCCAAGTGAACCGGCGCCGGCCGAAACGAGCACCGCGGCAGCCCCTGCCGCAACACCCGCTCCGGCCGCGCCGGCAGCTTCGGAATAGCGCGTTATTTTCGCTGAGCGGCGAGGAAGGCGGAAACGTCTTCCCGCTTCTCTGGCACGGAGAACTTGCCTTCCTTGATCTGCTTGGTCACTTCTTCGAGCTTCTTTAGGTTCTCGGCGCCAATAATGTCCTTCGTATTAGCGAAGTCCGTGAGTCCAACGCCGTTTGCAGCAACGTCGTACCGAACGGAGCCAGGGGTGAACTTTCCTTCGACGGCATCCTTGATGGTGGAGTAAACGGCTTCATCAACGCGCTTGACCATCGAGGTTAGGACAATTCCCTTCTCGACGTCATCTTGGTTGCTGTCGACGCCAATCGCGAATTTCGTGATGGGTCCGCTACCGTTGGCATCCTTTGCGGCGGAGAACACGCCAAGGCCAGCTCGGCCAGCAGCATGGAAGACGACATCTGCGCCTTGGCCAAACAGCACGGAAGCGGCGGCCTTGCCCTTACTCGTGTCATCCCAGGAATCGGTGTACTTGGCCGGCAGGAACTGTACTTTCGGGTTTGCAAGCTGAGCGCCCGCCGAGAATCCAGCTTCGAACTTGTGAATCAAAGGGATGTTCTTTCCGCCGACAAATCCAACCTTTCCGGTCTTACTGATGAGTCCCGCCGCGTATCCGGCTAGGAACGATCCTTGCTCCTCGGCAAAGGTGAGCGACCGAACATTGGGCTGGTCAACGACGGCATCAACGATTGCAAACTTCGTTTCGGCAAAGTTCGTGGCGACGGTCGTTAAGGCGTTCGACTGGCCAAAGCCGACCGCGAATACGACGTTTGCGCCTTGCTCTGCCATCGCCGTGATGTTCTCTTCATAATCGCTTTCCTTCCGACTATCGACGGTTCGTACTATGATGCCAAACTCCTTTTCGGCACGCTGAATGCCGGCGTACGCACTATCGTTGAATGACTTGTCTCCGCGGCCACCGGAATCGAAGACCATGCCGACGGTGATCGACTCTTTGGTTTTCCCTTCCCCTTCTTTGGCCTCCGTCTTCGCGGAATCCGTCGGAGCACATCCAATCATCACGAGCGCGGTGAGCGCGAGGCCAAGTAGTTTTCGCATCGTAAATTTCCGGTTCTGAACCTAGGTTCGGCGCACGAAAATGGATTCGGGAGGCCGTCGCCGGGTAGAATGCTCAATTATGGCGCAGGTTTTATCTGTTGCCAAAAACCCGGAGACCTCTGGTTGATTAGCTGTCAGCTCACAAAACTCGAAACCGCCCTAGATCAAATCAAAAAGCAATATCCCAAGCTGATGCCTGCGGATGCTGCTCTTTTGACCGCTGCCCTGAGCCTCACTGGCCGGCACGCCCTAGCACTTTACGAAGAAAAATCTTACGTGTGGCCAAAGGATCTCGAAAAGATCACCGCCGACATGAGCCCGCACTTGCGCGTGGTGCAAGAAGCGATTGATGCCAACGCGCCTAAGAAGGTCTCGAAGACGGCACCGGAAGAAGAGCCGATCTTCGTGAACGTGGGTCTCAAGCCGAACTACACCGCCGGCGAAAAGATCCTCGCAGACCGCGAAGATCTTAAAACCTTGCTCAGCGACATTCTTGACGAAGGCGTCGAATTCTCCTTCTCACAGAACGACATTGGTTGGCAGTGGGCTTTGGATCGCGTCAACTGGAGCACGGTTGCCGGTTCCGACCTAAGCCGCCGCATCCGCGTTCGCGTCAGCTTTACCGAAGGTGCCGTCGGCGTTGAAGTTGGCTCTGCACCTAAGAAGCGCGCTTCGAAGAAGGTCGCCGTGCCAGACAGCATGCCAGACCTTGAGCCAGACGTCATTCTTGACGCCGACGTCGAACTCGTCTAATCTGCCGTGAGTCGACTCCGCGAGTGGTTTGAAGGCCAAACTGCTCGCGGACAAATCCTTTTCTCCGGCGCTCGCCGTCGGATGACGAGCGTCACCGTTCGCGGTGACCAAATGGCCGAAGAGCTGAACGGACTCTGTTTGCGGTCCAAGTACCTTTCCAGCGCGACCGTGGCGTCTGCTCCCGCACTGATCTGGATCGTCGAGCCAGACCTTGACCGAGCACGCAAGTCACCCAAGCACTGCCCTCAAATCCTTGACGTCATCAATCCGGGCGATTGGAAAACTGAGGGCAATCAGAAAGGCTTTCAGTTTTTCGAAAACTTCATTCTCAACACAGATGAATCGGTCGAGTTTCTTGGCCCTGCCGGGCCAGATGGGCGACGGTGCTGGACCATTCCCCACCATCACTGCAATACATCGAACTGGACTTTGCCTATGGCCCGGGTGGAGAAACCCCGAGTTGTGGGTTACCTGGGCCAAGCCGCTCACCTGCACGACGCAGAAAGGATCGAAGACGCGGTCAAAAAGCTCGGCCTCGAATTCCGTTGCTTCACCGACACCGATCTCCAAAGCTATCAATCCATCGACATCGGCATCGCGTGGACCCAAAGGGATGCTCAGCGCGACGCGACCCGCAGCAACATAAAGTTTGCCAATTTCGCCGCACACGGTATTCCCAGCGTCGTTTGCGATTACGTGAGTTACCGAGCCGTGAATGAGCGCCTGAACCAACCCGCGGGCATCGTTGCAGCATCAATCACCGACTTCATCGAAGGGATTGCCAGGCTAGCCCAAGACACTGAACTCCGAATCAAAATGCACGAAACGGCCCCTCAGGCGCAAAAGATCTATTCCCGCGCGGAGATCGGGAAGGAGTATCTCGACGTGCTCGCTCAGATCCGACCCTGAGATTTCAATATCCGCCGCTCGATACTCCGGCGGAGCTTGTGCCCGGGGGACATCCAGCCGAACGGGTGCGCTTTTTCGTAGGCTTCTAGCTTTTCTAGCTCTTTCAGCTGCTTCCAGTACACAAGGAACTGGGAGTAGAGGTGGGCGTGAAAAACGTATGGCCGGACAAAGCGGAGCTCTCTTCGGCGGCAAACGAAAGAGCATTCGGCGCGGCGAATGTTCATGCGAAGATCACCGATGAGGCCAACCCCGGTGTTCATGTAGTCGCGCCGATCCGGAACGCACAGCCCTAGCCCCGTTTTCGCTATCGCTAAGCTGAGGCAGGTTTCATCCGGCACATGCCCCCGGAAGGGGTTAAAGCCGGTCTGGTCGTAGGCCTGTCGATAGTGCTCCACTTGGTCCAGCACCTGGCGCGATTCGGCGCTGTTTTCGTAATACACGAGCCCACCGTTGAATTGGTGGAGCTGACTAAATCCCGTCTGGTTCAGGACATTTGAGATATCGCCGTGCCACTCATCACCATGCGAGATCGTCCAGCCTTGCACGCCGATGGGCTGACCCGCGAACGCCTTCCAGATGGGATCAAGTCGCCGAAACACCAATGAATCGGCGTCAATGAACAGGGCCGCATCGGCATCAAAATAGTCAAACGCTCGGAATTTGGCGTGATACGGGTTTTCCGGCCGTGGAACGTAAACCACTTCGTCAAAGGCAGGCTGCCAGTCATCCCGCCGGATGTCGGTGACAACAATTCTGCGGGTCGAATCCCCAATCAATCGGAGCGATCGGCCAAGGCCGAGGGCGAACTTTGCGTACTTCGGCGCGCCAAAGGCGAGGGTGAAGACCGCCCGATTCACGGACGAATCCACCACTTGATGAGACGCTTGTGGATGGACCGTTTCAGCTTATGCCCGGGGCTCATGTATCCAAATCCGTGCTTCTTAGCATATTCAGAGAGCCACTTCAGCCGGTCAAGCTGCTTCCAATAGATCAGGAAGTTGATGTAGCGGCTGGCGTGAAAAATGATGGGTTCGACGTACCGCACGCCATACCGGCGGCAAAGGAAGCCGCATCGATTTCGCATGACATCCAGCTCCAACTTTCCGATCAGGCCGGTCGCGCTGTTCTGAAAGTCAGTGTTGTCAGGCCACAGGGTGCCGAACCCGGTCTCGGCCAAGGCAAGGCCAATGCACGGTTCATCGGGAACAAGCGGATCGTCTCGTTGGAAACCAAGCTCCTTCGCCTGCCGGCCCAGCTCATCAATTTTGGCAAATAACGACCGGACCTCTTCTGACCGCTCGTAGAAAATCATGCCGCCATTGAACTGGCCGATCGCTTCTACTCCTCGCGTTCGGCAGGTTTCGGCCACGTCTCCGTACCAGTCGCCGGAAGAAATCCATTCGCCTTGTACGCAAAAGCCTTTGCCACTCCCGGCTTCAAAAATAGGGTCTAGTCGTTTAAACACCAGCGAGTCTGAATCGATGAAAAGAATCTGGTCAGCATCGGTTCGATCCAGCGCAGTGAGCTTCTCGAAGAAGATCCACTTGATGTCTCCCGTGTACGGAATCACCTCGTCGAAGCAGTCCGCCCAAGGCATGTCCGTGAGGTCGGTCAATACGACTCTGTGGGTCGTGTCGCCAATCAGCTTGAGGGATCGCCCGAGGCCCAGCGCGCACTCGGCAAACTTCGGTTTGCCAACGGCGATGGTAAAGACAATCCGCTTCATGGGTTAGGTGAAGATCGTAGCACGAACCGCAAAGCATGACCGATCACCCGGAAGCTTCCATAGATCGCCAGGGTTTGGCATACTAGCGAGCCGTTGAATCTTTCTTTCCCGAAAACTCGCTTCCGCCGCCGCAAGGACGTCCAAGCGGAACTTCGCGCCACCGTTTCGCAACTTCGAAATCGTGCCGGTACCAAGTTGCACCTGGGCTGTGGTGAAGACTACATCGAAGGACTGGTTAACATCGACCTCTACGCGCCTCGGGCCGACGTTCGAACGGCAGTTACAGACCTCAGTCAATTTGAGAGTGGGACGGTTGAATACATTGAAGCCAACCACGTGATCGAACATTTAACGTTCGAAGAGACGGAATCGGCCCTTGCGGAATGGGCGCGGGTGCTTGCTCCGGGTGGTTGGATTGTGGTGAGTTGCCCCGACCTTGACCGGATTGTTCGACGTTGGAAGCAGCGCCCCGCGGAACGGAAGGAGTGGCTTCGCATGATTTACGGGTCGCAGGAGCATCCCGGGATGTTTCACAAATCCGGATACAACGCCGAGTTACTGCGGGTGCTCTTTGCCCGCCACGGGTTGAATCCAGAGTTCACATACACCCCTTTTCCTGCCCGACCAACACCAAGCCTTTGCATTTTTGCGAGAAAGCAATAGAGTGCGCGGCGTGGCGGGTAACTTTCCGCTCGTTATGCCAAAGATTGCCGTAGCCGGACTCACCCATGGCCATGTCTGGGGAATCATTGACCGATTCGCCGAAGTCGAGGGGGCCGAATTGGTCGCCGTGGCCGATCGAACTCCCCTTCTCGAAAACGCCCGAGCGCGGTTCACCACTGCCTACACCGAGTGGACCGAGATGCTTGAGAACGAAGAGATCGACGTGATGGTCGCAACAAGCGACAACGTGGAATCGACCGAGATTGCGATCGCGGCACTGAGCAAGGGCATTCCCGTTTTCGTGGAGAAAGCGATGGCGGCCTCCGCAGATGATGCCGACCGCATGCGAGAGGCTGCGACCGGCGCGAAAACGCTGCTCATGATCAACTGGCCATTCGCTTGGGATAACTGGTTGCCAGATATCAAAAAGAGAATTGATGCTGGTGAGTTGGGCCACGTGTTCCACCTTCGATACCGAAACGGACACTTCGGACCGAAGGAGATCGGCTGCGACGAGTATTTTGTCGGCTGGCTGCACGACGCAACCAAGAACGGTGGTGGCGCAATAGCCGATTTCGGAAGCTATGGCGCGGCGCTGGCTCGCTACTACTTTGGAATGCCAGACACGGTCTACTGCGTACGCCACAACGCGACGAAGGACTATGACATCAGCGATGACCACGCGATCATCACCCTCCGCTATCCAAAGCTGACGGTGGTCCTTGAAGGCACCTGGGCTACCAATGGAATGGACAGCGGTCCAAACCCGGTTATCCACGGAAAGGAAGGCACGTTTGCCATTTCCGACGGAAAGATCGAGCACACCAAGGGCTGGGGGAACCGAGAAATTCTGGAACCATCGGAGATGCCAATTCGGCACCCGGCGAAGTACTTCCTGAACTGCATCGCCACCGGCACCGAGCCCGAGGGCGTTCTGAACATGGACATTTCCGCCGATGCTTGCCGAATCCTAGATGCTGCGAAGCGATCTAGCGATTCCGGCTGCGCGGAGAAGCCCTGATGCCTTGGGGGCCGCTGCCAACCGATTACCCCGAACGCGTTTATGCTGGCGTTTTGGGAAAAATCATTGGCGTCTATGCCGGACGCCCATTTGAGCAGTGGCCCCAGAAGGCGATTGAGGCCAAATTTGGCGAAATTGATCGCTACGTAGCCGACGAGGCGGGCGTGCCGCTCATCGTCGCAGACGACGATATTTCGGGCACATTCACGTTCCTTCGCGCGATCTTAGACTACAAGCTGACCGAACCGGACCCGGAGGCAGTGGCTAAGGTTTGGCTTGACTACATCATCGAAAACCAGACCATCCTTTGGTGGGGTGGGCTTGGAGTTTCGGCGGAGCACACCGCGTTCTTGCGGCTGAAAAATGGCATCACGGCTCCGGCCTCCGGAAGCAGCGAACACAACGGCAAGATCATGGCCGAGCAGATCGGCGCGCAGATCTTCATCGATGGGTGGGGTTTGATCTGCCCCAATGAACCTGCCGCTGCCGCGGCTTGGGCCGATGCCGCCGGGCGAGTGAGCCACGATGGCGAAGCCATTGAAGGAGCAAAAGCTGTCGCGGCGATGGTCGCGGCCGCGTTTTCGAGTCCGTCGATCGATGATCTCATCGAAGTCGCTCTTAGTGTGGTAGTTCCAAATTGCCTGATCCATCGGGTCATCCGCGACGTTCGCGATTGGTTTAACTCTGGGCTGACTTGGCGCGAAGGGCTAGCGAAGATTCAAACGCAGTACGGCTACGACGTCTTCCCGGGCGGTTGCCACATTGTTCCGAACCACGCCCTTGTGATTCACGCACTTCTGCACAGTCGCGGAAGCTTTTCGGAAGGCATGCGGGTCGTCAACACTTGCGGCTACGACACGGACTGCAATTCCGCAAACGTCGGCTGCATTCTTGGCGTGCGTAACGGCCTTGCCGGTTTTGTGGATGGGTACGACTGGCGAACACCGGTGAATGATCGGCTATTCCTGCCCACCGCCGATGGCGGTCGGTGTATTTCCGATGCCGTCATCGAAGCTCGAAAGGTCATCGAAGCCGCGCAAATGATCCGCTGGATTGAGACCAATTCAGTCCTTCCCCGCTTTGGTTTTGAGTTCCCGGGGTCGACCCAGGGCTTCAGCGGATTTGGCGATGCACAAGTGAGCCACGCGGATGGACTTCGGATCGCCGCAGAGAATGGTGGCGCCATCACACCGACCTTCCTTGAACCTTCGAACCTAGGCTCAGGGGGCTATTCGTTGGTCGCCTGTCCAACCCTGTATCCGGGGCAGGCCATTATCGCCAACGCGGTCGCAACGGGTCCAAGCGAAGTCGGTTTTGCCCTTCAGTATGTGGGCGAGGATGATACGATCCAGACTTGGGAAGGTCCTAGCACGATGTTGCAACAGGGCGAAGCGCTATCACTCACGATGACCTGTCCAGAATTCGGCGGAGCTCCAATTCTTGGCATCGGATTGAAGGTGACCGGCGATGTGACGCTCAAGAGTCTTGACTGGTCGGGCGTCCCCACAACCTCGTTGCGGTCGACCGAATCCGGAAACTATTGGCAACACGCTTGGGTGAACGCCATGGATAACTGGCATCGCTGGAATCGATCGGTGCCGTTCCATCTCGTCAAGAACTCCGGCACCGGATTGCTTTTCCAAGGCACGCAAGAATGGAAGGACTACACGGTATCGGCCCAAGGGACATCCAACTTGGCGGACGAATTCGGCCTCGCCATCTGCGTCCGCGGGCTTCAGAGATACGTCGCCGTGATAGTGAATCGGTCAGGGGCGGTTGAGTTCATCGAGGCGAACCACGGACGAAGAGTTCTAGCAACCGGCAACATTGCCTATGAACTCGGCGATCCGGTCAGCTTCCAGTTGAGGCAGAGCGGCTTGACGGTAGCGGCAAGAGTGAACGGCTTCGAGCTGGAGGCAACTCTTGAGAACGAAGTCTCAGGTGCGGCAGGATTTGTGATAACGAATGGCACCGCCGTCTTTGGTCCGCTCGAGATTGCGCCGGTCAGGTGAACAGCAATCGAACCGCGGCAATGGCCGCCAGCGCTTGAATGAGCACGGTGAACAGTTTCTCGGGAATCTTGGCCGCGAGCGGTTTCCCGAGCAGTGCTCCCGTAATCAGGGCGGGGGCGACCCAGAGGTTCATCCACAGAGTATCTGCTGTGATCAGCGGTCGTCCGGGATACAGCGTGTTCACTAAGAGCAATGGTGGGAGCTTAGCGATGTTGAAAATGAAGAAGGTCCAAGCGCTGGTTCCTAGCAGAACTTTCTTGCTGAATCCTGCCGAAGCCATGTAAATGCCCATTACCGGGCCAGCCGCGTTGCTCGTCATCGTCGTGAATCCCGCCATTGTTCCCGTGAAAGCGGTGCCCAATTTCGAGGTCGGAACGAGCCGATCTCCCAGCTTTCCTTTGAGCAAGCTCAGGGCAAGCATCACCAAAACGATGCCGCCAATAATCGGCGATAGAAGGTCCTTTGTGGGTTTGAGTTCCGCTAGGGCGATCAGAGCACAGGTGCCGGCAACGATGCCAAAAACAACCCACGGACTGAGCTTCTTGATTGCATTCCAGTCCGCGTCGGCGCGATAGAACGCCACCGCAAAGCAATCTGCGAGCACCAACAGCGGCAATGTTGCTCCCACGGAGAGTCGACCGCCGAAGGCAAAAGCCATCATCGGCACGGCGAGAATGCCAAGACCCGGCAGGCCGGTTTTTGAGAACCCAATCAGAAATGCCGAAACCGCCGCGACGATCCACTGGATTTCGGACAATTGCACCCGCGGATTGTACTTAGCGCCGGGTGCGGATACGTTCCGCACCCGGCGATCGCCGGCTTACTTGAAGCCGGGCAGGAACTCGGCTTCTGCTTCAAACAGCTCATCGACCAGCGCGAAGATCTCGGCCGGAGAGCAGACCGCGGCGGTGAGCGGGTCTTGCGTGAGCGCGAGTCGAGCAAGGTGCTTCGACTTTTCGATGGCCGCATCGGCAGCGAGGTCGAACATTCGCATGTTCGAATCGCAAATTGCTGCCATTACCTTTGGCAATCGGCCAAACCGAGTCGGCTGAATGCCGTTGGCGTTGACCAAACAGGCGACTTCGACGCAGCCATCTTGCGGCAAGTTGGAGATGCAACCGTCGTTCGCCACGTTCCCGTGGATGAGGAACGGCTGGTTCTTTTCGATGGATTCAATGATCCAAGCGCCGTACTCCCACGATCGTTCCGGTTTGATTTCTTCTTCCCCGGTGAACAGCTTGGTTCGGTAGTCGTCCTGATTTTTACGCCAGGTTGGCCAGTTGTTGGCGTAAAAGCTCTCTTCGCCGCGGTAACCGGTGTCGGTGTACTTGTCGAGCAGGTCCTTTCGCTTGCGGTAGTACGGCAAGTATTCGCTGAGGTGGCCGCTAGATTCCGTGATGAATGCGCCGAAGTGGAGCATCATGTCCGATCGCACGGGCTCTTCGGTGGCGAACTTGCTGGTCCGATCCGTTGCCTGCTCAAACAGGGTTGGGTACAGCGAGTTTCCGTCGGGACCGTTGAACTCGGTGAACCAGGCAAGGTGGTTGATCCCGGCGCAATTCCACTGAACCTGCTCGTAAGGCACGTCTGTATAGCCTGCGAGCATGTGGCTGGTGCCCTGAACCGAGTGGCAAAGGCCGACCATGTGCATCTTGCTTACTCGCATAGCGGCGAGCATCATGATGTTCATCGGGTTGGTGTAGTTGAGAACAACCGCGTTAGGGCAGAGTTCTTCGGCATCGCGAAGAATCTGGAGCCAGACCGGCACGGTTCGCATGGCTTTCATCAGTCCGCCGGGTCCAATCGTGTCACCGATGTTCTGGGAGATTCCGTACTTCAGGGGGATATCGTTATCAAATCGAACGCAGGCCAATCCGCTCACTTCGATCGAGTTGATGATGTAATCCGTGCCCGGCAGGAGTTCTCGTCGGTCGGTCGAGGCTCGAATGACCCACTTGTCACCCTCGCCCACGGCCTCGAGGACCTTGACCATCAGCTTTCGGCTGAGCTCTAGTCGCTCGGCATCAATGTCGATCAAACGGAGTTCGCCACCCACCGAGTCTGGGATAAGTACGACATCTTTGAGAACGCTGTTCGTGAAGCCGCTTCCGGCTCCCATCATCGTTACGTTCAGCTTTCGCGGCATTGCACCGGCAAGTCCGCGACGTTGGTCGGACTTTGAGTGCCCAATGTGGCCCTTCGTTTCTTCTGCCATGACGCTCACCTTAGCAAAACAGGGCCGGATAAAGAAAGGGCGTTGGCAGAATTAAGTCCCTAGCGCATCAAAACTGGGATCGTCCTTCAAGGTTTGTACGCGTGGGGTCAACTTTCGGTAAGAATAAGGTGTTCATTTCAACTTGTGGAAGGCCATGGAGAGAATCACCAAAAACGAAAACGCGCACAAGCTCATCCTTCTCATCGAGGACAACACGGATGACGAACGGCTTACCCTCCGTGCATTGCGAAAGAACAATGTGATGAATGAGGTTATCGTTGCCTGCGATGGCCAAGAAGCAGTGGACTACTTGACCGGCGAAGGAAAGTTCGCCGGACGCGACACCACACTGCTCCCATCGCTCATCCTGCTTGACCTCAAGCTGCCGAAGCTCGGTGGTCTGGAGGTTCTCCAGCGGATTCGAGCGAACGAAAGCACCCAGTTCACTCCGGTTGTGGTCTTCACGGCGATGGAGGACACCGCCCAAGCAAAGCTCGCATTGAGCACTGGAGCCAATAGCTTTGTTTCGAAGCCTTCGGAAAGCGAAGAGTATTCCGAGAGAATCCTCGAAATCGTGATGTACTGGCTTCTCGTCAACCGAGCAATTTGAAAGAATGCCCCCTCAATGAGCAGGGGGGTTGCAAACTGGAAAAGTCGCTGTCATACTCAACCCTTGTCTGCGGGTGTAGCTCAGTGGTTAGAGCGCCGGCCTGTCACGCCGGAGGCCGCGGGTTCAAGTCCCGTCATCCGCGCCATTCGCCTCGGTAGCTCAGTTGGTAGAGCAAAGCACTGAAAATGCTTGGGTCGCCGGTTCGAGTCCGGCCTGAGGCACCATAGACTCACGATTAGCGAATGGCACCGCAGAACAAAATCCCAAGAGAGGCAAGCGTTTAAAAGACAATGGCTCCTTGGGATAGAACCAAAGGTCGCCCGGAACCCATCCGGGCGCTCAACCTCATTCGAGAAACGGACAATGGCGAGCCACTCGTCCACATTTCCGAAGTCTGCCCATCCGTAAGACTTGTTCGCGATTCCGTTATTCCTTACGTCCGCGAGACGGTCGGTCTCATGTGCGAACATGCAGCCAAGCGTCTTCCCGAAGGAGTTTTTCTAGGGCTGATTGAAGGCTGGCGACCACTTTCCCGGCAGCAGAGAATTTATGACTTCATGTGGAGAAACGCCGTGGAGGCATTTCCACAACGGAATCATGCCGCCCTACGTCGAACGGTTTGCCGCTGGGTAGCTCCTACCGACCAGAAGGCCCCTCCTGGCCACTGTACTGGCGCTGCCGTCGATGTTTGGCTCGTTGACGAAAACATGGAGCCACTGGACGTTACTTCGCCGTACGACCGATTTCTAGCCGCACCGACCTATACTCTCGGTCTTACCGAAACCGCCCAGCACAATCGCACCCTGCTCGTGGAGTCAATGCTGGACGCCGGATTCTCCAACTGCCGCGATGAGTGGTGGCATTACAGCTACGGAGACGCCGGTTGGGCAGTACGGCTTGGGCATTCCGAATGCATTTACGGGAATGCCCAGCTTGAGCTTAGTCTTTACGAGGAATTAGAGCGCCTTCACGCGGAAGGGATGTCAGACCGTCCGAACCCTTTTCTACCGGCGCCGCCTTCAGCTTAGGCACCGGAACTCGAATTCCACGCGGTCGGAACGGGTCTGGGGTCAGAACCAACGTATCGAAGGCAAAATCGGCTCCGTCCGGCTTGTTCACCCGAATAACCAGCTTCGCGATTCCGCGTTGAGACTGAGTGACGCCGAGTCGATACCAGGCAAATCCCTGTCCGTAAGGCGAGATCGGTGCTTCCACCAACTTGAGCGTTTGCGATCCAAAGCTCACGGTGACATCTTCCCTTCGATCGGCCGGAATTCTTGCTGCGATCCAGAGTTCCAAATCTTCGCTTGGCTGGGGGCCGATTGTGTATTCCGCAAAGTAACCGATCTGCTCGGTCAGTCGTGACTCTAGGGTGAGCGCGGTGCCGTTGCTGCAGCCGCTCACTTCTACCGAGTCGCTCATCGTGTGCGTACGAGACGATTCAGCTTCAATCCAGAGTGCATCCCCGATCCGGAGGCACATTCGCCGGTAAAGCTCTCGAAGCAAAGTGAAGTTTCCGCCAGGGTTGCGATCGAGACCCCGAACGTAGTCGTTGAACATCAGAGTCTCCTCGACAATGTCCCGTTTCTTATCTTGATTCAGGCGGGCAAGCGCGCCGTAGTTCGTCATCGTTTTGGTGAAGGCGTCCTCGGGCAACGGAATCTCATCCGTGCCAGTGATGAGGATCGGCAGTTCGCCAACGTTCAATTCGATGCGACCTTTTGACACCTTAACTCCGGGGTCCGAGCCATCAAGCGTCTTCACAAGAACGCCGTCGGTTTTCAGCAACTTGAGGCGATGCCGTCCCGGGGAGAGGGTCCAGAGATACAGTCCATTGCCTTCTCTACCGCTGAGGCGGTACGCAAACCAATCTTCACCGAGGTCAATTCGGTTGCCGCTCGCCGGACTGGGCAGCCACCAGGTGCCGCCCGTAAGCTGTTGCGGAGCACCAGGTTCCAATGCATTTTCCGGGAAGAACAAAGTCTGGGGTCGATCGGCAACGAGGCTGCGCTCGTTGAGCCTAGCGATGAGGGCTTTGAACTCGGCCGATTTGCTAGCAGGTGGAAGGCGCAAGTAGATCGCGCGGGCACCGAGCGATTGGAGGGTATCCACCGTGTCGGCAGTTTCGGCCAAGTTTTCGGACGTTTCAACATCGGACGCAACAATCCAAGCCGCCTTGCTCCACCGCAGTGCGCTGCTCGCTCCTCGGGCGGCGGTGCTCAGAATGTCACTTCGGTTAGAACCCACCGTGCGAATTCCAATGCCGTCGAGCTGGGGCGCGGATCGCTCGTAGGTCGTGCTCCAGCCGTTCCACTCTTGAATCACCGGAATTCGGCGTGACAGGCGGATGCTGCGAGCGAGAGAGTCGAATCGCTTGGTTTGAACTTCTTGGATAACGTCGTTGATGTCATCCCAGGCCCGGCTCCGTTGGCTGTCGCACAAGTAAAGTCGGTTCTGATCAGGATCGAAGAACTGTCGGACTCCACGCCCTCCCGACCAAAGCGGAACAAGCCGGGCAACGTCTGCGAGGCTTGTGAGGGCCCTGGCTTTTTCACCCTGCCGGGAACCGACTTCTGAGACCACAAATCCACTTCCGATGCCCCAGTTTCTAACCGCCGAATCTACGTTTCGATAACGGCTCTCCAGAGCACGGGCAAGTTCGGCGCGGAAAAATGGATCGGTCGGGACGAACCGGGAACCGCGTCCGGTCATGGAAACGGTTCTTCCCAACGGATTCACGATCCCGCGAAGACCGGTCGCGGCTTGGGTTTTCGACAGGGCTGCGAGCAGGGTGTCTCGATGGGAGTCAAACGCTTGCCAGTAGTCCACGTCAAGCGCACTTTCTTGCTCTGGATAAACCAAAACTACGCGCTCGGACTCTTTAGTTCCGCCTTTGACCGAGACCTTTAAGACGCCATTGACGACCGGTAGGCGGGACTGTTGGGAGACCGAGCCGTCGTTTTTGAGCGCCACTACAACAAGGGCCGAACGCGCGGCGGGGAGTGAAAGAGTGAAGTCGCGCGGTCCATCGATTCCGACGATTCGGTACCCCTGTGGCTCGACGGAAATACCCATGGCCATTGGGGCAGCCGAGTTCACGCGAATCAGATAGCGGAACTTTCGCTTTTCTAGATCTTCAATCGTCGAAGCCCAACGGAGGCCCGAGGCCGGAAGGTCCACGATGACGTCTTGGATCCCGAGGGCGGCAATTTGATCGAGTTCTTCTGGTTCTCCGGAAGTTCGAACCCCGACGGGTGCGTAATCAGCTTCATCCCACCGAAGCGTGCCGCTTGGCGCAATTTGCCAATTCGCGGACGCAATTCCAAAACTTGCGGCAAAAACCGCGCACCCAAGCAACCACCGCACGAAGGTGAGACTACCAGAGGGTCTAAATCGGTTCGTCAAAGATGAAAGCATCAACCTTAAACCGTCGCGGGTACCCTGCCGAATGTGGGTGCGCCATTTTCTGACCTCGACAACCTTTCGATTAATACAATCCGTGGCTTATCGCTAGACGGTGTTGAAGCAGCCAAGAGCGGCCACGCGGGTCTTCCTTTGGGTGCCGCGCCGATGGCCCATGTGCTGTGGACTCGGCATCTGAAGTTCAATCCAGCCGAGCCTCATTGGCTCGATCGAGACCGATTTGTGCTCTCGGCCGGTCATGGCTCGATGCTCATCTACTCGCTTCTTCACCTCGCCGGTTACGACGTGAGCATCAGTGACCTCAAGGCATTCCGCCAGCTCCACAGCATCACGCCCGGCCACCCAGAGAACACGCACACTCCGGGCGTTGAAATGGCAACGGGTCCGCTGGGCCAGGGCGTCGCTCACACCGTTGGTATGGCCATTGCGGAGGCACATCTACGAAGCCAGTTCCCCGGCCAAGTCGATCACTTTACGTATGCGATCTGCTCGGACGGTGACTTGATGGAAGGCGTTTCGAACGAAGCGGCTTCGCTCGCGGGACACCTCGGCCTTGGAAAACTGATTTGGCTTTACGACGACAACGGAATTACGATTGACGGCAAGACCAGCCTTTCGTTCACGGAAGATGTCGCCGCTCGATTTGACGCGATGGGTTGGCAGACTCAGCGAATTGACGGCATGGACTTGGAAGCCGTTGATCGCGCAATTTTGGAAGCGAAGCTGGAAACGGACAAGCCGTCGCTTATCCTTGCGAAAACCGTGATCGGCTTCGGCAGTCCGAAGCTTGCCGGCACGAACAAGGCTCACAGCAATCCGTTCGGAGCGGAGGAATTGGCCGCAACCAAGGCCGCGCTTGGCATTTCGCCCGAGCCGTTCCACGTTCCGGAAGAAGTTCCGGCGCAGTACGCAGCCGTCGCCGCGAAAGGCGCGGCGGCCTACGAGAAGTGGAACGCTTCTGCATCCGACGAGCTCAAGCAGCTTGCTTCAGGCGATTTGGGCAATGCTTGGCTTTCCAAGCTTCCAACGGTGAGCGACAAGGTTGCGACCCGAAAGGCTTCTGAGACCGTTATCAACAGCATCGCTGGATCCTTGAAGGGACTGCTCGGTGGTTCGGCGGACCTTGCGGAGAGCAACCTCACGACCCAGAAGGGTCTTGGTGACTTCTCGTCGACTACTCCTGGCGGTCGGACGATCAACTTTGGCGTTCGCGAGCACGCGATGATCGCGGCGGTCAACGGCATCAATCTCCATGGCGGCGTTCGGGGTTTTGGCGCTTCATTCCTTATCTTCAGCGACTACGCTCGACCAGCCTTGCGCCTTGCCGCTCTGATGGAATGCCCGAGCATCTTCGTGTTCACGCACGACTCGGTTGGCGTCGGAGAAGACGGCCCGACTCACGAGCCGATTGAGCAGCTCGCTTCCCTCCGCGCGATTCCGAACTTCAATCTCTTCCGCCCAGCAGATGGCTACGAAACGGCGGCTGGTTGGAAGCTAGCCCTCGAAAGCACGTCGAACCCAACTCTGCTCGCCCTGTCGCGACAGGCGCTTCCTGCGATCACTCCGGATGACGTCCTCGTTCACCCTGCGCATCAGGGTGGCTACATCCTTTCCGGGCCAGAGTCGACTCCAGACGTGGTCTTGATCGGTACCGGAAGCGAGCTGCAGCACTGCGTTGCGGCCGCGGCAACTTTGGCCGGCGAAGGAATCACCGCGCGAGTTGTTAGCTTGCCTTCTTGGTTCCTGTTCGAGAAACAATCTGCGGCTTACCGAGAGATGGTGCTACCAAAGGGAGTTCCGACGGTTTCGATCGAAGCTGGCGCGACGCTTGGATGGCACAAATATGCGGACGAATGCATTGGAATCGACCGGTTTGGCCTCTCGGCCCCGGGCGACTTGGTCATGCGAGAGTTGGGCATCACGCCCGATGCCGTTGTAACTGCCGCGAAATCTCTTCTCGGTCGGTGATCTATACTGAGAGTTCGGTCGGCTTTGGCAATTTTCGCCAAAGCCGGTCGCCTAACGCCCGGAGGCGTGTGAAAAACTTTGCGTTCTAAGAGCTACTTATTCCTGTTGGCCGTCATCGCGCTCGGTGTTCTGGCTGGCTTCATCTACACCCGTTTCGACTTCAAGTACGGCCTGGACGTCAAAGGTGGCGTCCGGTTCACGTACCAAATGGACACCAGCAAGCTCACCGCTGAGCAAAAATCCAGTCTGGGATCCATCCGCGAAAAGGTGCAGACCATCCTTATCAACCGCGCCTCCGGGTCGTTTGGTGTGGCCGAGCCGGTGGTTGTGCCGAAAGGTGAGGATCAGTTCGTTATCGAACTCCCTGGCTTCACGAACATTGATGAGGCCCGTTCGATCATCGGAACGAGCGCCCGTATCGAGATTTACGACGCGACGACGGTGGTCACCGAAAAGAAACCATTCAATCTTTTCGTGGCCGCCGAAAAGGACGACGTCACTCCGATAGTTAACTTCCGAAGAAGCAATTCTCCAACCGCCCCAGAAATCGTTCCCGGCACGCCGGAATACGAGAATATGATCAAGGGTTGGAAGCTGATTTTAAGTGGCGATGACCTCGCCAATGCGGCTGCTCAGCCCGCCGGTGACAGCTTCCAACCGCTGATGAACTTCAGCGCGGCAGGCTCGGCGAAGATGGAGGAATGGAGCCGAAAGAACATTAACTCCGGCGCCCGAATTGCCACGGTTCTTGACGGCAAAGTCCTCAGCATTGCCCGTTTGAATGACAACACCATCCTGTCTTCGAACGCCGTGATTACCGGCACATTCAAGCCGGAATACGTCACGCGACTTGTAGACCTGCTCAATGCCGGTTCCCTTCCCGTTGACCTGAAGGAACTGAGTAGCGAGCAAGTTGACCCGACAATTGGAAAGCAGGCGCTAGACAAGATGGTCTACGCGGGCATCATTTCCTTCGCCGTCATTGCCGTCTTCCTTGTCGTTTATTACGCCTTCCCTGGCCTCGTCGCGCTCGTCGCGCTGCTTCTGTACGTCCTCTTCACGATCACCGCGCTGAAGCTATTCGGAGCGACCTTCTCGCTTGCCGCAATCGCAGGATTTATCCTTTCCGTCGGTATGGCGGTAGACGCCAACGTTCTGGTGTTCGAGCGATTTAAGGAAGAAATGAAGTCTGGCAAGTCGCTCGCCAGCGGAATTCAGCTCGGCTTTGGTCGAGCGCTCCCGGCAATTATCGACTCGAACGTTTGTACGATCATCACGTCGCTGGTCCTGGCAACCCTTGGCACCGGACCGGTTAAGGGCTTCGCAACGACTCTGATCATTGGTTTGATCATCTCGCTATTCACGGCGATCACGGTTACGCGATCTTTGCTTCTCTTCCTCGTTGGTTCCGGTATCGGAACCAACCCCAAGCTCTACGCCCTGGAGCGAAGCTGGTTCGGCGAGAAGTTCGAAAAGACCGCCGACACGAACCCGATCAAAGTTCTTCAGAAGACGAAACTTTGGTTCGCGATTTCGGTTGTCACGGTTATCGTTGGACTTCCGTTCGTCTATCCGCTCAACGGCCTTAAGGGCAACGTTGAATTCCGCGGCGGCTATGAAGCCCAGTTCAGCGTTGGCTCGAAGGAAGTCACTGCGGCTGGTCTGGCCGAAACTCTCGAGAAGGCAGGCATCGCCGGCGCAAACGTCAAGTTCGGTGGTGAAGGCGCCCAGCGAGTTGCGATCATCACTGCCCCGCGAGACGGTGGCCTGAAGGACCTTTCTGAAGCCGACTCCATCAAGAAGATCACCGAAGCCGCGGGCTTTACTCCGGCAGACGTGAAAGGTAGCGCTTCGGTCGGGCCAGCCATTCAGGCGGAAATGATTCGGAATGCCCTTTTGGGAATTCTGATTTCCTCCGCGCTGATCACCGCGTACCTCGCCCTGCGCTTCGGATTCGGGGTTGGCGGGTTCAAATCGGGACTCCGATTTGGTTTCTCGGCCATCGGTGCGCTGCTTCACGACATCCTCGTCGTACTTGGCATCACCGCAATCGTTGGCTTCCTTTACGGATGGGAAGTGTCTGGACTGTTCATCACCTCGATGCTGACGGTTATCGGCTTCTCGGTTCACGACACCATCGTCATCTTCGACCGAATTCGGGAGAACTTGGCACACCCGCAGCCGGACGAGGACTTCGAGAACCTTGTCAACCGAAGTATCAGCCAGTCGTTCGCGCGATCGATCAACACTTCGATGACGGTTATTGCGACGTTGGTCATCCTGCTCTTCACCGGCACCACGACTCCAGACCTCAAGCTGTTCTGCGTCACGATGCTTGCGGGCATCATCTCCGGAACGTACAGCTCGATCTTCAACGCTTCCCCGATCCTCTGGGTTTGGGATAAGGCAGTCATGAAGAAGCACGGCGAGAACGCTGGCCTGATGGGACTGGCGAGAGAGGACGTCAATCGACGCCGCATCTATGCATCACAGAACGCGACTGCAACCGCAGCAGCTGGAACGGCTCAGCCGACCGCCCCAGGCGCTCCGGGTGCTCGAACTTACGGTCAGGTCCGACGCCGCAACAGCGCGGTTGACCGATCGAAGATCGAAATCGACGAGTGAGCTAGTCCCGATTCAGTTCTGGACTCAAGAGGCCGCTTTGCTGAGCAAGCAAAGCGGCCTCTGTTCTGTCGTTGACCTCAAGCTTTTTGAGAATCGATCCGACATGGCTCTTGACCGTTTTTTCGCTGAGGAACAGCTTCTCGGCGATTTGAGCATTTCTCATCCCTACGGAGATGCACTCCAGTACTTCGATTTCGCGACGTGATAGTTCGGCAAAGAGCTTTCGGTTATGGAGGGCACCGGCCGACACGCGAGTGAACTCGGCCATGACTCGGGCCACGAGACTCGGCGATAAGACCCCTTCCCCGGCATGCGCGGCGCGGATGCCACGGCTCAGTTCTTCGAGGCCGGAGTCTTTCAAGACATAACCGAGCGCGCCGGCCTTGAGGGCCGCGAAAACGTTCTCATCGTCACCGAACTTGGTCAGGATCACGATCTGGGTTGCGGGAAGCAGTCGGCGGAGTTCTCGGGTCAGCGAGATGCCGTCCATGATCGGCATGTCGATATCTGACAGGACGACGTCTGGCTTCAAGATCGCGGCTTCGGCGAGGGCCTTTTCACCGTTGCCGACGTCCGACACAACGCTCAGATCGGACTCGAGGCCGATGAGTTGCACGAGGGTTCGGCGTAGCTTCAGGTCATCTTCGGCGATCAGGACTTTGATTGAGCTCATACGTTTTCGGCTCCCACGTGAATGTGCACTTTCGTGCCTTCGCCTAGTTTGGACTGAATCTCCGCCGTGCCGTTGATTCCGGCAGCTCGATCTTTGATGCTTTGCACGCCGTAGCCTTCTTGCTGCGTGACGGAGTCGAAGCCGACGCCGTCATCGGAGATCCAAAGTCCGGTGCCGGTTTCGGTTTTAGCAAGCGTGACGTTGATGGTCGTAGCTTTGGCATGCTTGGCGACGTTGGTCAGCACTTCCTGAGCAATGCGGAACAGGGCGGCTTCCTGCTCGGGTCCGAGGTCCACGGTGGCTTCGGCGGAGAATTCTAGGTTCACGCCTATTCGCTGGCAGAGGTTGCTACAGTACTGGCGCAGCGCGGGCACGAATCCGTCGGCCAAGCTTGCCGAGCGAAGTCGCTGCACCAAGAATCGCAGCTCATCGGCCGATTCGCGAACATCTTGCCGAACTTCCGTCACTAAGCCATGCATCGGGTCATTGTCGGTCCGTTTGGCAAGCGTTTGGGCGATCAGCTCTAGTTGGCTGGCCATGCCGACAAGTCGGCCCTGGACGCCGTCGTGCATCTCCATGGCGATGCGGTTTCGGTCCGCGGCAACGGCGAGGCGTTCCTTGAGTTCGGCACTGTACCGAGCTTGAAATGCCATGAGACTCGCGATGAGGATCACGAAATAGAGTCGAAAGCCGATATTGAGCCGCTCGGAACGGAGCACTTCGACGGTCAACGTTTGCGCAATCGCAGTTTCGCCGATGGCCGGAATGGTCGCCACTGCGGTGCCAATCACGACCATGACCCCGACCGCCAGCGACCAGCGCACGTTCAACGCCCCGCTCGCGGCGACCAACGGGAAGAAGTAGAGCAACGTGAGATTGCTCATTGGCCCGCGATGGGTCGTGTACAGGACGATCGTGATAAGAATCACATCGAGCGGCGGGAAAATGTACTCCCAAGGCTGGCGTTCTCCGGTTCGGTAGGCCCAGAAAGTTCTGGCGCTCAAGTAAACGAGGACGCCCACGACCATCGGCTCTAGCCGATTCATGATCGTTTCGCCCATCAGTTGCCGGATGTTCTCTTCTCTAATCCAGAGAATCAGGAACGGCACCATCGCCCACTGGTGGAGCAGATAGATGAGGTGCCGGCTCCGGCGACTGCCGAGGTCTCGGATAAGGCGAAGGAGGGCGTTCATGGCATTAGGTTAACAAAACCGACAGCGAACGCGTGAGAACTTTCGGCGTGGTGGGCGAGGCTTTTAAAGCGCGCAAGGCAAGCGCACGGGCTTCCTTTTTCTCCCCGGCGGCCCGCTTGTGACGAGCCATTCCGCTGAGCGCGATACCGATGTTCTGTTGGATCATTTTCCGGTACGTCCTTTGCTCTGAAGCCGCTATATCGGCCATCAGGGTCGGCAGTTTCGGGACGAAGTGATTCTCAAGAATGTGAAGCTGCGCGGCATGGAACCGGTAGCCGGCATTGGCCAAGCTGGTTGAGAGCACGTTGTAGCGCACGAGCTTTTCGGGTCGATGGTGGAATCGGTTTCCAGGGGCAAGGAGCATCCAGCCGTACCAATCCGAGCAGCGAACGGTATCGGCGACGAAATTTCCGGCCGCGAGCATTGCCTCCCGTCGATAGACCGCCGAACTAGCGATCACGCGGTTGCTGGGCAGAATGTGATCCCAAGCACGACTGGCGCTTGGGATGCTCCAATCTCGCGGCACTTCCCGGCCGTCTTCGTAGATGTACCAACCGTCAGCGTGAACCAGGTCAAAGCCGCCAGATTCGATTTCGGCCATTTGGAGTTCGAGCTTCTCTGGGAGCCAGAAATCATCGTGATCGATGAAGGCAATGTAATCGCCAGTTGCTTCTTCGGTGAGGCGCTTTCGACCGGCGCCAAGCCCGGCATTTGCCTGCTTTATCAATCGGACCGGAAACTCTTCCGCGATCTTTCCAGATTCGTCCGTGCTGCCGTCGTCCAGCACTAAAACGTCGTAGTCCCGATAGGTTTGCGCGAAGACGGTTCCAAGCGCCTCCCGCAAGGTGGCCGCCCCGTTGTAAACCGCTAAGGCAACCGTGACTCGAGGCATCGGCAGAGTCTACTAAATCCCCCCGGTACACTTGATTTAACATATGATCGCGCGCAATCTGATCCTGAAGACATCGTCACTGAAGCCGGTGGAACGGATTGTTCGGGGTTCCCGCACGTTTCGGCCATTGGTCAGCCGTTTTATCGCTGGCGACACGCTGGAAGAATCTTTAAGCGCGTGTGAAGTCGTGCTCAAGAAAGGGATCAAAGTCACGCTCGACTACCTCGGCGAGAACACCAAGAGCGAAGCCGAAGCACTCGCGGCAAAGGCCACCTACAGCAAGATGCTGGAGCGGATTTCGACAGTGCCGGAGTTTGCTACCTTCGTGAAAGAGCATGGACACGAGCCCAAGATCGCCCGCGATCCGCTGAATATCAGCATCAAACTCACGCAGTGCGGCTTGGATCAGAGCCTTGAATTCGCGGAGAAAAACTTCCGTGATGTGCTCCAGATTGCTAAGGATCGCGGCAACTTCGTGCGGGTAGACATGGAAGCTTCCGAGTACACGGAGCGCACGATCGAAATGATCGAGAAGGTTTGGCCCGAATTCAAGAACACCGGAACCGTACTTCAGAGCTACCTTTTCCGAACCGACGAAGATGTCGAGAGAATGATTGCCATCGGTGCCCGAGTGCGCATCGTTAAGGGTGCCTATCTGGAACCCGCGTCGGTTGCTTTCCCAGAGAAGGCAAAGGTTGACGAAGCTTACGTTCGGCAGGCAAAGCGACTGCTTTCGGCAGGTTTCTATCCGGCGATTGCCACCCAGGACGAAACGATTATCAACGAGCTTAAGCGCTATGTCGCCAACGAAAAGATTGATCGGCAGAGCTTTGAGTTCCAGATGCTTTACGGGATCCGCCGCGATCTTCAGGAAGGGTTGGTTAACGAAGGATTCAACGTTCGGGTTTACGTCCCGTTTGGTGATGCCTGGTATCCTTACTTCACGCGCCGACTGGCCGAGCGGCCCGCCAATATGATGTTCATGGCGAAATCGCTCTTCAAAGGGTAGCGAGATAGTCGCGAAGCTGGCGGAGAACCTTTCCGCGATGGCTGATTTGGTGCTTTTCTTCGGCAGTGAGATCGGCCATCGTCCGGCCTTGCTCGGGTAGCCAGAAGATGGGGTCGTAGCCGAAGCCACCGTTCCCGCTCGGCGCAGTGCTTATCTTCCCTTCGCAGGTCGACTGAAAAACTCTTGACTCACCGGCGGGAGAAGCGAGGGCGACCGAGCAAACAAAACGCGCCCCTCGGCCCGCTTCTTCTATGCCCGAGAGTCGCTCTAGAATGATGCGCATCTTTTCGGGGAACGGCGTGTCCTCGCCGGCGAATCGCTTGCTGTACAGCCCTGGTTCCCCGCCCATCGCATCGATTTCCAGTCCAGCATCATCGGCCACGCACCACTCGCCGGTGGCTTCGACCGCACTAAGCACCTTGATGAGCGAATTTTCGGCGTAGGTAGTCCCGGTCTCTTCTGGCTCGGGCGCGTTTGGATAGTCAGCGAGGGTTCGGATCTCCAACTCCGGGAAATGACCCGAAAGTATCGTGACCATTTCACCCGCCTTTTTGGCGTTGTGGGTCGCTATAACAAGGCGTGATATGGCCATGGTTAGGCGGGCTTGAAGGGCTTTCCTTGAAGCGCTTTGAACGCAGCACGCTGCGCGGGAGTCATGATGCCTTCGAGCTTTTTCTTGGTTCGTGCTTCCACAGCGTCCAACTTCGGCTTCACCTTGACCCCGGCGGCTTGCATTTCCGATTCGAACTTTGCTCGCAATGTCTTACTTTCGGCTTCGCTTTTTGGGCGAACGCTTTGGTACTTGGTTAGAACTGGATTTGCAGCCTCTTGTTGCAACTTCGCTGATTCGTTTGCGCCGGCAGTGTATGCATCTCGGTATTGCTTCAATTGCGCGGAGGACATCCCAACTTTGGTAGCAACCTTCTCGTCCGTGAGCGCCGTAATGCCGAGTCGCTGCAAATTGATTTCTCGGAGCCGCTTGAGCTGAGTGGCGGAAAGGGCGGCGAGGACATCCTTCTTTAGCAAGCCGAATGCCTTTTCGAGTTCTGGGCGTACTTTTGCAGCGACCGCGGGATCGTTCGCTTTTGCGCCGTACTTCTTTTCCAAAGTCGCGAGCGTTTGCTCGTGGCGCTTGGCGAAGGTGTTCATTTTCGTCCGCTGGGCTTCGGTGATCTTGAGCTCCTTCTGCACCGGCTTCGATTGCATGATGGTCACGTCGGCCGCGTGAAAATCGAACGCGTCGGGCTTCGCCTGGAAGCCAATGAGCATTACGCCGAGTAATGGAGTCAGTACCATGAGTTTAGTTAAGGGACAACAGATCGGAATGTTGAACTTCGATGGCGGACGCGCCGAACTGGCCACGCACGGCATCGATGAAGATGGACGATGGGTCCACTTGCTGCACCAAGTAGATCGGCAAATGCCGGTCGTCGTTGATGACCTGAATCACGCACTGGTAGCTACCCGGCGAATCCTCTACTAGTTTACGCAATGACTTGAGCGTGGATTCGGTGGCCTTGCGCATGGAGATCCGCACCGTTCCCGCCACCGAGTCGTCTCGACTGGGCAGATTTTCAACTTCTGGCAGTGGCTCGGCCTTGTCCACTCGAATTTCGATGGACTTTTCGCCGCGCATCTCGCGATGCGTCGTGAAGCCGTGGAGCACGATGGTGGCATCTTTGACGATGATGTCTTTCAGGCGCTCGAAAGAGGCTGGAAAAACGGTGCAGCCGATCTGACCGCTGAAATCTTCCAACGAGAAAGACAGCATTTTTTTGCCTTCGTTCTTGGTTGTGATCACGCGATATTTGCTGACGACTCCGGCGAGCTTCACCGCCGTTCCGTCTGGCAGGTCGAGCGCGGCGCTGCAGGTTGCGCTGGAATTCTCTTGGAGCGACCGCTCCATTCCGCGAAGCGGGTGATCGGAGACATAGATCCCCATGACTTCCTTTTCTAACGCCAGAAGCTCAGTTCTGGTGTAGGCCGCGATGTCCGTCGGTAGGGTTGGCATCGACTCGGGCTCTTCGACGCCGCCTCCAAACAAGGAGGTCTGCCCGCCGAGACGTCGGCGCTGCTGGAGATCAGCATATTGGAGCGCGCCATCGACGTGCTCAAGGAGCTTGCGTCGATTCTTATCGATACTGTCCAGCGCGCCTGCTTTGACAAGGGCTTCAAGCGCGATGCGGTTCATGCCGAGTGACTTTGTTCGGTCCGCGAACTCGTAAAGATGCTCATACGGGCCGCTTTCGAGTCGCTCGGCCACGATTCCCTCAACCACGCCTTCTCCGACGCCCTTGATCGCCACGAGCCCGAATCGGATGGCGTCCACGGTGCGCTTGCTCTTCTCGTGCTTGTAGGCCTCAACGCTAAAGTCACCGATGGACTCGTTGACATCGGGCGGTAAGACCGCGATTTTCATGCGCCGGCACTCTTCGATAAAGGCGGTGACCTTGTCCTCTTTATCGAGATAGACGCTGAGGAGCGCGGCCATGTATTCGACCGGATAGTTCGCTTTTAGATAGGCCGTCTGGTAGGCAAGAATGGCGTAGCAAACGGCGTGGGCTTTGTTGAATGCATAGCCCGCAAACGGTTCTAGCAACGCCCATACGGTTTCGGCGGATTCATCCGAGATGTCGTTGCTGGCGGTTCCCTGCTTGAACTCGGTTTTCATGGACGCCAGGGCTTTCGCGTCCTTCTTACCCATCGCTCGCCGCAAAACGTCTGCCTTGCCGAGACTAAAGCCGGCCAGGGCCTGAACCAATTGCATGACTTGGTCTTGGTAGACGATAACGCCGTACGTCTCTTCGAGAATCGGGCGCATCCGGTCGTCGAGGTATTCGGCCTTTTGCCGACCGAACTTTACGTCGATGAAGCGCGGGATGTGCTCCATCGGACCCGGCCGGTAGAGAGCGACCATGGCCGCGAGTTCTCGGATGCTCGCCGGTTTCAGCTGCATCACCCAGCGCGTCATGCCGCCACCTTCAAGCTGGAACACGCCGGTCGTCTCGCCACGAGCGAGCATTTCGTAAGTCTTGGTGTCGCCGTCTTCGATGCTCTGGATGTTCAGCGTTTCGCCGGTTCGGCGCTTGATGTTCTCGACGCATCGGGCGAGAACCGTAAGGTTCGACAGTCCCAAGAAGTCCATCTTGAGCATGCCGATCTTCTCTAGGATTCCCATGGCAAACGCCGTCACGGGCTGACCGTCGTTGCCACGATAGAGCGGCAAGTACTCCATGAGTGGCTCGCGGGAAATAACGACTCCGGCAGCGTGGACGCCGCTGTTCCGGGCCATGCCTTCTACCGATTTGGCGGTGTCGAAAAGCTGGCGGATGCGAGGGTCGCCGTCTACAAGCTCTCGAAACTCGGTGACTTCTTTGTAAGCTTTGTCGAGGGTCGTGTTTGGGATTCCGGGGATCAGCTTCGTGATGCGATCCGTTTCCTGCGGCAAGTAGCCCATTACTCGGCCGCAGTCCTTAATGGCGGCCTTCGCGCCAAGGGTACCGAAGGTAATGATCTGCGCAACGTGGTCTTTGCCGAAACGGTCGTTAACGTACTGAATGACTTCGTCGCGCCGCGCGTCTTCGAAGTCCATATCGATATCGGGCATCGATATTCGTTCTGGATTCAAGAATCGCTCAAACGTTAGGCCGTACTCGACGGGGTCTACATCGGTGATGCCAATGCAGTAGGAAACTAACGAACCCGCAGCCGAACCACGAACGCCGTAATAGATGCCTTTGTCGCGTGCGACGTTCGCAAATTCACGAACAAGGAGGAAGTAGTCGCCAAAGCCCGTCTTCGTGATGACGTCAAGTTCGTACTCTAATCGGTCCAGAGAAAGTTCTGGATTCTTTGCCCGATCCTTGAGTCCTTTGTACGCAAGCTCTCGCAGGTGCTCCAGACTCGTCACGCCTTCGGGAGTCGACGCCTGTGGCATTGCCGCGTCTTCTTTGACGATTTGAACGTTGCACATTTCCGCGATTCGCGCGGTGTTCTCAAGCGCCTCGGGGTAGTCCCGAAAGAGGGCAGACATCTCCTTCTGATCTTTCAGATAGAACTCTTCGGTCTGGAACTTCATCCGGTTCGTATCGGCTACGTTCGATCCGGTTTGAATACAAAGGAGGACGTCGTGGGGCTCACTGTCGCCCTTACATCGGTAGTGCGCGTCGTTGGTGGCGACGAGCGGAAGGTTCAGTTCGCGGGCAATCTTGACGAGGTCCGGGTTGATCCGACGCTGCTCGGGCAAACCGTGGTCTTGGAGCTCGATGAAGAAGTTCCCTTCTCCGAACATCTCGGAGTACATTCCGGCCATATACTGTGCTCGGTTGTAATCGCCTTTCAGCAGCTCTTGGCAAACTTCGCTACCTAGGCAGGCACTTGTCGCAATGACGCCAGCCGAATACTTGCGGAGAATTTCGTGATCTACGCGCGGCTTGTAATAGTAACCTTCGAGAGCCGCAATCGAACTCAGGCGACAAAGATTTCGATACCCTTCAATATTCTTTGCAAGCAACAGAAGGTGGTAGGCACTCTTCTCGCCATCACCTTTCTTACTTTGAATCCCGTTCGGCGAGACATAGGCCTCGACGCCGAGTAGGGGTTTTACTCCTGCTTTAGTACACTCGTTGTAGAACTCGACCACGCCAAACATGACGCCGTGGTCGGATATTGCCAAGGCCTCCATTTCCAGCTCTTTGGCACGAGCCACCATCGCAGAAATGCGATTTGCACCGTCTAACAGGGAGTACTCGGTGTGGTTATGGATGTGAACAAATCGGTCGCACATCAGAAAAGGGAATCACGGCGGAGCCGCGCTATATTCTGACGGGAAACGGACCCTAATCGCCGCCGCAATCCTCTTCCCAGGCCCGCAAAATCTCCGCAACGCTCCACGCCTGCCACGGGCAGCCGCCGGGTCGATGCGGCGGGTCGCCGTCATAGACTTCCGCAACGCCACCCAGACCGTATTCCCAGAGCATGCTGATCGCGCTTCGGAGCGACTTCCGCGCTTCGCGAACGTCGGCGCCGTGCCGAACAAGGGCGGTCGCAAAGCTGCCCAGTAGCCACGGCCAAACGGTTCCTTGGTGATAGGCGGAGTCTCGGGACCCCATGTCTCCTTCAAATCGGGGTCGGTATCCCGGTTCGTTTCGGCCAAGGGTGCGTAATCCGATGGGAGTCAAAAGTTCGCGCTGCACCACCGCGAGCGCCCGAGCAGCATGCACGGTGTCGCATGGGGTGAACGGCAGCGCCATGGCGATGACCTGATTTGGCCGGAGAGAGGCGTCGTTGGGATCGGCGGTGTCGAGGTAATGGCCCCGCCCCTCGTGCCAAAACTTCGCTTCGAAGGAAGCCTCTGCTTTCTCTGCCGCAGCGCGATATGGGAGAGCGTCAACTTCATCGACCCGGCCCGCGATCCACTCGGTCACCCGGAGCAGATTGATCCAGAGCGCGTTCACTTCAATAGGTTTCCCATAGCGCGGGGTGACAACCCAGTCGCCGATCTTGGCGTCCATCCAAGTTAGGTTTGCTCCTTCCTCGCCTTGGCTTAGAAGGCCGTCTTCGGGATCGACGCAGATCCCAAATTCGGTGCCCTTTTGGTGGTGCCAGAAGATCTGGTGCAGCTTCGGCAGCATCGCTTCGGCAAACTGTTGGTCCCATTTTGCGGCCAGCGTTTTGTAGATCGCGTTGGCAAACCAAAGGGTCGCATCGACGGTGTTGTAGTCCGGCGTTTCGCCTTCTTTGACCACGCGGTTCGGGATGAGTCCGTTCTTGAGAAGATCAGCATAGGAATGCAGGATCGACTGCGCCCAATCGTGGCGCCCGGTCAGGAGGCAAATTCCCGGAAGCGAGATCATCGTATCTCGGCCCCAATCGGTGAACCATGGGTACCCCGCGAGAATCGTTTTCCGGCGACCAGTGTCGACCAAGAACTTTTGGGCGGCCGACTTTAGGGCAGGTGAGAGTTCGGTAGTGACCGCCGGGCGGTCCTGGGGCCATGTCGGTGGCGTTGGGTTCTCGGAGAGCGAGCAGGCAAGAAGTGCTTCTTCGCCCGGCGCGAGGCGATATCGCAGCTCACACGGGCAGTACAGGTCATCCCGCGGATCCAGTCCCCTTTCGGCTTCAATCGCGTGCTCAAAACGGTAGTACCAACCTTGTACGGGCGTGCAGGTTGCGGCTTCGTGAACCAAGAAAACAGGTCGTTCCGCCGCAATCGTAGTTCGACCAGCCGAAAACTCTACATCTTTCGGGAACGCGGAGGTCGAATTGAAGTTGCTGTGATGGTCCCGCCACGCCACTAGCGGCTTGAGGATGAGATCAAAGCTCACGGTGGAGAGATTTCTGTACCGGACCCAAGCAGTTTCCTCGCCTTGAACCAGTACGAGTTCCTTTTGAATGGTTGCTCCGAGAGCGCTAAAGGTCCAGCGAGCGCTTTCATCGGCTTCGAATTGGACAAGGTGCTTGTATCCGCTCGGATGGATCGTTCCTGAGTACTGGTTGGAAGAAATCTGCTCTGTGTGGATTCCGACTTTGATCTCCGCCTCAATCCCACCTAGCACCAGAACGCGATCCGTTGGCGGTTGCACCGCTGCGACGAGATGTCCGTGATATCGGCGGGAGTTCAAACCGGCGACGGTGCCCATCGCGTAGCCACCACGACCATTTGTCAGTAGCCACTCCAACTTTGAGCTGCGCGCGATGTTCTGACAATCGATTTCGGGCACCACGTACTTCATTTTTCTTCTCCGCTGATCACAGTTTTCGTGACCGGTTTTGTTCGCTGCAGCTTCCGCCTTTGGAGCAAATCAACGAACTGGTCGACCCGAACCTTGATTCCGACTCGGTACTCAATGGGCACCTGCCGGCGCATCATGTAGAACTCCAAACAGCCGACCGCCTGATTGATGCTCCACTCGCGGTCGTACCAGCCTAGTCTACGGTCACGCTTGTAGAGGTACTCGATTCGGGTTCCGCCGAGGTTTAGGCCTGCACGGAGGTGAATCCCGTCTCCCGCCATAAGAGAATCTTCGAGGAACGCCGGTTTTCCAAAATCTCGTGCGCCTACGAGCGCTGCACCGAAGTAGAGCTGCTGGTTAGGTTGATAAGCCAAACCCACCTGAGATCGCAACCAGCCGTACGTTTGCTTGCCGAGAAATGCGGCCTGATCAAATCGCACCACGGTTTGCAATTGTTTGGTGAGCGACAAGTTAGGTGGCGCAAAACTTGTGGTCACAATTCCTCGAACCGTTGACCGTACGTCCTGAGTTCCAATCGACTGCAGACGGGCCTGAGCATAGGCTCCTCCAACCTTCGCCGGACCAAGGGCCGCAGGACCCGAGGCTTCATAGACCAACTCCAGCGGCTTGTTGAAGCGTCGGTCGGAAACAAAGTTCGCCGCGCCTTGGTTGATGGATGAGGAAACCGACATCGAAGACCGGCGCTCCGTTAGGAAGCGGGTATCGGCTTGCGGATTGGGAACCTCAACGGTGTCAAACCAACCAAAATTGAACCGCTCGCCAAGCTCATTTCTTGGGACGAGAAGCGCGTTGGTTTCATTGGCTGGAACGAAGCCACGGGTGTAGGTCACGTTGTAAGTTGGGAAGGCTCGTTCGAAGGAACCGAACGATGCACCGAGGCCCGACTGCCGATCAATGAGCACGCTACCGGCCCAGCTCACGCCAAAGCCTTGATCGCCGCTGAAGGCGACGGACGGAATCCCGATTCCTTGCGCCCGACGATCCAGGTTAAAGCCGTACGATGGCACGGCACCGATTCGACGGCCAAGAATCGAGATCACGGGCCGATGGATAGATCCGCGCTGACCAGGAACGAAGGTGACTTTCTTCGAAAAGATCTCAAAAAGCGGTGGCTTATTTGTGCAGGTCGTTCCGTAAACGTCGGTCAGGGTCCAGAGCTCCGGCTTAATGTCCAGCGTCTTTGCGCGGATGTTTGCGCCTGCGAGGTCGGCCTCGATGTTCTCGGCGGTGGCGGTCCGTCCGGTTGGAAGCCAGAGGATGACCACCTTCTCGGCCGATAGGCTGCCTTCGGGATCGTCTAGGGCTACCTTCCCTTCCGCAATGGCGCTTCTCTCGCCGGGACGGTCGGTGTAAATCACGCGATCCGCCGTGATTTTCGTGGGCCCGTAGAGCACGGTTACTCCGTCGCTGAACTCAATCGTGCCTTTTGCCAGGTCGCGACGCTGAGATTTTGCAATGACAACGACCTCTTCGTCCAGAGTTTGAACGGCGGGAAGTTGCGGATAACTGCCGGAAAACAGGCCCGGCAAGAGGGCGCCAAAGGCAAGCCAGGGTCCGGACATGGGCATCGAGTCTACCGTCGTCTCAGAACACCGAACGGTACGGTGAACTTTAGTTCTTGGGTTTCGCGTCCTTGCTCATGTAAAGTAAAGGTGATCTTATGGAATGGAATGTGGCCTCGATAATGACGGTAGACCCAGCGGCGCAGGAGCGTCAGTGGGTTAGCCGAGTTAGAACCGGAGACCATGTCGCCATTGGCAACCTGATCGAGCGGCACCGAAACCGCCTGTTGCGCACCGCGACGAACCTTCTGCGAGACCGATTTGAAGCCGAAGACGTCGCTCAGGAAGCATTCCTGAAGGCGTTCCGAGAGATCGCAAAGTTGCGGGACGACCGAGCTTTCAGCGGTTTTCTTTATCGAATCTGCGTTCGACTCTGCATGGATCGATTGCGGCTCAAGCGGCCCGAGCTTGTTGAGTTCGATCCAAGCCAGCCAGATCGCGGACGCGATGTAGAAAATAAAGTGTTGGTTGAGAAGCTCTTGGGACAACTTCCCCACGAGCTTCGCGCGACCCTGATTCTTCGAGAGATGGAACAACTGAGCTACGAAGAAGTCGCAGAAGTCATGCATGTTCCCGTTGGCACAGTGCGCTCGAGACTGCACACCGCCCGCGAGCGATTCCGCGCCCTCTGGATGGAGGCGATGAAAGATTGAAACGCTGGGAAGCTCCTTGCGATCGGTTCCGACGCCTGACTTCCGAATCACGAGACCGTAACCTCGGCGAGGCGGAGTCGAACTTTCTCCTAGATCATCGATCAACCTGCCAGCTTTGCGCAGCGACCGAAAACACGATGGCGATGGCCCTCAACATGCTGAAGGACGCCTCCCTTCCGGTTGAAACGCCTTACGCGTTCGACCACCGCTTGGAAAGGAACGCCAAGGTTCAGGTAGCAAAAGACAGTTTCCGGTACTGGAGGCCAGCGCTCATAAGTGCAGCGGCTGCGGCCGTCATCGTGTTCAGCTTAGTTGGAGTTCTGAAAGAAGAGCGGCAGGATCCGGTCAACACGGGCCAGGGATCGAGCGTTCGGCGAACAATTCCGAAGTCCGAATTTCCCGTTCTCGAACTCGAATCGGAATCGCTTAACCTGAAATGACCACCGGCGCGAGAGCGTTTTGGGGTGCCATCGTAGGTGCCCTCGTCACTCTCGTGATTCATCCGTCAACCCGTCCGTTTTATCTGGCCGACCCGGCCAGAGTGCAAGCCGATCCGTTTGAGTATCTGGCCCCGGCCAAGCAGGCAAAACTCGTTGCCCCGGCGTCTTTAACTGCCGCCGCAACTTGGACCCAAGTCGCCACGGAAAAGATCGATTCCGGCGTTGGACTTTCCGCAAAGGAAATGCGCACATTGAGCGCCATTCTCGCGGCAGCTAAACGAACAGAACCTCTGAATTCCTTTTGGCCCCAAGCCGAAGCGGCAATTCTTGGTAGCCAGTCTTCGGATCAGGAACCCGTTTCGCTTTGGTTGCGATCGGCAAACCTGACCGAGTGGAACGACCACCAATCTGCGCGCCTGCTTGATATCAAACAGCGGCTTGCTTCTTCGAGTAACGCGAGATTTTCGTGGCACTCCGCCTATGCCTACTTTGCCCGGTCCCAAAGTCCATCAAGGCAGATTTCACGCTTCGGACGCCGAATGGTATCGCGCGTTGACTTCACGTCAGAGCGCGGAGTTTCCATTCGGTACGCAACGATTTGGAACGGCAACCTCATGAGGGCAAACGCGAAGAGCGTGGCGACGGGGGATATTGGCTCGCAACTTGTTGACATCGCTGCCTATCCATCGGAGCTTGTCACTGGCTCCCGTCCGAAGCGGCTGTACCTTGGCCGTAACCTCGTCGCAAACTCTCTGCGAGCCGCCGGGAGAGGACCCGATGCGGATGATGTCTTAGAGATTTTTCAAAATAACGATGGCTGGTCAGCCCTTGTTCAGCGACCGGACCCGACCGCGACCGCACGTCGGCTCACCCTATACTCTGTACTCTGTGCCGCAGTACCGCAGGCGTGCCTGTTCTTGATCGGGATTGGGCTGGCTTTCGGCCTCATCGGCAGCGCCTTGGTTGAGGTTGCTCGAAAGCACACCCTGCCGCGCTACAGCGCAGTGGTCGCTGCCCTGATCCTTGCTAGCGTAACGTACTACTTCACGCGTGGGATCGCAGCGCCGATCTCGATGTTTTTGTGTTCCCTGCTCACCCTTCTGCAGCCCACCAAACTGCGCAGCAAGTTGGAAGGCGACGCCGAATCGAGCTTGGGATTGTTGTTCCAAGTCGCGGTTTTCCTGATTTCGGCGTCCGTCGCCACGGCAATCCTGGGGTCGCTCGTGTTGTCTTCCCTCGCAGGCTACGCACTGCTACAACGCGCGGATTTTGTTTCCCACTTGCATGGCGACGGCATGGTCGCTCTTCAAGCAGCTTTGATCCTGGCTTCCAGCCTCTTTCTTATTCCGTTCTGGTGGGCCTACGTGCAAAAGATTGCCACCTTGAGGGTGCTGAGTTTGTCTCTGAAACGCTTTGGCTGGAACCTCGTCGGGTTCGGCATGGTTTCGGCGGCGATTGCCGGTCCGGTTTGTTTTGCCATAGATCGATCGCTTGAAGACACTTGGACAAAGCTGCTGACAAACGAACCGGTCTACTATCTACAACAGTGACCGCATCGCTGGAAGATCGAATTGGGAAGTTGGCCCAGGACCGTCTGGACCTGATCGCGACTTTGTCGACCAAGCCAACCGGGTTGAGTTGGTGCCGGAAACATACCGAAATTCTCGACGAGATCATTCGGCTGCTGTGCCACGTTCACGGGGACTCGCAGTTCGCGGTGATTGCCACGGGCGGATATGGTCGCTTCGAAGTTTCTCCGGCGTCGGATGTCGATCTCACCCTTATTCCGGCCGATGAAACCTCGCCCGAAGTCGAAAAGGCGGTCCGCGGGTTCTTTCTCGACTTAGACCACTACTTGGGGCGAGTCGTCAAGATTCCATACGGATACTCCTACCGGCTGATGGGCGATGTTCCAGGATTGGACCAGGCATCGAGAACGGGCCTGCTGGATATGCGCCTGGTGGCGGGTGAAGCCGACCTTGTTCGCGCTCTAGACAACCTGCTGCGGAACACGATGTCGCCCGGCGAGTTTGTGCTGGCTAAGGCCCAGGAGCGCAACGAATGGCTGCAGAAAACTCACGACACACCACTGGTCGTTGAGCCGCAGCTCAAGGAAGGAGCAGGTGGACTGCGATCTTTTCAAGCATCAAACTGGATTCGACATGCCATCGGTGAGCAGCCACTCCGCCCGGGTGATGCTTACGACTTGGTCGTCAAGAACCGGAACCTGCTTCATTTTCAAGCTGGTCGACTCCAAGATCACCTGACCCGATCCCGTCAGGCTGAGATTGCTGACCTCACGAACCAAAACATTTATGTCCTGATGGGCCAGCACGTCGAGGCAGCGGTTGATTTGCACCGCGAGTACGAGCGGTCCCTCAGCCGGGTTCGCGAGAGCCGGTTTCCGCTTGCCGAGGGCATCTTCTCAGATCGCGGTGAAGTGCGGTTTGATGGTCCTTCCGATAGCGGCGATGCTGCTGTGGCCATTGCGATCGCAACTCAGCTCGGGTTGCGCGTCGGCGAGTATCAAGTCGTCGCTCCCACCCTTACCAAAGGTGCTTCCGCGCTCTATGCCATGCGGGCCGGGGAGGGAACGATTCGAAATCTGGACCGGTGTGGGTTGCTTGACTCACTGTTGCCTGAACTGACTACTTGTCGATTTTTACTGCCGACGGACTCCGTCCACGACTTCACCGTGTTTGAACATACGATGCGGGTGATCAGGAATCTGGACGAGCTCGGCGAAGATCCGTTCTTGCGCGAGGTTCGGGATGGAATCACAACGCCGGAAGCGATGTATCTGGCTGCGCTCTTGCACGATGTCGGAAAAGCCCAGCGGGAATTGCCGCACAGCATCGCTGGCGAGCATATCGCTCGTTCGGTTACCGAACGGTGGAGTTTGGAGCCCAACCTGTGCGACACCGTTGCTTGGCTTGTTAAGGAGCATTTGACGATGGCGCAGTTCATTCGAATGCGCGACCTCATGCACCCACAAACCAGCGCAGAATTCGCGGAGATAGTTGGCGATACAAATCGATTAGGGCTGCTCACTTTGCTGACCTATGCGGACATCGCCGCGGTCTCCAAGACGACCTGGACCCCGGCGATGCACACGTTCCTTCGCCAACTGTTCGAGTCCACCTCCGCGATTCTTAGCGGTGAACCGGCAGAGTCTATCGATCTCGGTCAAACCCGACGTCGGCTCATGCGGACGCTGAATACGGCCGATACGGATCCAGCAGCGGTTGAAGCATTCCTCGAAAGCCTGCCCGCTTACTACCTTGCGAGCACGCCACCAGAAGTGGTTCGGTTGCATCGGCACTATGCGGCGGAAGCTGCCCTTGGCAACTCCACGGTGGACCTCACCCCAAAACCTTCCCTGAGCGCGTCGGAAGTCACCGTCTGTTGCACGGACGCACCGGGTCTGCTGAGCCGACTGCTCGGAGTGTTTTATGCTTTCGATCTCAGTTTGCTAGCCGTTCGAGTCGCAACGACGAAATCCAATCCAGCGATTGCGTTGGACACCTTCGTCGCAAGTTTCGGGGGAAAGCCCATTCCAAATTCGACCGCAGGAGAGCTGACCCGGACGCTGCGGCAAGTCATTTCTGGCGAGATTACGACCGCAGAAGTGCTAACGAACCGAGGCAAGGACCCGGCTAGAAACCAGCGACTCTTTACGTACACGTATCGCGAAGGTAACCCGGGAATCTTGGAGATTCGATCTCCGCGAGGTCGCGGTATGCCTTATCGATTCTCTCGGCTTTTTGCCGAACAAGGTTGGAATGTCGTTTCCGCGCGGGTTGGCCAATGGGCGGGCAATGGCGCGGCTGCCTTTTATCTCACGCATACCGACGGGCGGGCAGTGAGGGCAGAGGAAATAGACGAGATGCTGAACAGCCTACGCTGAATCTACATGCAGGGTTTTTTCGTTGGTGTAAGTTGCGGTTCCCTTCGGAGCACTCTTCGGTTTCCGAACATACTTCTTCAGCGTATAGTCCACTGGCACATAGCTCGAATGTTTGCTGCTTGAGTTTTTGACCGCGATTCGAGCCGCAAACTCAAGGTGCTCTTTCTGCATTCGTTGGGGCTGATTGTTCGTTCGCAGAACAACGTGCGTGCTCGTCGCCCCGCGGACGTGGAACCAGTAGTCGTTCGGCTTTGCAACGCGAAGGGTGAGGTAGTCGTTTGCTTCGGCATTCTCGCCGTAAAGCACGGTGATGCCGCCGGGACCAAGGATTTCCCGAATTCGGTGCCCTTCGAATGGCCGCTCATCTTTTCGCTCCGATGGCAATTGCGCAGCGAACAGCCAGCGTCGTTGCCGCGCCTCGTCTACTAGCTTCTCGAGCTCGCCCACGCTCTTGGCCTGTTGAACCCGGTGGGTGATTTCGAGAATCGCGCGGTAGTCGTGGGTTAGAGTCACGGCTTGCTGCGCAATCCCATCCAGCGCGCCCTTTGCCTTTTTCGCCCGCTCGTAGTATCGGTTGGCATTCGCGATAGCATCGAGTTCGGGATCAAGCTTAATTGTCACCGGCTCGCCTTCGAAGTTCACGAGCTCGACCGTCGGAACCGCCTTTGGAACTTGGAACGCGTAGGCCATCAGCAAATCGCCCGTCGCCTGCCACAGCCCGGCCTTTCCACCGCGCTGCTCGGCATCGCGTAGTTGTTGGAGCGCGGACTCGCGGGCAAGTTGGACTCGCTCCAAACGTTTGAGGATCGAAGTCCGCCCTGACTCTAGCGCTTCGGCATCAATCCTCGCTTCAAACGACGATTCCAGCGCGCCGCTCAGGGTTTCTCGATTCTGCTCCTCGTAGCCAAGAGATGCGACTGAGATCGGATAAGAACCGTAACCTGGCGCCAGGACCGGGGACATCAGCTCCGTTTCAGATTTACCAAGAGAGAGCAGGAACTTTGATGGTCGAAAGACGGAGCTTTCGGCTTCCATGACTGGCGGCAAAACGTACTCGCGGCCTGGGACCACTGGTCGAACGCTCTTGGCATCGCCGATCACTTTTGCGGCGGAGATCACCCGCTGGTCCGGGCCAACCAAGATCAGGTTCGAATGCTTCCCCATCAGCTCGAACACGAGAAGATGTGGACCAGTTGCGGTGCTCACTTCGATGGTCACGAACCGCTCGTCTCCGTACTGCTTCACCTCCACAATTCGGCCGTTCTCAAGCCGAGATCGCAGTGCGCCAAGAAAACCGGTCGCGGTCGGCATGGTGCGAGGTCGACGCGTGCTGAGATGCAACCGAAACCAAGTGGGGTGGCAACTCGCCAAAAAGCGGAAAACCGTCGTTTGGTACGTCTCAAACCAAACGGTAAAGGCGTCGGGTTGACGGATTTCCTGAATGCGAGAACCCACTAACGCCTGCATTTCTTCGGTCACACACCGAACTACAAAATTATCGAAGGGGATTTGCTTCAGGACGCTCACAACTTATTCACACTGGAAAAACAAAAGGACCTTAGGTAAATGAAGACCCACCTTGATGATGTTGACATCCAAATCCTGAAGACGTTGCAAAGCAACGGAAGAATCACAAACGCCGACTTGGCCAAGTTGGTCGATCTTTCCGCGCCGTCGGTCTTGCAGCGAGTGCGCGCCTTGGAAAAGGCAGGGCTGATCCGCGGCTTCCATGCTCACCTCGACGCGGAGCGCCTCGGCCTACGCGTCACCGCGATGGTGCAGATCACCCTTGCTCTTCATCAGGAACAGCCCATCGAGCGATTCCGAAAAGCGGTTCAGCTCTATCCAGAAATTTTGGAGTGCTTCCACGTAAGCGGTGACTTTGACTTTCTGCTTAAGGTTGTCGTTCCGGACATGAAATCGTACGAGGTGTTCATTCGCGAGAAGCTCAGCCGGATCAAGGGCATTCAGCAGATTCGTTCGAACTTCGTGATCGCAACGAACAAGCACACCTCGCAGTTGCCGTTTTAGCTCAACCCACGATACGGGCGCCTCGGATGTTATCGAGAATCGGCTGCCATTTGGCGAGGTCCCCCGGAACAATGACGAGGCAGGATCGACTGATCTCGATCCGATCGGCGACCTCTTGGGCAAGGCCGGTATGGGAAATCACTTCTAAACCGAGCTTCTTCTTCGGAAAGACCAGCAGCAAGGTGAGCCGAAAGTCGGTTTCAAGGGTGAGGACTTTCTCGGCCAGGAAGGCGGCTTCCAGCTTGCTCACCTTTTTCAGCGACTCCGTGAGAGCGACGCGCTCTCGGGGAGCAATGTCCACGGGATCGAATCGATCCGTTGGGGCGAGCTTTTCCATGGATCCTCGGACCGCTTCGACCCGTGCGCTCCAATCGATGATTTTTAGTCGATACTTTTCTGCCAGAGCCGTATCGCCCCTTTGCGAGAGGTAACCAAACGCGACGCTTGCCGCGTTTTCGGTAATCCCGGGGTCTTTCAGCATCGCCTCATCAAGGACAGCAAGGCCGGAATCGTCCTTGTCGATGTTCAGTCGTTTCCAGCCCTCGACGAGCATTAAGCGTTCATTGTCTGGAAACTTTTCGGGGCCCTCTCGAAGGACCTCGATCAGCGCGGCGTGGTCTCTGCGCTCTTGATAAATTGAGGCAAGGGACTCGTAGCCCGAGGCCAGCAGCTTCCCTTCTGCTCGCAACTTTTGAAGTTCAACTTCTCGAGTTCCGATGGACTCTTGGTTGCCAATGATTTCGCTCCACTTTGATTCGAGTTTCGCGTGCCAGAAGGCAGAAAGTTTGTCGGCGATGCTTTGCCAATTTGGGCCGAAGAACTCTTCTATCCCGTTTCGGTACGGGGCACGGACCCGGTCCATCCAATCATCAAAAGACCGCACTTGGTCAAGCGCTTTCAGCCGATCTGATAGAGCTGGGTGCGAATCGTCGTAGTCGGTTTGCTGCCTCAGGGCGAGACGCAGATTGTCTTCGGACTTGCTATCGATCTGCTGATCTCCGATGTAGCGATGCAAGCGAACCACCAAGTCTCGGGGAGGGGCAGCGGCGCGCTGGACAATTTCCGGAATGATTCCGTCCTTTGGGTTGAATGGGGCGAGCTCGGAGATGTTTAGGCGAACAAGGCCCTGAGCCGCCGAGAGCGGACTCGTGTACCTGGCTGCGAACGCGTCAGAGTCGTACTCGTTGTCCCGTCCGAGAACGAACATCAGTGCATCGAATCGGGTGAAGTACCAGTTGACGATGGGTTTGAAGATGAACCCGGTGAGTCCTCCGGCCAAGCTTTGGTACAGGGTCAGAAGAGTCACGAACAATCCATGGGCGCGAGCGCCAAAGTTGCCATGTCGGCCAGAAAAGTGCCCGAATTCATGCACGATAACCGCACGTGCCTCATCTGCCGAAAGCAGTTGTAGCAAAGCCCACCCCAGGGTGAGCACATGCTCCCGCTTTCCGAAGAGCAGGTACTTGCTCCGAATCCCGGCGGAAGCATTTAGTTCACCGTTCAGGACAATTTTGGAAACGGGTGGGGCGTTCGACTGTTGTGTGATCTTGTCAACTTCGGCCCAAAGAAGTGGTGCGTCTTCCCGAGAAAGTTCGAACTCCTCCTCAACCGGAATGTGCTGGAACAGGCTTCGAAGGACAGCGAAGAGCGTTACGCCAATTGCGAGATATGCCCACGCGTAGACCCGCCCCCTGGTGACGGATTGCCAGACGAGGAGCCCAAGCAGCAAAAGCAAAACCGCAACGGTCGAAAAGACAATGAACCAACCCAAGCCGGCAAACTTACGGACGCGGTCGGTGAATTTGCCGGGGTTTGCCTTTGCCCACGCTTCGTACTCTTTGATCCGGTTGACCGATTCGACGAAACCGGATCGTGCCTTTGCTTCGGCTTGGCTAAGTTGTTCGGCGGAGGGAAGTCCCTTCATTGATGCCAGTTAGCATACAAGCACTATGCGGCGGATAAGGCAGCCTCAAGATCGTCGATGAGGTCGTTGACGTTCTCAATTCCAACGGACAGCCGAATGTAGTCCGGCGAAACGCCCGCGGACGTCTGCTCTTTTGGCGTGAGCTGCTGGTGGGTTGTGCTGGCGGGATGAATGACGAGCGACTTAGCGTCACCGATGTTCGCCAAAAGGGAGAAGATCTCAAGCTTATCGATGAACTTCAATGCGGCGTCGTGGTCACCTTGGATTCCGAATCCAATGAGCGCACCGAATTGACCGCGATAGAAAGCAGTCTTTGCCCTCTCGTAGTCGACGTGGGTTGGCAGGCCCGGATAGTTCACCCAGGTCACTTTCGGATGCTGTTCTAAGAATTCCGCTACCCGCTTTGCGTTCTCCGAATGTCTTTCTAGCCGAAGGTGCAAGGTTTCTAGACCCTGCAATAGGAGGAAGGCATTGAACGGCGACAGGGCGGCCCCGGTATCACGAAGCCCTTGAACTCGCGCCTTCAACCCAAAGGCAACGTTTCCGAGCCCTGGAAAATCGCCGAAAACATCCCAGAACTTCAAGCCGTGATAGGAGGGGTCCGGATCGGTGAAGTTGGGGTACCGGCCCGAAGCCGCCCAGTCGAAGTTCCCACCATCGACCACGACGCCGCCGATCGCAGTCCCATGCCCTCCAGTATTTCGTCGCCGAGTGAACAACCACGTTCGCGCCTAAATCAAACGGCCGGACCAAATAGGGAGATGCGGCGGTGTTATCGATCACTAGCGGAACGCCCGCTTCTTTCGCAATAGCTGAGACCTCCGCAAACGGGAAGGTGTCTAGCTTGGGGTTTCCTAGGGTCTCACCGTAGATGAGCTTTGTGCGCTCGGTGATTGCATCGCGGAATCCGGCGGGATTCGACTGATCGACGAACTTCACTTTGATGCCGTATTTCGGCAGGGTGTAGTGAAAAAGGTTATACGTTCCGCCATACAGGGACGAGCTGGAAACGATTTCATCCCCGGCTTCTGCGATGGTTGTGATTGCGAGGACTTCGGCAGCCTGACCAGAAGCGGTTGCAACTGCGTGCGATCCGCCTTCCAATGCGGCGATTCGATCTTCGAAAACCGCCGTTGTCGGATTCATGATCCGGGTGTAGATGTTGCCGAACTCTTGGAGCGAAAACAGTCGCGCGGCGTGAGCGGTGTCGTCAAACACGTAGCTCGTGGTTTGGTAAATCGGCACGGCGCGGGACTTGGTGGTTGGATCGACGGTTTGTCCAGCGTGGAGGGTCTGGGTTTCGAATTGGTGACGGCTCATTTCCGAAATATGGTTCGGAACCAACTGGGGCAGTTAGCTTTACAAAATGAAAGTGCCCTTATTGGCAGAAAAGCCTTCGATTGTTTCGCAACAAATCGCCTAGTTCTAAGCCCCCGTTTACGGTTTGATGCACTTAGTGATTGCTAAAGGAAACACCAGAATCGGCACCACTCGGCAGGCATTTTGTTGAGAATATTCTTGACGAAGGGGCTAGTCAAACTGCTTCACGAGGTTCAATTTGGGGGGTGTTCTACGATGAAGTCTGAACGAAGGCAATGTTTGCCAACATGCCTAATCTCCCTTGGTTTTTGCCCAAGTATTTGTTATCATATCACTCATCTTTAACAACGAAGTTAGGGACGGAGTATTAATGCAAAACTGTCACACACCAAAGAATGGTTTGAAGGGATTCACCCTCATCGAACTGCTGGTCGTAATCGCCATCATCGCGATTCTCGCTGCCATCCTCTTCCCGGTCTTCGCTCAGGCGAAAGCTGCGGCTAAGAAGTCTGCTGCGCTGAGCAATACCAAGCAGACCGGAACGGGCATCCTTCTGTACTCGACGGATTACGACGACTACTTCCCGTTGATGCACTCCATCGACCCGATCACCGGCACATACCTGCACAGTTTCTGGAGCACTCCGTCCTACCGACTTCACTCCGTTCCAGCCGGTTGGGGAGCTAACTCAGCCTTCACCGCCGCCGATGCGGTGGCTTGGCACAACTCCACCTTCCCTTACACCAAGAACTACGACATCTACACCGCCAGCGGACAGACGCTGTACACCGCTGGATTCAGCTACACCACCGCTCCGGCAGGGCTGCCTGTCACCTCCCTTGCCACCAACGGCTTGCTCAATGCAGCCTCGGCGTCCGAAGTCGCACGTCCGAGCCAGTTGCCATTGGCCACTTGGAGCAACGGTAAAGAAGCCTATCGCGGCTACGGATACACCCCGGTCTACATGATCTGCCCGGTCATCGGAACGCCAGGAAACCCAGCCCCGGTTTGTAAGTTCAACGCCGGCGGAGTTCCACAGGCAGGAAGCACGCGATCGTTGGCAAGCCGACAGGACACCTACGAGTGCACCTTCGAAGGCGCCAGCGACACTACCCACGTCTTTGGCGATGGCTGGCTCGTGGTTGCTACGGACTCTTCCGCACGATTCATCAAGCACCCTGCCGAAGGTATTAACACTGGGAACCGCAACATTCCTGGTTACCAGTACAGCAAGGTGGCAGATTGCGTCGGCGACCCAGTGAGCGCACCAGGAAACTTGTATGTTCCGGCACGATGCGTCTCAGCACCCGGTGCGGGCCGCTACATGAGCTACTTCCGACCCGACTCGACCTTCGAGTACACGATCGGCCCCGTTGGCTCCGCCCTCCCTTGCTTCCCATAATATGCGTGTGAAGCAACTGAAGTCACTGCTCTTCGCTTCCGTCGTTGCTGCATCCCTTATCGGATGCGGCAATGACGCGGAGCCACCAAATCCGGCTGGCGCAGAAGCCAAGTCGGACAAGAAGTACTCGAAAGAGGACGCGGCAGCGGCCCAGCCGGTCCGGGGCAACGCTCTGAAAGATTCTCCGCAATAGGACAACCCGAGCGCCGTCAGGTCGGTATTCTGAAACTGATGGCGCTCGGCAAACTTACTCTCTCTGATCTCAACGCGGCTGGTAAACGCGTTCTCGTTCGATGCGACTTTAACGTGCCGTTAGAGAACGGCGAAATTACTGATAGTCGTCGAATCGAAGAGAGCCTTGCAACGATTGGCCACCTGATCAAGCAGGGTGCAATTGTCATTCTTGCCAGCCATCTTGGCCGCCCGAAAGGCATCGACAATGCTCTTACGCTTGAGCCCGTCGCTAATCGTCTCAGCGAACTGCTGGACCAGCCGGTGACCTTGCTCCCAGATTGCGTTGGATTTGAAGTTGAGAAAGCCATTTCAAAGGCTCAGCCGGGTGAGGTTCTATTGCTCGAGAACGTCCGGTTCCATCCCGAAGAAGAAGCAAACGACCCTGCTTTCGCCGCAAAGCTCGCGAAGCTTGCTGACGTTTTTGTTAACGACGCCTTCGGAACCGCGCATCGCGCCCACGCCAGCACGGAGGGCGTCGCGCACATCCTGCCCGGCTATGCCGGCCTTCTGATCGAGAAGGAACTGCAGCACCTCGGGGTCGTGGTCACGAATCCGGCAAGACCGTTTGTCGCGATCATGGGTGGAAGCAAGGTCAAGGACAAGATTGCCCTTATCGACAACCTGCTGCCGAAAGTCGATCGCTTGCTCATCGGCGGCGGTATGACCTACACGTTCCTGAAGGCGCAAGGCAAAGAAATTGGAAAGTCGATTTTGGACTCAAGCTCGATCGAGTACGCGGCTAGCTTGCTGAAGGAATATCCCGAAAAGATCCTGCTGCCAGTTGACCTCGTTGTAAGCGACGCATTCTCCGCCGATGCCAATACGATGGTTGTTTCGACGGACGAAATCCCGGCTGATCAGGAAGGACTCGATATCGGACCTGCTTCGCGCATCGCCTTTGCCGAAGTCATCAAGGCAGCGCAGACTGTGCTTTGGAACGGACCCGTTGGTGTCTTCGAATTGAAACCTTTTGAGGGTGGAACCCGTGCTGTTGCGGAAGCGATGGCGGAGTGCAAGGGCACCACGATTGTGGGTGGCGGGGACAGCGCGGCGGCGGTTGAGAAATTCGGCCTTGCGGACAAGATGAGCCATGTCAGCACCGGCGGCGGTGCGAGCTTGGAGTTTCTCGAAGGCAAGGTCTTGCCAGGGATTGCCGCGCTCAGGGATTCGGAGTAGGTTTATTCTTCCGGCATTTGTCGCTGCAGAACTTCACGTTTTCCCAGTCTCGTTCCCACTTTTTTCGCCAAGCGAACGGCCGCCCACACGCGGCGCAGGTCTTGGTGGGCAGGTGGGAGTTGTTCCGTTGCGGCATGCTTAGCTCTACGACATCATGCCAATTCTGAGCGCAAGTGAAAGCTACCGCGAGTTCGCCCAGCCGTTGTACCGAGATGCGAACGGTGCAAACGTTGTGGTGGACGTCGACGGCCCGGGCTACTACGATTTGGACGGCCTGAGCGCCACCCCGTTTGAAGAGTTCGTGACCCTCACATCGGAAGCGCCAGTCGTTATCCCAGTTGGGCTAGGTCGGCTCTCGGCGCCGGAGGGCATCACAGAGCCCGTACGCCCCCCGATCTTCGGCGCGGGTTGGATCACCTCGTTGGAAATGCCGGTCTATGTCGATGGCCTCCGGCTGCCATTTGAACACATTTCCAGCGAAGTCCCATGCCCGTTTTTCCGCGAAGTGAAGAGCGAGGGCTACATCACCGTGATCTGGGCGGATTCGATTGAGACCAAGCTACAGGATCGCTGGCACGTGGGCGACGTGGAAGCGCGTAAGCGGTACGACGTCATCGCCCAAAACCAAACTAAGCTGTTCCCTGTCGCAAGCGCTTGGGAAGATGGCGTTCCTTTCACCGGTGAGCATCAGAGTTTTCTGAACTCGTTTAGCTGGACTCAACCACTGCCGGCGGACTGCACCGGGCTCCGACTTCGAAAGACTTACGATCGCTTCCACGGACGGCAACGGGCGCGCGTTTTGGTTGATGGCGAGTTTGTGGGCTGGTGGTACGAGCCGCGCGAGGACCGAGAGCGGCGCTGGGCAACGAGCGAGTTTGGGATCGATCGCCGATGGCTCGAAGGCAAGTCTCAAGTCCGGATCACGCTGGACCCGCCTGCCGGGGTTGCGCTCTGGAGCATGGCGGAACTTCAGGTTTGGACAATCACGCCCGTATCGCGATAAAGATATCGTTGACGTTCGTGCCCGTGTATGCGGCGGGCAATGCCCAGTTCTCTTCTTCGAGGATGCGAGTGGTATCAAACGATCGTATCGCAGTATTGAATTCTTCGATTCGTGTTGGCGTGGGCTTGTCCTGCGCGGTGATGGAAGCGCCTGCGTAGTTGGTGGCTCCATCTCGGCCATCTGTTCCAGCCGCAAGAATAGCGGTTCCCATCCAGCCCATCTTTGTCGCCGCGACCAGCGCGACGTGCTGGCTTCGACCACCAGGGATGTCTCCGATCACTGTAAGCGTCGGTTCGCCTCCGTACACGACCGCTTCCCTGTCCAAGAGTGCTGAAACTTGCAGGCCCAACCGCTCACCAAATTCGGTGGCGTCCTGCATCACAAACGGCAGCGGCTCTAGCTCCTCGATCCAAAATTTGTTCTGCAACAAGTGGGCTCGCGCCGCCTGAACCGCCATAGCGTTGTTAGCAACGACTCGATGGGGAATCGATTGCTCTTCATCCCAAAAGGGTCCACTTCCGATCGTGCAGAAGTCGTCGCCGATGACGTCCGAGATGACGTAGGCTCGCTTCCACTTAACGTGACCAAGGGCCCGCGCGAGTCCGCCGGATTTAGTTAGCGAGTGTTGCTGGCGGAACTCGTTTAAGGCAAAAATATCCGCGCCAGAATTCATCACCTGCCGGGTTTGGAATTGAAAGTCTCTAAGGCCAATTCCCGGGCGGAGACTCTCCATAAGGGCCGAAGCTCCGCCGCTGAGCAAAAGCACAACTCTGTCGCTCGGTTGACAACTCGCCGCAAACTCAAGCGCTCGTTCGCCTGCGATCAAGCTACGTTCGTCTGGAATCGGGTGGCTGCTAACGAAAAAATTGAAACCATCATAGCGAGGACCATTGTCTAGTTCGGTCGTGATCACGAGCCCAGTGGCGATGCCTGGACGGTCCTGTACGAGTCCCGCAACCATGGCCGACGCCGCCTTGCCGACCGCGAGGACTTTGATCGGAAAGTCTCGATGTCGAAACATCGAACGGGCGACTTTGCTCATCACAAAGTCGCCCGCCACGGCACGAAGGGCGGCCTGATAGGCGCCCTCCGCTGCCAAACTCGCCGTTGTCTCTACTCGGATTTAGCCGCCTCAGATTTCTCTGTGATTGCAGGCGCAGCCCCAACACCGAGCGCACGAACCGCACCGTTGATGTCGCCACCCTTGATGCCGATCTCTTCCATCAGCGCATCTACCAGCGGTGCCTGGCCACGATAGCGAAGCGCGCTGTTAACCATCTGGTCAGCCAGCGATGTGTTTGCTTCGGAGTGCGAGCCTCCGTTATTGCCACCGCCGAGCCCTTCGACTTGCATGATCTTGATGCTGTCGATTTGCTTCATTGGCTCCACGCTTTCGCGGATGATGGCCGGGAGATTCTCGATGAGAATCTTCTTGATTTGAGCTTCCAGCACGGCGGCAGAGAGAACGTTCTCGGCTTCGTTGATGGCTCGCTTACCGACGGCTTCGACCGAGTAGCGCTTCGCTTCGGCTTCCGCACGCGCGGTGATCGAGTCAGCTTCACCCGCGGCAGCAATTCGAATCTGCTCGGCTTCTGCGGAAGCCAATGTTCGCAAGGCAGTTGCACGGTCTTCCGTAGCCTTCACTTCGGCCTGGGCAGCATAAGTGATTTTGATCGCTTCTTTTTCAGCCTGCTCAGCCGCCGTAATCAGCTCGATTCGCTTACGTCGCTCGGCGACTTCGCTCTCTCGAACGGTGATAACTTCTTCCTCCGCCTTTACGGCTTCGGCCAAGGCACGAGATGCCAGGGCTTCGGCTTCCGACTTTGCCCGGGACTTTTCGGCGATGGCGATGGATCGATCCTGCTCGGCAAGCTCGAGGGCCTTTGACTTGTCAATTTCGGCGGTTTCAAGGGCTTGGGCTTTAAGAACTTCGAGCTCCTTTAATTGCCGCTCACTCGCGATCTGGCTCTCCTGCACTTCCCTTGCCGAAAGGATTTGGGATTGCTGAACCAGCTGCTGGGCTGCGATTTCGGCTTGCTTGGCTTCTTGCTCTCGTGCGGCACGTTCGCGGGCGATTTCGGCAACCTGACCGGCTCGGCGGATTTCGATTTCGCGCTGCTGCTCCATCTGCGCGTACTCTTGCTCGCGCTTGATGCTCAGCGATTGCTGGTCGGCCTGGAGGTTCTTGGTTTCGATTTGAATCCGCGTTTCCTGCTCGATGTCGTTGCGCTGCTTTCGCTTCGCTTCGATGGTCTCGGTCAGCTTCGCCAAACCTTGGGCGTCGAAGACGTTGTTTGGATTGAGGAAGTCAATGCTCGTCTGGTCAAGCGATGTGAGCGAGACGGATTCGAGTTCAAGACCGTTCTTGAGAATGTCTTCCGACACGGTGGTTTGAACGCGCTGGACGAACTGGACACGCTGCTCGTGCAGCTCTTCCATCGTCATCTCCGCCGCGACGGCGCGAAGTGCGTCGACGAACTTACCTTCGACCAATTCCTTCAGGGCCGCCGGATTCTGCGTTCGCAGACCGAGCGTCTGCGCGGCATCAGCAATGGCTTCCTCGGTCGGTTTCACGCGAACGAAGAACTCTGCGTGAACGTCAACCCGGATGCGGTCCTTTGTAATCAGGGCCGATTCGCCAGTTCGCCGGACTTCGAGCCGTAGCGTGTTCATGTTCACCCGAATGATTTCGTGGATCACCGGGAAGACAACGGCGCCGCCGCTCATAACGACCTTCTGGCCGCCCATGCCGGTCTTTACGAACGAGCTTTCCTTCGTTGACCGGACGTACAACCTGGACACGACGAAGCCGAGTAACAGGATGACCCCTAGGATCACGCCGATGATCGGCAGGATGACTTGCATTGAATCGATTGGCATTTGCTTTAGTTTGTTGTTTTCAGCGGAACCTCACCGCCATCTAAAGCCATAACGGTCTCCAAGGAGTTCGTTACGGCGAAGTATTTCGGACCATCGCGCCGGAGCAGAATCACTTCCGACCCGGGTGCGAGTTCATCAAATTCGTTCTCTGGCTCAATCAACACGTAGTGCGTTAAGCCGTGCACATCGCGAACCTTTCCCTGCGTAGGCGCTCCGCGGCGGCCGATGCCAAGCGTTACTTGTGCAACATTGCCAACGAGCGATTCAGCGCTAATGGCGGTGGTTTCGTCCTTGAAAACCGTCTTAGCAAGCCATCCGCCCACGAATCTCGCGCCGATCACGCCGCCAAGCGTCGCGGTGCCAAGCGCGAGTATCGGAGCCAGCGACATAGCGGTTGCCGCTTGGAACACGTATCCCGAGATGCCAAAGCTTGCCGAGAATACGGCTAACCAAGCGATGAGCGGAATTCTTCCGATGCTGAGCCAGTAAAGACCCTGGGCAACCAGGGTCGGCGAATCCGCGCCGTCTAAATCGATGCTCGCATCAGTTTCGTTGTCGCCACTGAGACTAAACCCGAGGACTGCGCCGATGACTTCGAGCGCAAGAATTCCGGCCAGTATCCAGATGGCGATCGCGAAGGGAATGTTATCCCGATGGAGAAAGAATTGAAGCATCCGATGGTCCTTAGGAGAAACGTTGACGGGTTGAATTGGGTTGCATTAGGCGTTCTCCCCCAAGCGGTAGCGACGCAGTTCTTCGGTAAGGGCTTGTTGCGTGGTTGTGAGCGTTAAGTCGCTTCTCGTGCGTTCGACGACGGCGCGGAGAGCATCGCAGGTTCGGCGAAGACCGCCGGTCATGGCGTCGCTGAAGTCGAACGTGATGAGGTCCTCGTAAATCATCTCCATCTGCCCCAGAATTGCTTCCGCTTCTTCGACTTTGCCATGGCGAATGCTGTCGAGGGCAAAGCGCCGGACTTCGCTAGCGGCTTCGCCCATTCCATTGAGATAGCTCATCACCTGCGCTCCGAGTTCCTGCGGGGTCGGGTAAGGCAAACCTCGCACGATAGCCAGAACGGCGGCGGCTTCGACCATTTCCTTTTCCGAGTCGTGCAAGTAGGCGGGATTTAGCTCGGGGAATGGCCGCAAACTCGCTCGGGCGGCTTCGGCGGCTTGCTTGGCTTGTTCGAGCAGGTTCTCCGCCTCTTCGAACTGGTGTCGGTGGACGTGGCGAATGCTCCGCGCCGCGAGTTGTCCGAGCTTTCGGCAATGGCCCAGCGCCGCTTCTCGCGCTTCGTGCATTCCCTGCGCTCGCTCTTTGAGTTCAAGTACGGTTTGATCCCACGTGTTCATTGCCGGGATTCTACAAGAGTCCCATGCGCCGAAGACTCACGTGGCGAGATTCGCCTATGATGACGTGATCGAGAAGGGGAATGTCGAGGAGCTTGCCCGCGTCACGTAGTTGCCGGGTTACGGCGACGTCTTCTGGACTTGGCGTTGGGTCGCCGCTGGGGTGGTTGTGGGCGACGATTATGCCAACGGCTCCGTCCTTAACCGCTTCGCGGAAGACTTCACGGGCACCGACAAGCGATGAGTTCGCCGTGCCGATATGGACGTCCGCTCGGCGGATGAGCTGGTTCTTCGCATCCAGCAAGAGGGCCACGAAAAACTCCCGCTTTTGGTCCCGGATGTCGGAGAGGAACTCGGCCACAGCGTCCGGATCGGAGAACTCGCGGACTTCACCCTTCCCTGCTTCGACCATTCGCCGGCCAAGCTCAATGAGGGCTTGAACGCGAAGGACCTCAAACGGCTCCAGACCGGTTGGGGCCGCAAGTTCCTGGGCGGTGAGGTCCTTGAGGTTGTAGATGCTGCCCATCTTAACGAGCAGCGGTCGGCAGTTCGCTTCGGACCTTTCGACTTCGTCTTCGCGGCGCGCTAAGCCAACCGCCAACAAATCCACGACGGAAACCGCCCGCACGCCGCTGGTTCGCGCCCGAGATAACGCTGTCTGCCCCACGCGAACAGTATGAGCGGATTAGTTCAGAACAAGAAGCGGTTTCACTTCGCTGCGCTGCACATCTGGCTCAACCCAGAGACCGTCCGCTTTCAGCAGCGAAATGAGTTCCGCGACTCCGTTCTCCTGGGGGATGCCGTTCTTCACGACTTCGCGCTTTCGATACAACGTGATCTTGCCACCGGCAGCACCGACGTAGCCGTAATCGGCATCGGCCATTTCGCCAGGGCCGTTGACAATGCATCCCATGACCGCGATGTCCAGACCGACGAGATGGCGGGTGGCTTCGCGAACCTGATGCAGGACGGTTGGGAGGTTGAATTTGGTACGGCCACAGCTTGGGCAAGCGATGTATTCGACCTTCGTTTTGCGCAACCCACAAGCCTGGAGGATGTCGTAGCAAACGGGAATCTCGGCGATCGGGTCTTCGGAAAGAGAAACGCGAATAGTGTCGCCGATGCCTTCCATGAGAAGGGTCGCGATGCCGGCAGTGGATTTGATGCGGGCGTACGTTCCGTCGCCGGCTTCGGTGACGCCGAGGTGGAGCGGATAGGCCATGCCGACTTCGTCCATTCGGGCGACCATGCGGCGGTTAGCGGCGATCATGATTGGCACTCGGCTTGCCTTGAGCGAAATGTTCAGGTTCGTGTAGCCGTGCTTTTCGCAGAGTTGGAGGTATTCCAGCGCGCTTTCGACCATGCCATCCGGGCTATCCCCGTAGGTGACGAGAATGCGTTCGCTGAGGGATCCGTGGTTGACGCCAACACGCATGGCTCGGTCGTACTTCTTGCAGGCTTCGATTACCGGAACGAAACTTTCTTCGATCGCATCGAGCTCTTCTTGCCATTCGCTCGGATCGTACGCGAGTTCAGCGCGGAGTTGGTCGACACTGGCGTCTTCTTGGCGGCCTCGGAGGTCGATGGCTTCGTCAGCTTCGACTTCCCCGGCGCGGGTTCCGTGGCGCTTAAAGACGAAGAGGCCGGGGTTGATGCGGACTTCATCGACATGCTTGGCGGCTTCGACGGCGATGTCGGTGCCTTGGTGGTGCACGTCGGCGGTGAGGGGAACGTAGCCGTAACGCTCAGAAACTTTGGCCCGGATTTCTTCCATCAGGCGGGCGTCGTTGAGGCTCGGCGTGGTGACGCGGACGAGTTCGCAGCCAGCTTGTCGGAGGGCGATGATCTGCTCGACGCAGGCATCGACGTTTCGCGTTTCCTCGGTGATCATGCTTTGCACGAGGATAGGGTTATTGCCGCCCATGGCGACCGGGCCCATTCGGCAGACCGAGGTTTTGCGTCGAGGATAAAAACTGTCTAGCGCCATGAGCTACTTCCTTCTACGGCGATGCCGCTCTTCGATTGTGACGGAAATGGGGCCTTACCGCACAAAGTGCAGCGTCGGATCGGCCGGATTGTCCAGCATCATGAGGCAAACGACCGGGGCCGGGCGATCTTTCGCGATGTCGCGGGCTTCATCGAAGGTGACGTGGCGGATGGTCATGTCTGCGACGTTGAAGTCCGTGGCAAAGAGATTTGCGTTGACCTGAGATTCGAAGCACGCGAGGCCGTGGATGCCTTCGTGGATGTAGCAACCGAATTTGCCGGAGGTGGGATCTTGGACTACGTAGAACGAGGCAGGAAAAGGCGATTCTAGGAGCTCTTCGATCAAGATGGGCTTAAGGTTCATTGGGTTACGGCGAAGCATGATAACACAGAAAGTTGCCGGTACCCTGAAGGAATGTCGAAGTCGGACGTCATTGTGATCGGAGGAGGGGCGGCGGGAATCATGGCCGCTTACCGGGCCGGTCAACTTGGCGCCCGAGTGACGATTCTCGAGAAAACGTCTCGGCTGGGGACGAAGATCCTCATTTCTGGTGGCGGCAAGTGCAACGTGGCGCACGATGGGCCATTGGAAGAAGTGCTTCGGGCATTCCGAAAGAACGAGACGCAGTTCATTAGGCCTGCGTGCTATCGGCTTACTAATCGACAGATCGTTTCGATGATGACGGAGCGAGGGTTGAACGTGTACACCAGGCCCGATGGGAGGGTTTTTCCGCTGGATCAGACGGCAAAAGATGTGCTGGCGATCTTGGTTGGCTATCTAGAAGAGAGCGGAGTCGAGGTGCGGCTTGATTCGCCGGTGGTTGGGATTGAGGCGGTGGACGGCCGCGTGACCGGGGTCTACATCGGGGAGCCGCCGGAGGCGCATAGCGGGTACCGGATGCGGAACGCGGAGCGGAAGCAGTTTTGGCCTGCCGACCGAGTGATTTTAGCTACCGGTGGCAGCAGCTACCCAAACTGTGGAACGACGGGCGACGGCTGGGACTGGGCGCGGGATTTGGGGCACTCGATTGTGCCGGTTCGGGCTTCGTTGGCTCCGATTTATCTCAACCTCGAGCCGAGCCGAGTGGAGTTCAGCGGTGTGGCATTGCGGGATGTCGTTGTTCGGGCTCGACAGGCGGGCAAAGAAATTGCACGGTGGCGGGGTGACTTGCTGTTTACTCACCAAGGGGTGAGCGGTCCGACCGCGCTGGGGATCAGCCGCGTGGTCGCGGAGTTTTTGCCGGGCGGAGAGGTTTCACTCGAAGCCGATATATTGCCGGACTTGAAGCACGAGGAAGTTCTCACTCGGCTCCAGAGCGTTTCCCCACGATCGCGGGTTTTGCCGGTGGTGGCTGAGCATATGGCTGAGCGGCTGGCGGCGGCGCTGGTTTCCGACATCGGCGTAGAGCCAGACCGAACGTTCGCGCAACTCGACCGCAAATCACGCAATCGGCTGGGCGAAGCTCTGAAAGGCTGGAAGCTAGGCGTCGTGCGAACGGTGCCGCTCGAAAAGGGCGAGTGCGTTGCGGGTGGCATTGCGTTGGACGAGGTCGATCCTCAGACTTTGGAAAGCCGAAAGGTCGGCGGGCTGTTCATTTGCGGCGAGGTGCTGGATATAGCGGGGCCCGTTGGTGGCTATAACCTCCAGGCGGCGTTTGCTACCGGATACGTCGCGGGCGAATCGGCGGCGAGGTGAACATAGGCGCTTTGAGTGGCCTTGTGTGGCTCTGCATTCCTCTGTATGGCTAAACAAAAAGCTTAGCCGTTAACCTGGAACGAACTCAATTCGAAACAGAACGTTACACGGGCACGAAAAATCTGAGAAAAACTCCTTGATATCAGCTAAATGAAAGTTGGAACCGGGTAAAAGCCGGACAATGGTTCATTTGATTGCGTCCTTGGCAGTGTCTGCCAGTTTTCCGCCAACATCGGCGGGTGATGCTCTTGCTAGCCACCCAGATTTGCTAGTGGCAGTTAGCCGGGCGCAGCGAACGATACGGTCGGAGTCGGGAAAATTTGTTGGCGAACAGCCAGGGCGGTTCCAATTCTCGGCAACCTCAAGTGGGCGGTTAAGCGTTGACGATCTTTCGATCCGCACCGTCGCGTTTGGAAACGGGCCCCAATCGATGCTTGCCAAAGAACCTCTGGTACGGGTCGGTCAGGATGAAACCGGTCAAAGCAAACTTTCCTTCGATCGTCCGGGAATCTCAGAGTGGTATGTCAACGAAGCTCAAGGGCTTCACCACTGGTTCAAAGTCGATCAGAAGCTGGGAAATGGAAACCTTTGGATTAAGCTTTCAACCTCCGGAGCAGTCGCTCAGCAGACCGGACCAGAGAGCATTCAATTCAAGACCAGCGAAAAGACCCTTTCCTACTCCGGTCTGAAAGTTTGGGACGCCAGCGGCAAGCGGCTAGCGGCGAGCATGGAATTGCGAGGCGAGGAAATCGTGCTTGGCGTGGACGATGAGAACGCGGTCTACCCGGTTACGATCGACCCAACTTGGGAAGAAGAAGCCGTTCTCAGCGCAAGCGATGAGTCACCTGATAGTAACTTCGGAACTGCGGTGGCGATCTCTGGGAACACTGCCGTAGTCGGAGCGATTTTCGCGGACCCGGCAGGTGTTACCAACGCCGGGCAAGCCTACGTTTTCACCCGCACTGGCTTTACCTGGACGCAGCGCGCGATCCTGAGCGCAAGCGATAAAGCAAGCAACGGTCGATTTGGAGCATCGGTGGGTATCTCCGGCGACACGATTGTAGTGGGATCTAACTACGCGTCGCCAGGAGGCATCTCCAGTGCAGGGCAGGCCTATGTCTTTCAGGGCTCCGGAGCAACTTGGACACAGCGGGCGATCCTGACTTCAGACGTTCCCCAAGAGAAAGGACGTTTCGGCTGTTCGGTAGGAGCTTCTGGAGACACGGTTGTCATAGGAGAAAATTTCACCGACGCAGGCGGGGTTAAAGCGGCTGGCAAAGCTCACGTCTTCACTCGATCTGGTGGAACATGGTCGCGAGAAGCGGTCCTAACCGCGAGCACAAAATATGTGTCTGCTTTGTTTGGTACTTCCGTTGCGATTGACGGAGAGACGATCGCCGTCGGCGCAATGCAAGCACATAGAACTGCCTACGGAAAGGATGAGGGCCGCGCCTATGCATTTACTCGTACCGGCAGCACTTGGGCCGAGCAGGCAATTTTGGGTTCGGACGATTTCCAAGATTATGGCAAGTTTGGCTTCAGCGTAGCGATCTCTGGAGACACAATCGTTGTCGGCGCGCCGCGGGAAGGTCTTTATAATTATATAACTTCGGTTTGGAACTGCGGAAGAGCACATGTGTTTGTTAGGCTTGGTTCCGTTTGGACCTATCAGTCTGTTCTCGTTGCGAGTGACAAACAGCCCAGTGCTGAGTTTGGGCAGTCGGTCGGCATTTCCGGCGACACCGTGATCATCGGAGCCTATGACCATAGCACTAGCGGATTTCCCGATTCAGGGCAGGCGTATGTGTTTAGCCGCGCTGGCACGGATTGGACCGAGGACGCGATCCTTAGCGCGAGTGCAAAGGCGCCAAGCCCTTTATTTGGCGACTTCGGGTACGCGGCTGCGATATCTGGAAACACCGTTTTAGTTGGTTCGCCATTCGCTGAGGTGGGCTTCTCGCGAGATGCTGGTAAGGCTTACGTGTACTCGCTGGTCCCGTCTAGCCCGGCCACCGTTACATTTCCCGTGGTCGGAATCACCGGAGGGAAGTCGGTGCAAGGCACCGTCACGCTTGGGAACGCGCGGAACAAGAACACAGTTGTAAACTTGACCAGCAACAGTGCTGCGCTCACTGTGCCAACCAGCGTCACGATTCCGGCAGGTAGCACGACGGCAAGCTTCACGGCGACAAGTTCATCGGTCCCCTCCGACGTGACGGTGACGGTAACCAGCTCGGGGGTTAACATTATTTCGGGCAGCACCAAGCTCGACGTTCGTTCGGCGCGCGTTGGAACGTTCACGATCAATCAGGATTCTCTCTCGGGAGGACTGTCTGGAACGGCAACGGTGAAGCTTCAGTCGGTGGCACCAACTGGCGGAATTTTGGTCACACTGCTTAACAGCAATCCGACCGCGCTCGACTGCCCGGCTTCCATCTTGATCCCTGCCGGCGCAAGCGCCGCGACCTTCCCGGTTACCGGAAAGACCGTCGCGGTGGCCACGACGGTGAAAGTAGAAGCAACGCCTACTTTTGCCGAAAAGTCGGACACGGTGCTCATCACGCCTCCCGCTGCACTGGCGAGCGTATCGATTGCTGACTTTGTTGTCGGCTCTTCTCGAGTAGGACAAGTCTCGCTCACCGCGGCAGCCCCAACGGGTGGCGCGGTGGTTAGTTTGGCTTCGAGCTCGGCCCTGCTCAGCTTGCCGACAAGCGTTACGGTTCCGGCCGGAGCGACGACGGCGAACTTCACCGTTTCCGCAGCCAACCTGGTCCGGAATGCAACGATCACCGCCAGCTACCTTGGTCGTTCTAAAACGGACTTGGTGAGCACCATCTCGTTGGGAATTGCGTCCGTAACGAGTTCGAGGACAACGTTGCCAATCGGTCAGACGGCGACAGTGACAGTTACCCTGAGTGCGGTGACTCCGCAGGATCTAGCGATTGTAGTGACTCAGCAGACAGGGGGAGTTGTGCTGATTCCGGCGACCATCGTGATCCCGGCGGGTAGCACAACCGGAACCTTCACAATCACTGGAGGACAGGTGGGAGTATCGAACGTATACGTTAAGTTGCTGAACCAGGGTGTTCGAGGCGTGAAGATTACGGTCACGAACTAAAGCCGGGTTGGGTTTTGTTCGGGTTTGTTCGGAAGTTCGGATGCGTTTGGCGGCGAGCTTCCGGGCGAAGTCAACGTACCTTCCCAGTACTGAAGTGGCCGCGCTTGGGGAAGCTTCACTTGAAGGCAAAACCAGAGCGCGGTCATGAGCGCGTTGCTTAGTGCGGTTAGTGCGCCGGCAAGGAAAAGGGTGGCGAGGATCGAAATTGCGAGGACAACTTTGAGAACGGAAAACTTGCTTCCGTGCGGACGGCCAAGCCTTCCGAGCCCGACGACGAACAGCGGAAAAATGAGAGCGGTGGCAAATTGCAGGTCGTTTGTTTGCCCCCGCTTCGTATGGCAAGCGCCAAGCTGGCGTAAATGGCGTAGAAGGTCGCTGTTCGCCCCAGATCGCGGCCCGGCAGATTGGCCTCCGTTTCGGTCAAGTTGCCTCTCCAGCCGTTGATTGAGAACCTGAACCCCGAGCGTGAAGATCGCTAGCAACCTCGAAAGCGATCAATCCGCAATACAATGCGGCGGAAAAGAGCGAGATGCCTAGGTTTCTTTTAGCGTGCACCATGTCCACAAGAAGAAAAGCGAGTAGGCCGACGAAGAAATATCGCCAGTTCTCAGATCCTATCGACTTCCCTATGTATGCCAGTAACACCAAAGAGCCGAAGAAGGTGTAGGACGGACCGTGCCAGGCGGACGCCAAGCTGGCCGCCGAAAGCAGTGCGAATAGGCAAGTGGATCCGAACGCGCGATAGGTTTTCAGGAGTTGCTTTATCGAGTCCATCGCGGTTCGTCTAGAGACATAAGTTACCAAACTCGATTCCAATTGCGGTGTTAACCGAAAAATCACGGGATGTTTTGATCCGCAGTGATTCAAAGCTGCAAACTGCCACTTTCACTCTGGCTCGATTGCGCGAGATTGATAGTTCCGGACGTCGGATGATCGTCGGCTCGCCGGGTTTCCGGGACAGGAATACTCAATGCAAGGGCACCTGACTGTGCAGCCAAATAAAGCAGCGTGCACATGTGCGGCGAGATCAGGTCGACCTGCGCATAAATCCGGCAAAGCAACAACAACGAAAAAAGACCAATCCAAACAGGCCAGAATCGCTTTCGCTCGATTGCAAGTGCGATGTATGCGATCAGAACAAGCAGGCCCCAATAACCAAACGAAGTTCGGTGCCACGCCGAAGCGAAACTGATGATCGCGCACAGCACAACGAAGCTTGCGGACCAGAGATGCCGGTGTGATTGCAGCAGTTGCTTGATCGAGTCCATCGCAGTTCGTCCTGTCGTCATCGTACCTTGGCATTATTGTTGCCGCAGAACCGGTGCTTAGTATGCCAGCGATGAACGGGGATGGCTTGCTGTCAATTCATTTCTTCTCAATGCATGTGAATGCTCAAAAACGGGGTCCGATGTGCAAATCTGAACCTAAACACAACCAACTTCTCAAAATTCAAAAATAAGTCTTGCTAAAATTCAGTGGTCGTGCTAATCTGCTCAAGCGTTTGAGCAAAATCGTATGACATCGGAGCCAAAGCGACGAAGTGGTCGGGCAACCTTGTGGGAGGTCGTTCAGCTGGCAAATATAACCGCCAGTGTGGGTTCTCCTAGTATAGCTGCTGTATTGCAGTGGCAGAATGTCTCGATAGCACGACTTAGCTCAAACTTTCTGCCTTCCAAACGGAGTCACGATTCAGCATCGGGAAGTTTTAGCTTCCATCACCAGAGCCCTCGCTCTGTGGCAGTTGCTAAAGAAATTCTCACGCGACGGCCCGACTCCGTCATTCGGGCAAACCAAAACGTTTTCCTTCTGCGCGGCCCCTCGATCGGTGTCGCACTTGTTCATTCGAAGTGTGCAATGGAGCAACCATCATGAGATCATTCAAATCCCGAAAGTTGAGCGCATTTACGCTCATCGAACTTCTCGTCGTTATCGCAATCATCGCGATTCTCGCTGCAATCCTCTTCCCAGTTTTCGCTCAGGCCAAAATGGCTGCAAAGAAAACCCAGGACCTTTCGAACTCCAAGCAGTTAAACACCGCCATCCAGATGTACGGTGCTGACTACGACGACACCTACCCATTCGCATGGGGCTGGGGAGGCGAATGGCTTCCTTGGCACCAGCAGGTCCACCCTTACGTCAAGAACATCCAGCTTTGGAAGTCACCGGTTGATAACTGGGATCGAGGAACGGAAGCAACCGGCGGTTCTTGCCTTGGTGGTCAGCCAACCCGTGGCGTCACCTACAGCATGAACTACACCTATCCAGCGTTTGCGAACTCCTCGGGCAACTGGTGGGGATCCGGCTCGGAGCAGTGCTTGATGTCGCCAACGTGCGACAGCGGCGGCGCAAGCCAAACCAACGTTCCTGCACCGGCAACCACGATTGTGATTGCTCCACGACCAAACTGGTACCACCAGTGGTGCCAAGGTTGGGCCACCGAAGTGTTCTTCAACTACGGTGAGTTCAACATGCAGGGTGGCGGTGCGAGAATGTTTAACGACGGAACCAACTACGGTTTCAGCGATGGACACGCGAAGTACATGAAGAAGGCCGCAACTCTCGCTGCTCAGGGTAGCCAAGCCGGTTCCGCGGTACCTAGCTACTGGCCCGGCGGTGGAAGCAACGCCGATTGGCCATGGCCAGTCGGCATGTGGGACAAGCGCCAGTAAGATAGCGCTATCTTGGTCCGACTCGACTTTATCGAGTCGGACCCATATTTGCATACCGACTTCAAATCATGAAAGCTGAAATTAAGACGCCCGTATTGGTGGCAATTGTCGTCGTTGCGGTTGCGGTTGTGGGTTACTTCGTTGTGAAATCTGTAAGCAACGCTGGTAACTTGGATCAAGGGCAAGTTCAATACACACCCGGGAAACCGCCCTGGGAAGAGACTGACCCGAACAAGAAAGGACCCGGCGGCGCGCCCGGTGGCGGTGGGCCAGGAGCTCCACCACCTCCAAACAACGCAGGCGTCGGTGGTCCTGCTCCAGGAATGTCTGCGCCAAGCGTTGGCGGGAACTAAACCGTAACATCAGATGTCCCGCTCCCTGCCCGCTTTAGCAGCCCTGTTGTGCCTACTTTCCGTTACTTCGGTAGCGAGTGCTGACTATACGATCGACATTCGTAAGAACGAAGTACGTGGGACATGGGAAGGTTGGGGCGGCTCTATTTGCTGGTGGGGGAACGGTGTCGGCAGATCAGCATACGAAAGCACTTATGCTGATCTGCTCTTCACGCTCAAGCCTGTTTCTCTGCTGAACCAAAATGTCCCCGGCCTGGGGCTGTCAATCGTTCGTTACAACGTTGGTGGAGGAGGTAGGGGTGATACGGTAGACGGTGCGCAAGAGAAGCTACCGACGAACTTTCCTTGGTACAAGGACATCGACGGCTTCTGGATTGATCGTAAAAGTCAGCGACCAGAATCGAGTAGTTATGATTGGACACGCGATGGTAACCAACGCAGCGTTCTAAAAGCTGCCGTAGCCCGTGGAGCAAAAGTCGAATTTTTCTCGAATGCCCCTATGTGGTGGATGACTCAAGAAAGGAGCTCAGCCGGCGGCAAACTTATACCAGATAAGCGACAAGACTTTGCTAAGTATCTTGCCACCGTTGTTAAACAAGCTCAAGACAATTGGGGCGTGAAAGTCTCTTCGATTTCCCCGTTTAATGAACCCTCGGCCGGTTGGTGGACCTATCCAAAGGAACAAGAAGGATGCAACGTGCCTCGCGACGCACAGGCCGAGATTCTAGGTCTGCTACGTCACGAGCTCAACTTGCGCGGACTCTCTGCCGTGAGCATTGCGGCCAGCGACGAAAATGCTATGACCGAAGCCGTAGCAACGTACGACTTCTTTAAGGGCAAATCGGTGTTAGTCGGAGAAAAAGAATCACGGGTTTCTGACCTTATCAATCGAGTCAACGTGCACGGCTACAGTGGATTGGAACTGTGGAGAGACAATCGAGCCCGAACTGCTCTGCGGGCTTCTGTGGGTAACAAACCGATCTGGATGTCGGAAGTCGGCGACGGGAACGGTGGCGGAATGGGCCTTGCCCAGTCCATTACAGAGGACATCAACTACCTTCTTCCCTCAGCTTGGATCTACTGGCAACCTATTGAGCCATTTTCCGGCTGGGGCTTGGTAAACGCTAAATACGATGCTCTCGCGGATAAAGAGTCGACAGAGCGAGCCAAACCAACTTGGATCTACCAGAAGTATTTCACTTTCGCACAGTTCACACGCTTCCTTCGGCCCGGACACAGGTTGATCGGAACGAACGATCTTAACACCATTTGCTCGTATGACCCGGTCGCAAAGTCTCTTGTGCTGATCACCGTGAACTACGGCACTCCACAGAAGATCAAGGTAGATCTCTCGAATCTGTCCGCGGTCGGCGCAACCGGAAAGGTCACGGTGACTAACACTAATGGGCCGAAACGCCTGAGCGAATCGACCTTATCATTGCGGGAGAAAGTGCTGACGATCGATGCCGAGGCAAACAGTGTCTACTCGACCGTGATCTCCGGCGTGACGCTATAAGGTGCTCTATTTTGAAAGTACCAGGTGCACAGCACACTGCTTTGGCAATTCGACTTCCAACCACTTCCCGTCAACTTTTGCGCATTTCACGGGACCAAGCGAGTTCGTAAACGTCTGCCCGAACCCCACCGAGTTAATGACTTTCAAGCCTGATTCCGGCAACGCAACTTGAAACTTTATGGGGACGTGTCTTCGCTTTCCAATCAGGATCAAGTGAAGATTCCCGTTCCCTGAGTTCTTCGATGCATATATTGACAGTGCTTTTGCGTCAGGGTTCTTTACGGAGTAGCCAAGATCTCCGAATGAACCACCTTTACCGTCAAAATTTCTGAAAAGTTCAAAGGCAGATTTAGAAGGTGCAAGTTGCGCAGGGGTCAGGTTCTCACCAAGCAAAGACCACCACATTGCAGAATGCACACCTTCTTGTCCGAACACGCCAAGCATGTCAGCGGTAGAAACGCCCCCAGTGAGGGTCGTTGGCCGCTCGGTGTTCCACTCGCTGAATGCAAGCTCCGTCTTCGGGAAGTACCTCGTGATTGATTTCTTAATCCGAGGGATCAAAGGAAAGAATGTTGGGTGGACCTCTCCAAGCCAACTTTGCTCCGTGTAGCTTCGATCCCACATCGCACGCGGCGATTGCAGTTGGGCATCAATTCCGCCCTCTTCGATCACCCCACCGCCAACATAGAAGTGCAGGTCCAACGTATCTAGAAGCCGCTTTCCTTCTCGTTTCGACGCTTTCGCAAATTCGTCCAAGTAGTAATCGATATACCAAGCATAGCCATTTTGTTTCTGAATTTCTGGCCAGTCTGGAGCGCCAGTTAGCGCCATGTATTCGTGAACACCAAACGGCGCAAACCCGTGAATCTTGGCGGTAGGGTCAACGGCCTTTATGGCCATTGCGGCAGCGATGGATTTCTCGACGAGTTCTTTGGCCCCGGTCTTTTCTGGGTGTGCGTACGGGTGGGTGTGGTGCCAGAGACCAGGTTCGTTGTCAAGCGAGTATCCATAAATGCCACGGCTTGAGGAGGCCGGCCCGTACTTTTGAACCAAATGGTGGACCATCTCATCGATATAGACAACACCATCAGTAAGGTCCGGCTTGGTGGCAAAGGGTCCCGGCTTCTTTGGCTTTACCGAAACCCAACGCTTACTGGGTGCCTTTTCAGACTCTAGAACGGAACCGTCGCCATCCGCTGCGACGTAACCCATGAGGTTGACTTGTACGATTGACCGTGCACCCATTTGCAGAGCCGTCTCATGATGGTTGATAATGGCTGCTGCCGGCACAGATCGGTTGGCGACAGGCGTATGACGCATTGTCCATCCGTACCCACTACTTTGCTTCCAATCACTTCCCGCATTGTCGAAGTTATTCTCCCAATTGTAGGTAGTTGCAGCATTTCCGCCGAGTCGAAACAAGCTCCACTTGATGTGATGATATTGACTATCGTTCGCACCATAGATCAATGCGCTAATTCGAACCGGTTGGCCCGTCCAATCTATTTGAACGCTCGGAAGGTTTGAAGCTTGGGAGGCGAGCAATGTCGTTGCAGCAACAGCCAGAGTTAACATACTAGTTACCAGGAGGAGGCGTACCTGCTCCGACCTCTTTCATTCGATCGGCCGCTTGAGACTGGACAGCCTTCAATTCTTCTTCGGTCGGCTTTCGGCCCATGAAGTCCTTTTTGCCTTGGTCAGTAGGTGGGGGAGTTTGCGAGTCGCAACCCGAAACTAGAATTCCGGATGCCATACAAAGGCACGCAATCGATGCAATGGATACTTTCATAGTGGTTTTTTTGGGCAAGGTGAAGCAGTAGCTTCACCTTGCTAAGGTCTGGGGAGATTAAAGCACCTAGATGCTTAGCGCTTTGCGTCCCACATGTTTTCGAGAGGTCGCGCGGAAGGATTCGGGTTTGTCGCTTCCGGCCTCATGCTCTTGGCGTGCGTATCCGTGAATACGAAGGTTGCGAGACCAGAGAACTTAGCCGATACCGAACCTGCTCGGCCGTTTGGATAGGCCGCGGTTGCGCTTCGCGTACCGTTAGGAATCGAGTTAGCCTTGGTGTAGAAGACTCCGCTAAAGAAGACGCCTGGACCAAAGTTAGTCAAAGGAGTATCCCATGCTTGCAGTGCCGCGCCGCCAACGATCCCTTTAACATCTTGGGCATATCGCTCGCCAAGGAGAATCGTTTCTGAGGTGTTGCTGACGCTGGTTGCGCTTACAGCTCCAACTTCCTGAATCCAACCGTTTCCAGAGCATGCGACCATACCCATGGCACCTCGATGTTCGAAACCAGTTCCATTGACCCAACCACCATGGTAGGCATTACCGGCAAGAGAAAAGTTCACGCCGGCCCAGCTTAGACCCGGCCACTGCTTTCCGGCATCGGGGTCAACCGGACTGTAGAACATGTTGTAGTTCTTGACGTACGGTTCAGTGAACTTGACGAAATTGACGTTTCCAGCCCAGCCGCAGTTTTCGCTCCGGTCGTTCCAAGCTGGTGGATGGTTGTCGTCGGAGTCTGCGGCATAGATGATGACGCCGGTGCCGAGCTGCTTGACGTTCGAAAGCTGTTGGGTCTTCTTAGCGGCAAGCTTAGCTTGTGCGAAAACTGGGAAGAGGATTGCAGCAAGAATTGCGATAATTGCAATGACGACGAGGAGTTCAATAAGCGTAAACCCTAGGTTCCTTGATTTCATGATTTCACCTACGGTGGTGCTGTAGTTGTCTCTCTAACGATGAGTGACGTTGCAAGGGTTTGATCTTCAAAAGAGTTCCCTTCGATCTGAGCGAGAATTCCGTCCATGGCTGCGACAGCCATTTCAGGAATGGGTTGACGAATGGTAGAAAGTGGGATCGGCATTGTGCGCGCGACGCTGTCATCGTCAAAGCCGATGATGCTCAGCTGCTCGGGGACTCTTATCCGAAGTTCCAAGGCGGCTCTAAGGACCGCGGATGCCACGAGATCGTTAACGCAGATGATTGCCGTAGGAATTGTTTTTTGACTTAGAAGTTCTCGTGCAACAACGAGAGATAGGTCGTAGTTTGCGCCCGATCGAATAAGCCATGATTGCTCGAATTCGCTGTGAACTCTAGAAAACAGTGTTTCGGTAGTAATGAAGCGAATACTCGTATCCGACTCTGTCGTAGAGCCCAGGTACGCAATCTTTCGGTGCCCTAAACTCCAGATGTGATCAAATGCTTGACTAGCTCCTAGGGCATTATCTGCATTGATTGACGGGATTAGCCCATCGGTTTTGCCCGCGATCGCAATCATCGGTCGACCCTGCTCGATAATGTCTCGCAGAGCGCTTAAATTTTCGGGCAACAACAGAATAAATCCATCAACTGGCGCGTTAAATAGGTGCTCCCTCGTTTCGTCAGATCGGGCCGGATCATAGCCGGAGGGAAGAAGCAAATGTAGTTCGCGCTCGTGTGCCAGCGAGAAGGTGCTTTGCAAGAACACCGCCGCGTACGCGCTGTACATGGTTGCCGGATTTAGCGCATTCGGGATGAACCCAATCGTGCGGCTTCGTCGGTTCGCTAGGGACCTAGCGACTGGATTGGGGCGAAATCCAAACTCTTCAGCCGCCTTCAAAACGCGCTGTTTCACTTCAGGTGAAACGGGTTTGGGGCCGTTGTTCAGGGCATAACTAACCGTGCTCTTCGACAGGTTAAGCATTTTTGCGAGCTCTCCAATAGTCATAGGAATGCCCCAGTATAGGTGAGATCGAGGGGGTGCTCCAGTCCCCAGCAGAATTCGATTCCAGTCTGCGCTTGGCCGAAGGACTGACCTCTCAATCGCCGTGCGGCCGACGCCTGACGTACACATCCGCGAAAAGTTCTGGCTGAGTGTGTCATGGCAAGCGTCCTTGTCGAATCGGTTCGACAAGGAATTATATCACGGCGTTCGAACCGGTTCGCGCAAAAGTTCTCGGTGTGACAATAACTGGCACTTTTGCCAGTTAGGCGTCAAAAGCGACGCTAGTAGAGTTCGGTTCGGGGTTTCCCGTTCAACTTAGTCCGGCGGATTCTCGTCGCAAAGGCCGTCTTCCGGCTCGGGATCAATGTGAATGACCGCTACGGCGGGGGCGAGGGCTTGTTCGATTTGCTTTTCTAGACCATCGGCGAGGTCGTGAGCTTCGACAACGTTCCAGGTTCGGGGGACCACAACGTGGACGTCTATATAGTGAGTCGCGCCGGAATGGCGGGTACGAAGTTGGTGAAATCCAACGACGCCGGGGGTCTCGCGGATCAGCTTCGAAATCAGTGCGATCTCTTCATCCTCTACCCGACGGTCGATGAGGTCTTGATACGCCTTGTGACTAAGCTGAACGGCGCTGAAGCCCATCCAACCAGCGAACAGAATCGCAAACCAGTTGTCCGCTTGGGCAACGCCAGTGACTTTGACCACAACTAACGCAACGAGGACGCCGACGCTGGTCCAGCAGTCAACCAGCAAATGCTGCCCGTTCGATTGCAGAGCCATAGACCGGGTCTCGACGCCGACCTTTTGAACGTACTTGCCGATGATGAAGCTGGTCACCGCGCTGGCGGCCATGATGGCTAGGCCGAGGTCCACGTTCGGTAATGGGGCGGGTTTGGCGAATCGACCGACGCTCTCGATGACGATGTAGGCGACGATCAGAACGAGCAGAATGCTCTCGGCGAGTCCAGCGACGCTTTCGATCTTGCCGTGGCCGTACGGATGCTCCTCGTCCGGGGGAGCGGCCGCGGCGCGAACGCTAAAAAATGCCAGCAAACTCGCGACGATGTCGGTAGCGCTGTGGGCGGCTTCGCTAAGCAAACTTACCGAGCCGGTGAGTCCGGCCCCGGTGAGCTTCACGACCGTCGCGACAACGTTGTAGCCGACGCTAAGACTCGCGGCCCGTTGCTTGCGGAGCTCAAGTGCTCCAGATTCCGCAATAACGGGCATATCTGGAGTTTAACCCTGCGGTTGCGTGATCAGTTCGGGTTCGTCAGGTTTCTTCGATTTCACGAAGAAGATCACCCAGGCGCTGAAGGCAGCGATGATGCCGGCACCAACAAGGACGGCGACGGGGCCGAAGGTATCCCACAGGTACTTGATGTTGAGGCTGGTGATGGCGACACAGATGGCATAGGCGAGTACCTGGAGCCAAACCGGCGACACAAACGAACCCATGCGCTTTTTGTCGCTGGTGAACATCACCAGCGGGAAGATCGCAAATGGGAGCTGCATCGAAAGCACGACCTGGGTGATCGTGATGAGTTCGGCCGTCTTGGAGCCGCCGCTGGAGCCGACGAGCAAAAGCGCTGGAATGATAGCCAGTCCGCGGGTGATGAGGCGGCGCAGCCAAGGCTCTATGCGCCAGTTGAGAAAGCCTTCCATCACGATTTGCCCGGCTAGGGTTCCCGTGATGGTGCTGCTTTGCCCGCTGGCGAGGAGCGCGACGGCGAACAGCGTAGCCGCGGCTGGGCCGAGGGCCGGGACTAGGAGTTTGTGAGCTTCGCCAAGGTCTTCTACGATGACGCCTTGTCGATGGAACACGGCGGCGGCGAGAACGAGAATGGCGGCGTTGACGAAGAAGGCGGCCGTTAGGGCAAGGATGACGTCGACGGACGCGTTCTTGATCGCATCCTTCTTCCCTTCTTCGGTCTTATCAAACGCCCGGGTTTGCACCAGAGAGCTGTGTAGGTAGAGGTTGTGCGGCATGACCGTTGCGCCGAGAATTCCGACGGCGAGGAAAAGCGCCTGGTTGTTCTGGACCTGCGGCGTCACAAGTCCCTTGCCGACCAGCATCCAGTCTGATGAGGCCCAGAAGATGTTGATGCCAAAGCAAACGAAGATCGTAGCAACAAGCGTGAATATGATCGCTTCGATCTTGCGGAAGCCAAACCGCATGAGGGCCAGTAGAACCAGCACGTCTAGCCCGGTAATGAGAACGCCCGCGCTGAGGTTCAGGCCGAAAAGGAGATTGAGAGCCACGGCCGAGCCGATGACTTCGGCAATGTCGGTGGAGATGATGGCAATTTCGCAGAGGAGCCAAAGCGCCATTGCTGCAGGACGCTTTACGTAATCGCGGCAAGCTTGCGCAAGGTCCTTTCCGGTAGCGATTCCGAGCCGGGCGCAGAGGGTCTGCAGGACCATCGCCATGAGGCTGGAGCAGAGGATGACCCAGAGCAGGGTGTAGCCGAAGGTCGAGCCGCCACCTAGGGCAGTGGCCCAGTTGCCCGGATCCATGTAGCCGACGCTGACCAGATATCCGGGCCCCGCGAATGCGAGGAACCGCCGGAACGCGTTCCGCTGATTCACCTTTACGGTTCGGTAAGCCTCTGGTAAGGAATGATTCGGCTCGCTCACAACAATAAATGTACCCAAGGTTACAAATTTAGCGCACGGCTAAAAAAGTGTTTCGCACGGCGGTGGTATAAGAGGTGATGCTTTGCTGGGTAGCCGCAATGATGCACGTTGCTCTGATTCCTGACGTCAAGGTCAACAGCCTTTTTGTTGACAACGCGATACTTCAGCGCGACCGACCGATTCCCGTGTTCGGCACGGGACTTCCCGGTAAGGCGGTCGAGATCAAATTCGCTGGTTCGGTCCAGAAAACCGTCGTAGATGCCTCGGGCCGATGGCTCGTAAAATTCCCGGCGCGGAAGGCCGGAGCGCCGTTGGAGATTGCCGTGAACGGCGAAACGGTGGCCCGAAACGTGGCGATGGGCGAAGTCTGGATTGCCAGCGGGCAGTCGAACATGGAGTGGCCGATGGCCGCGACAAACCAAATGGCGTTGGCGCAGCCGCTGGCCAATGCAGACATTCGATGCCTCACGGTAACGAAGAGCAGCATTCAGCAACCGGCGAGCGACTTTACGGGCACGGGCTGGGTTCTTGGTTCGGCCGGAACGATCGGTAGCTTTTCCGCCGTCGGATACTGGTTCGCGCAACGATTGCAGCGTGAGCTTGGTGTTCCAGTCGGAATTATTCACACCAGTTGGGGCGGGACGCCAGCAGAGAGCTGGACCAGCCAGTCGGTTCTGAAGGACCTACCTTCCTATGCGGATCGATACAAAGAGTACGAGCGGTACCTAGGCACGGACTTCCAGACGGCACAGGCGGAGTACCAAAAGAAGCTAGCCGATTATAACAAGGCTCGACTCGATTCCGGCAACGAGGGTGAGCGAAATGGCTGGCAGAACGCGAGCTTTTCGGACTCCGGCTGGAAGAGTGCGAGCTTGCCGGGGACGGTAGAAGGGATTGTTGGACGGGCCATCGACGGCGCGTTTTGGTTCCGGACGACGGTCAATGTTTCGGCATCCGAAGCTGGGGCTTCGGCCGAGTTGACGCTGGGCGCTATTGATGACTTCGACGTCACTTACATCAATGGCCAGCAGGTCGGAAGGACGGGAGAAGAAGTTCCGAACCACTGGCAGCATCCGCGCAAGTATGCGGTTCCGGCCGGGGTTTTGAAGGCAGGCGAGAACGTGATTGCCGTACGAGTTTATGACTGGTCGGGCGGCGGCGGATTGACCGGTCCGGCCGAGTCGCTTGTACTTTCAATTGGCGGACGGAAGATTAGTCTTGCGAAAGACTGGAAGTTCATGGTGGAGCGGGAGATCAACCCTATTCCGGCTCCGGCTCAGCCGTTTGGTCCAGGGAATCCTTGGGCGCCAGCGAGTCTTTACAACGGCATGATTGCGCCGTTGGTGCCATACGGTGTTCGTGGGGCGATTTGGTATCAGGGCGAATCGAACGCGGATCGGGCCTTCCAGTACCGATCGCTGTTCCGCAGCATGATTGAAGACTGGCGGAATCGGTTTGGCCAGGGAGACTTCCCGTTCCTGTTTGTTCAGCTGGCCAACTATCAGAGCCGGTCTGCGACGCCGACGGAGAGCGGCTGGGCCGAGCTTCGCGAGGCGCAGGCGATGGCGCTTTCGCTGAAGAACACAGGAATGGCGACCGCGATCGACATTGGCGACAGCAAGGATATTCACCCGCGAAACAAGCGGGATGTTGGCTACCGATTGGCGGGAGTTGCCCTGGCGCAGACTTACCGGAAGAAACTTGAGTACTACGGACCGATGTTTAGCAAGATGGAAGCGAAAGCAGGATCCATCACGCTTCGGTTCTCTCATGCGGCTGGGTTGCGAACCGTGGATGGCAAGGCGCCGAAGAGCTTCAGCATTGCCGGTGCCGACCGCAAGTTCTACTGGGCCGATGCGACGATTCAGGACAATGCGATTGTGCTGAGATCGAGCTCGGTGCCGAACCCAGTTGCGGCTCGATACGCTTGGGATATGGATCCGGAAGTGAACTTGGTGAATGCTTCGGGGCTGCCGGCGTTCCCGTTCCGGACCGATAACTGGCCCGGATTGACCGACAAGGCCCGGTAAAAACCGGGTCTAGTCGTCGTCGTAATCGACTTCGGTCGAGAGGTTTCGGTAGCGCGAGAACGATGGCTGGAAGCCTAGCTTGACGGTCTTCGTGGGGCCGTTTCGGTTCTTGGCCACGATAATGTCGGCTACCTGTACTTCGTCGTAGTTTTCGACTTCCTTTCGGTTTTGGGCCTTGGCGTCATAGTAGCTCTTTCGGTGGAGGAGGAGGACCATGTCGGCTTCGGCTTCGATGGAGCCCGACTCTCGAAGGTCGCTGAGCTGCGGGCGTTTGTCTTCGCGGGACTCGACGGATCGGGACAGCTGAGAAAGGGCGATGACCGGAACTTCAAGCTCCTTTGCCATGCGCTTGCAGGCGCGGGCGATTTCGGAGATTTCGTTGACGCGGTTTTCGGTTTTCTTACTTCCCCGCATGAGCTGCAGGTAGTCGACGATTACGAGCGATAGGCCGTGTTCGGCTTTTAGGCGGCGGCATTTTCCGCGCATGTCGAGCGGCGAGAGTTCGGCGTTGTCGTCGATGAAGATGGGCAGCGCGTAGAGCTCGTCGCAGGCTTCGGAGAGTCGAAGGTAGTCGTTGTCGGTGAGCTCTTTGTCTTGGCGCAGGATTCGCATGCTGAGGCCGCTGAGCATGGAGACCATTCTTTGCGCCAGCT